>Ga0224501_10004674_pt1 | contig 10797 bp, 7 predicted proteins | sample SF_Oct11_sed_USG_4_FD_169105 | JGI IMG/M metagenome (GOLD analysis project Ga0224501, IMG submission 169105) | Sediment microbial communities from San Francisco Bay, California, United States - SF_Oct11_sed_USGS_8_1 | ecosystem: Environmental > Aquatic > Marine > Sediment | place: USA...
AGCTCAAAGGGAAGGCGTAGAAGTTGCCAAGGAACATTACCGTACACCACTTCCGTCCGAAGCGGATATCGTTGTATCGAATGCCTACTCAAAGGCTAGCGAAGCTGCCATAGCCTCATGGCCCGTATTAACGCTAAAAGAAGGAGGAGACTTTGTCCTCATAGTGAATGCGCCGACCGGTCAAGTAACACATTATGTTCATGGAAGATGGGGAACCGAGGTGTTCGGCGACTTGTATCTTGCTCCACCGAAAATACTAAACAGAGCTGGAAGGATCATATTATTCTCTGAATTTCCTGAAAGGCAACCGTGGCTTGAGTTGGTGCCTCCTGAAAAAACCGTCAAAGTAAAAACATGGGAGGAAGTTACGGAGGAACTAAAAAACAAACACAAGCATAAAGCCAAAGTAGCCGTTTATCCTGACGCAACAATCCAAAAACCCTTCTAAAACTTAACTGGTCTGTGCTCATGCATGCATGCCCAGGTTATAACGAAAACAAAACTGTTGAAGACAATTTTCATTCTCTCTTGCTCTCTAGGGCAGGGAGAGTGGGCTAAATATAAATTCAATATAATTCGGCACCGAAACATTCGCGCGCCTTATCGCATAGATAACAAATCTGTCGTTGGCATAAACTCTATCTAGAATTGGAGAAGACTCCACGTTCAAGAGAAGTCGCTGAGAGTCGATAACCACGAATTCGATGTCATATTCTTCGATGTATGTTAAAAAGTCCCTTCCTTGAACAGGCAAATTCGTCTTGGAATCTAAGAGTTGCTTTAAAGCATCCTGCGTCCATCGTTCGATTTCTCTAGACTCAAACGAGTATAGAAGAACAGAGAAAGAAATTTTTCGGCTTTCACCCTTTGTAAGATTACCGAGTTCGTAACCAACTCTCAAGGCGTCTATGAAAAGATTACCTAAAGCCCCAACGTTAAACCAGTCTGGAAAATCATCAAACTCAAAAACCACTAACACACCGTTCTCTGCATCAAGCACCGCTGCGATATTGCCGCCCAATTTGTTTGGGGGGCACTCCACCACAGCCCATCCACTACCGGGAGAAGGCTCGCCCCAAGGGTTCTGCCACTCAAGTACTCCGGGAACAAATGCTTCCCTATAATCGAGAGAGGGTTCCGTGAAACTGAAGACTCTCAGCTTAATGCCTGCAAGGTCTTGACGTGCCGTGAACCTCCACTCAAAGTTGATTACAGAGCTTTCACTGTAAAGACTAACCACCTTTTCGAGTGTAAACAAGTCGTGGGAATACTCAGAAACTAGTTGTGATTCGTTAACGGATCTTTGCGTCCAGTGAATATTCTTATTGGTTTCAGATAGTGAAACTACTGCCGACTTGCCGTGAATGTCCGTATAGTTCACGTAGACATAATTGTCGGGAATGCTGAGCGCTTTCATCCAAGTGTTGTAGACTGAAACGTACATGACTTGACCAGAAATTGAGTCACCAGATGCATATTCTTGTGTGAGGATACGAGTGTTCTCCATCTCATAAAAAAGGTACAAAACTGCCTCGGCTACCGTATTTCTTTCGCCAAAATGAGGATTCTCCTCCTCTATAGTCTTGTGGTCGGAGATTACGCCAAGCCAAGCTCCAGGTTTTTCTGAAACCACTACCGCACCGTCCGGAATTGAATATCGCTTCAGCCACTTGCCAGCGTTGTAACCTGTGATTCCAGACACTTCGTAATAATGAGGAAAACCTTGAAGCCTTTGAAGAAAAAGAAAACCCTGAAAAGAAAACAGAATAACCAGTATAGCTAACGTAAAAACTCGTGCAACATCCAGCGTTTCGCGTTTTTTTCCCATTCTAGAAGACAATTTTGATGCTATGAAAGCCGGCAACTTTGCAAGACTGCAAACGGTTGCGCCGGCAAAAATCGCGATTGGCGTAGCCAAAAAGTTAATGAAGCGTTCATAGGGCAGATAAAGTCCGAAGAGGTAGGACTGAGACAAGAACAAGGGAACGGCGAACCACAGAATAAGCAACGGATAAGCGCTCGAAGCCTTTCTCCTCCTTAGTAAAACGAAGGTTAACGGGATACCCGCCAAACCTAGGAAGAGACCTGCTCCAAAGACTTTGATAAAGGAATTGAGACTCACGGTACTTATGCTGTAAACATACTTTTTCATTTCAAAGAAAATGTGGGAGACAAAGACACTGGAATAGCGCAATATGACCTCAGCATACCACGCCGATATCGCTAGGACGCCACCCAGAACGACAGCGAGAAAAGTTAAGAACTTCCTCTTTGACCTAATCGTGCCGATAAGAAAGGTGGGAACAAACACTATAAGGAACACGAAAGTCGCAAGTTGATGCGTCAACACAAGGGCAAACGTTACTAAAAACAAGAGGAAAGCTTTGACCGAAACCACGTAGTTCTTGTTCATAATGTAGAAAATCAACGCAATGTAAGTAATGCCTAGAAAATTTGCGTAACCTCCCCAAAAGATCATCTCAAAAAGCGGGACTGACAAAACCGTGAACACTGCTGAAGCGATAGCAGCACCTCTTCCAAGCAATCTTCTGGCCAGCAAATACGTGGACAACAATATTAGCACATTGATGGCTGCAACAACAAATCTTAACACCAAACTTGCAACCATCACGTCAAGTGTGCCCACAAAAAGAAGCAACACCGCCAAGAAAGTGTGAAAAAGCGGAGGATACCACGGAATCTCACCATAGGCGACTCCCTTGTTTACGACTATGGTTTTCACTTTTCCCAAATGTACTGCCGGATCGTTTCCCGGCAGAATGCCATCCATCGACATCTGGTGGACCGTGATAAAGAAGAGCGTGGAGACGGCGAGGACCACGAAAACAAGTTCGGCATGGAATCGTTCAGCCTTTGACAACACACATCCTCCAAAGCGACACGGGTCAGCACATATGATTAAGAAGGATAACCTATAAAAACACCCAGCATTCATTTGACAACTTGAGAAACAGCAACATGCCCACTATTACACCCTAATCGAAACTTCGGGTCATCTCAGAATTTCGAATAAATCTCTTGATCTCGGCAAACGATGAAGGTGATGTTGCGTCTTTCTATTATCTCCAAATAACTTGAAGCAACTATTGGGCTGTTGTGCAAAGCTTGCATAGGGCCTATAGGCATGTCGTCAAACGTAAGGCTTTTATCTATCGAGGTTGGGGACCTTGAATGTGACTTAGTGTTGAGGGGTTAAAGATGGATTGGAAAATTATCCTATTAACAGCATTGTCTGCTTTCATAGGAAGCATTGGGCAGCTGGAATACAAACGGGGAGCAAGCGATCTCCAGTTCGATGTCAAGCTGCTACTAACAAATTACCATTTAATCATCGGAACCGCAATATATATCGTGTCCACTATCTTCTATATTTACGCTCTAAGCAAGGAGCAACTGTCCATACTCTACCCTATAATCGCTACATCCTACATATGGACAAGTATATTCGCCAAAATATTCCTTAACGAGCCAGTAGGTACAACTAACTGGATAGGTGTCTTCTTTATTCTATTGGGAATCACACTTATTGCTACACGACCAGGCGGATAACCGTTGATTGTTGTAACAGTCCCAGCCTACAACGAATCAAAAAACCTAAGAAAATGCGTAGAATTGTTGCTACAAGAAACTCCTCCACGCGCGCGCATCACGTAAATTCGGAAGAGGATCAGCATTGAAGTGTGCTTAGAGCAAAGTAGAGGGCAACATTTATGTTCTTATTGACTGCGACCTTGCTGCAAACATGAATTTTTTCCTCCACTAATTGATTTGATATGCGCCCGCCAACACGAAGGTTTACTCCTGAAAAAGGTTACGCGTGTACACACAGAATACGCATGCGCATAAGACGAAGCATAAGGCCACAGTCAGGATCATAACTCTTTTCGTCCCAGAAACATAAATTCGCCTCCAAGCGGAAGGCGTTGCATTCTCCTTTCGAGGGAATCCAAGAACGAAAGAACAGTGGGAAAGAACGTCAGGTACTCTATACCTACCTTGTCAATCTTTCTTGCGTTTGCCAAACTCGTCACTTCCCTGGTGTTTAGTAACACCGCGCCTCTGTCGATCTGACAACCTCTTACGACTATTCTCGTAAACGGATTTTTAGGATTGTGCTCGAACACGACAACGTGCCCACCAGGCGCTAGCGTTTTGTAAACTTCTGAGAAGAGGGCTTGTCTGTCCTTTAGCTTCAAATGGTGAAGGACGTTAACGACCAGAACCATTGTGAAGGCACTGTCTCTGAAGGGAAGCTTGTTGCAGCTTGCTCTCATAAATTCACGATCTCTACATCGGTCTTTGGCAACGCGTAGCATAGATACGGCTAAATCGATGCCGACCACCTCTAGCCGGTTCGCTAGGTTCCTTTCAAGTTCACCAATACCGCATCCAACGTCCAAGACTGTCTTGGTGTTAAGCCCTTTTTCTCTGATGCACCGTAGAAGAAGGTCCGTCTTTCGTTTCATGTAGTACTTATGGGAGGAGCCAAGCATATTCTCATAGTGAGAAGCCTGCAGATCAAAGTCAAAGCCCAAAATTGACCCTCAAAAAAAGCCTAAGCATGCCGGCACTGTGTAACCAAATGTCTTTTATCAGTCTGACCATTGGCGTTCTGGGCCCCTTCATTTCAACCCAGAAGACAGGTATCTCAAGGATTTTGTATCCCATCTTCTTCGCAATGACCAATATCTCAGTGTCCCAGAACCATGAGTCACTCTTTACAGCGGTATCCATATCAATTACGCATCTCTGAGAGAATGATTTGAAGCCGCATTGGTGATCGCTGATTCCGGTTTGGAACAGAAGGCGAATCAAGAAATTGTAAGCCTTGGATGCAAGCCACCTTATTATTGGTCGATACGCTCTGGATTCTGCCAAGTACCGCGAACCCGTCACGATATCGAACCTGCCCTCGCTCACACCTCTGACAAGCTTGGCGTAAGCGTCCATCCGTCTCACGTCAGTAGACAAATCAACATCCATGAAGAGGTACACGTCCCCCTCGACTTTCCGCCAGGCTTGCCGCAGTGCCTTGCCTCTTCCTTGTCTCTCTGGTGAATTAAAATACATTATATTCCCGTACTGTTCTTGCAGTTTCTCAACGATCCTCGATGAATCGAAAACGTCTTCGACCACCAACACTTTAAAATCAGCGGTATATTTTTTAGTCTCGTTTTCGAGGGTCTCTACTGCTTTAGCTAGGAATTCAGAATCCTCGTAGCATGGAAGTGTCACTATAAGTCTCGTCGGTTCCTTTTTTTCAGCCGTATTGTTTCAACTCCGAAGGCAGTAAGTATTATGTAGCTCCAACTCCATGGTCACACGTAGCGAAAACGCATTTGGAAAGGTATGAAGGATGATATGAAGCTTGCGGGAACAAGCATTAGGAGCATCATGGAGCTTTTATATTCTTGCGTTTCATAAATCCTCCAACCACCTACCACGTTCGCGGGGGCTACGGCGAATACTTCGAATAGATCGCCAAGGTTCAGCATCTGTCCTTGAAGAACATCTATCACGCTTTGCAACATGCGTGGCAATAGCACCCCTAAAGTGACTCCACTTATGGTTATCAACGTGGGCAAAAACAAGCGAAATCTGGGTTTTCCTTTATCCCGCGGGATACCTCACCAGTAAGCAACTTTTGGTAGCTAGGTTGGCTATACAATAGGTTAGAGTCGCTCGGGTTCAAGTGACGTTCTTCAATTAATTGGGCTACCTTGTTCATGCTTTCCCGGATCATCGATTGGTTTTGCCACGCATCTTTTAAGGCGTTTGGCTTTATTGTAGACAGGAATGATCACGGAAATTTTTTCAAGCAAAGTTTGTAGGCCTTCTTAATCATTTTGGCGGTTTCCAGTGCTCCGTGCTATTGCTACACATAATGTTCTTGTCGCCTTTTTTATATAGTAACTGAGCTTCTAATTAATTGCCTTAGCCGAGTTAGACGGAATAAATCGATATGGAATGATTAGTACTTTGACTTCTGTTCTGTCGGGTATTGCTCGCCATTTCAACAGATGGCGTTTAGCTCTTTCAATTTTTCTTTTAGTTTATGCGGCTCTTTTGTTACTAGACTTGGGTTACATGGCACTTCAATGGGATGAGGCGTCACACTTAAATGGTGGATTGTTGTTAAGCCGTGGACACCTTCAAGAGTACATTCGAGCGGGTTCTTTTTATCCACCCTTGTTCGACGTTACGACTGCTTTGTACTTCAAGATCTTGGGTTTAAGCGTGTTCTCAGGCAGACTTGTGGCCGTTACGTTTGGCGTCCTTTCGGTCTGGTGTGCTTTTGAGTTTGCCCATCGACTTTATGGGCCGAGGAACGCTTTGGTTTCAAGTGTTTTATTTGCGTCAATGCCGGGTTTCATCTGGCTTTGCAGAACAGCGTTAATTGAAACTATGTTAGTCTTCTTTTTCTCAATTTCACTGCTCCTATTTTTCTCTTGGATGCGCACAGACAACGACAAGATGTTACTTCTGAGCGGAGTAGCCTTAGGCCTGGGGTTCCTGGTTAAATATCAGGTCTTGGTCGGCGGTATAGTCATGTTGGTTAGTGTGTTCTTCTTGTGGAGAGGACGTATTCTAGCTAAACTCGGTAAATTTTCGCTTGTGCTCATAATTGCCGGAGCGGTTGTTCTTCCGTGGGTCTTTTTTGTGTATCAGCAATACGCTTCCGGAACGCTTGGAGTGTGGCTCTATGTGCTTCAGGTGGGCAGCGAGGAAAGACTTGTGTATAATACGCGATTCCCTCTTCCCATATTCTACCTCATAGAGATGACTTCTCCCTACCCTGATATCCATCCGATTTCGCTCCCCATCTACATCCTCGCTTTACTTGGCTTAGGTCTCTGGTTATGGAGAAGAAGACTAGAGGACAAATTCTCTCTAATATGGTTCTTCGTAATTTACTCTGTCTTCACGCTGATTCCTAGCAAAAACTGGCGTTATGTAACACTAGTGTTCCCCATCTTAGCGGTTTCCGCCTCGAATTTCATTCTGTTCATCTGGAATAAGGCAAAGGACGGCTTGAAAGCGCATCAAACAAGCTTGCGGAAAAAGCGCATTATTAAAGTCGCTAGCACTGTTTTCGTATCCTTGGTAGTGGCTTCAGTTATTTATAGCTCGCTGAACGCCTATTCATGGGTTGAAAAATACCATATTCATGTTCCTATTGAAGAGGCAAGTCGATATTTGGCTGAGCGATCAGCGTCAAATGAAGCAATAATAGTTTTATGCGCTTCAAATTTTTTTAACGTAGATATGATGAAGTTTTCCTTACAGATATACGATTCAAATCAAAGAACGCTTAAGCAATACCCTGAAAAGCCAGTTGACGTCTACACACCCATCTTCAATGTAACCGAATTGATTGAAAGCTGCGAAGCTTTGAATGTAAAGTATCTATTGCTATACGAGTATGGCAATCTACCGTTCTTTAAGTCAGACTGGACGTTTCACGAGGTGTTTGAAATGTTATATTACACAGGCAGGTTTGTTTTCGAGGAGGAGTTTGGGGAAACCCCCCGCAGGATTTTCATAATCTCTTTCGCATGATCTTAACGGGATCTGTGCCCACAATTAGGCTCGAAAGCATAAACTCGAAAACTCTTCAATCTAGCTTAAGAAATTTCCAACGTTCATAAATTGACTGCGAAAAGTCTGCTTCAAGTTATTTCGTGTTAGACAACTTTGAAGATCGCCACTTCCGGGCTGTTGTAGACAACTTGAAAGTTGGGGTCATTTGAGAATTTTGGATAGATTTCTTGATCCCTGCAGACGATAAATGAAATGTTGTAACTTTTAATCACTTCAAGGTAATCCCATGCGATGACTGGAAGGTTCGCTACGATTTGTTGCGGATCGCGAGAGAGCTCGTCGTAAGTTTCTAAAATCTCTTCGTATTCCATGTCCTCTGCATCAAACACGCCAACAAGAAATTTGATTCTGATGAATGAACCCTCCTCTTCAATCGTATAAAAAAATTCAACACCGCTCATCCTCTCAGACGTGAGGGGAGTTACTTCCGGATAGTGTTCTTTGAAGATTATTTGCCCGCACACTTCTTCATAAGGGTTGAAGAGACCCATCATTGGTATCGACTGATTCCACATCAACTCACCCGCCCTCACGTTAAGAATATATCTCACCCATCCGATGCTGGTTCCCTCATCCTCAGTTTCTATTTCATACAACAGCTCGGCGAATCTGACTCCTCGATGGATTGTTAATATTTTTTCAACTCTAAGAAAATCGTTTTCGCGGGTTATTGTTAAAACCGCCGAGTTTTCATTCCTTGAAATCCCGGGAGCTTCAATTACATTCAGATCAGACAAGTCTATAGTTCCTCTGACGTTTTTTCGTTGGAAAAGAATTTTTATCTCATCGTCATCGAAGTGAAACAGCGGGTGAGAATATCCTTTCTTTGTTTCGATGGCGAAAATCGGGTTATGGCGTGCAACATATGGTCCGTCCTCTCTAACTTGGATTAAGCCGTTGTCGATGTAGTAGTCGGTGTCAAGGAGAAATTGCGCTGACTTTGCCACCTCAACCTCATGTGAATACAAGAGAAATTCCGGACTAACAGCACTAAGCGTACTCCTCTGAGCAACTCCAGAGAGCCACCATCCGTAAAGGTGATCAGAGGCTAGTATAGCCGAATTCGCTGTTCTCTGTTGTATCCACTCCATAGCGGTGACTTCAGGCTTCTTTACACTGGTGTAAAAATCAACTTTGGTTAGAGCCTCCATGGGGGTGATCAATGAAGGTGAAATTACATAAACGACCAAGAGAATTGCAGGCAAAGCTATTCGAGAAGCCGTTTTTCCAGTCCGATTCCATTTAGCTACGGAGGATTTCTTGATGGCAATTGGTACGTATCGAAATAGGTAGAACAGGGCTGCTGATAGTATTAGGATTCCAGGAAAATCTGCAAAATACGTGAACCTTGAATAGTCGACGAATATGCCAACTATGTACGATTGGGTCATAACTAAAGGCACTAGATACCATGCGATGAGTAGTAGGCTCTCACTATCAACATATCTTCTTCTAGAGGCCTTGAGCATGAAAAGCGTTGGGAAGACAGCGCCGATCAAAACCAGAATTTTGATGTCGACGTAGCGATTGAGGAGGATCAAGTTTCTGTTTTCTTGCATGCCTCCCCAAAAGGCTCCTTCCGAGAACATGCCAAGATAGAAGCCAGAAACTTTTAGCAGCCATGGAGACGCAAACAATGTTCCCAAAGCCGCCGACATGAAAAAGAAACGTATAGCGTTCAGGCTATTTGTTCCCGCGAGCTTCAAAGCCTTGCCTATCAGCAGCAGAGAGACGTATAGTATCAAGACGGGGAATAAGACAAACAAACTGAACAGGTGCGTGAGGATGAGGCTACCGAAAAGGAGTGCCGTCGTGAACAAGTTGAAATTGTGTGAATGATCAGTGTCTTTGAGAAATAGGTAGAAAATTATGAGAATGAGTGCAAGAGAGATAACGTTGGGATAGCCTCCCCAGCCTAACATTTCTAAGCTCAAACTTGAAACTGTTACAAAAAATGCCGCCAAAAATCCTGCGTTGGTGTTTCTCCATATTTTTTTGGAGATAAGATACGTGGGAAAGACTGCGAACGAACTGAAAAGAGCTGCGATGAGCAGTTGTGCAATAAGTAGTGGCATCCCTGTGAATAAGACTATGAAAGATGCGAACAAGTGGTATCCAGGCGGGGTTGCAAGGGGTTCTCCGCCCATGTGATATGGGTTCCAAAGAGGCAGTTTTCCCTCATCGAGAATCAAGTTTATGATGCTGCTGTGAAATCCAATGTCTGAGCTTGGTGGGTACTCGTTGTGAAAAAGAACGCCAACCCTAAACAGGAACGCCACAATGAATATCACGAAGAGCAGTAGAGTTCTCTTGTAATCCGTTGTTGATCACCATTGAAGCGAATCTGACTACAACTTCAGTCGAAGAAGATTTATTGTTTTCTGAACACCAATTCGCTTCTAACTACGGTTGCAAGCACGACAAGCAGAGAGATCATCGCGCGCTCCATTCTTCAGCTAATTACATCTTGATCCTGGCTCGACTGTTGCTGTCGGTGCGTCCTTTACTTTGACTTTTGCTCTTCAAAGATCTCGTCGAATGCTCGGTAGAAGCATTGCCATGTACCTTCCATTCCTTGTGTGCCTTTGTCAGCGCGCGCGTGCGCGATGTTTTTCTTGCCTTGTTTTTCCCTTTTGATTAATCCTCTTTGGCTTAGGTCTTTGAGGGCTAGATAGATTCTTCCAGGAGTCGGTTTTGCTCCTCTTCTTTTTGCGATTTCTTGTGCGATCTTTTTTCCGTGCATCGGTTCTTTAGTTAGTAGCAACAGTACGAAAAAGGATGGCATGCGTCGCGCGCGATGTTGAAAAGTCTAGGTGATCATAGCCACGTGAAAACTAGGCTCTGCCAATATGAAGCGTATTATGGCAGTAAAGGAATCTACGTTGCCAAACAGATTGCTTTGTCTAAGATTGAAGGCCAGACTGCATATGCATGCCGTAAAACTCGTTGTTGAAATAATCAAAAACTACATACTCTTTTTCAGGGTTTGAGCCAGCCTCCGATGCACTAACGTAATATAAGAAGGTTTGAGGGTTGTAGAATTGTTGGGTATCATATTGACAGCTCTGTCAGCCTGCCCATAACTCAACCAGGATAAGGTATGTATGACATAGGTTTCACGTAATACGCGCAGAGGAAGTGTATGAAGTCAGTTATGACATCAGTAAGAACGCC
>Ga0224501_10004675_pt1 | contig 10797 bp, 4 predicted proteins | sample SF_Oct11_sed_USG_4_FD_169105 | JGI IMG/M metagenome (GOLD analysis project Ga0224501, IMG submission 169105) | Sediment microbial communities from San Francisco Bay, California, United States - SF_Oct11_sed_USGS_8_1 | ecosystem: Environmental > Aquatic > Marine > Sediment | place: USA...
CTGTCTACCGGTGATATTACCAACCAGCAAATATTCGTAAATTTCACCGTACCTCACTTGAATATCACCTCGATGAGCAACCAGCTATTTTACTGTGAGCAGCGCTCCAGTCCGAAATGAATCCTGAGCAATATTTCCGCTTTCGTATCCAATTGGCATCCGATCTTCTGCAGCCCGTCACGCTTTTTCCGCCCTACCTAAGATACCTTTCATAGTTGACCACGCACCCAATACAATATCATGTGACGATACTTTAAAGCCTCTCGCAGAGCCCCGTTAAAGGTTTGGCGTATCGATTGACCTAGGCTAAAAGCACTGACTGATCAGCTGCTGTTGCTGATCTGGGTCGCTGAGTGTATTGTAATTCGACTTCATCTTTCAGCATATCATTCGTATCGCCACAGTTTGGATTTCCGTTAGGGTTTCTCAGGTATGGGAGCTATGTAAACATCACTGACTAGTAGTAGTGCCCGAGCCAGTGTTCAGTATTGTATTGGCAATGAGTGAATGACAGACAATATCATGATATATCAATCAATAACTTAAGTAACTTACTTACTACTTACAGTTACTAGTTAGTAAGTTACTAACTTAGTTAATAACAACTAAACAACATGACTCAGTCAGTCACTCAGTGAGTCATGCCAGTCTTCACAATTTACTTATTAACTTACTTCTTAATCTTAGTCAGTGAGACAAGTCAGCCTGTTACTGACTTAGTTACTATTTACTCACTTACAGTTACACTTACTGTGTTACTGTTAGCTACTGTGACTGACTGACTGACTTGACTGAGTTGTGACTGGTAACCATTTTGATTTCCTTAGTAAATCACTTCACTTATTAGAAGTTAGTACTAGTAGACAGCAGTAGGTCTACTTCTAGTTCTACTAGCTACTCACTTAATTACTTCCCTGAACTCAACTGATAAAGCTAGGATAAGGTCAATAAATTACTTAGAAAATGGGTTAGTAGCATAAACTACCTTGCCTACTAAGGACCTAAGTTAGTGAATGTCAGTCACTCAGTCAGTGACTGGGAGTTAGAATCAAAGTCCTATACCAACTTTGGAAATTGGTGTGAATTGTTTGACCGACAGTATGTGTCCAAGCACAGATTCAGTCACTAATCGCCTTGGCGTATGAAATGTATCAATTAACAATAACACGCGTGTGGGTTTAATCACTTTTTAGTTTCATACCCACTGACTATCACTTTCATTGCCTATCGGTCTACGTAAATACCAACTGACTCGGTATACCTCAGTATTAATTGACCTTCCTGGTTCATTGGCCGGGTAATAATCTGTTGAGCTCAAAGTTTATTCACCTCCCTAGATATCTTGACGAGTTTATTCTCCTGTTGGCACCCGTTAGCTATTTGTGGGATTAGTTGAGTTAAACATTCTTCTCATAATCTATAAGCACTACATCCATGCCTGTAATGTAGGGGCAGTGAGAGAAATGCAGCAACCGTTGCATATACCCATTCCATCACTATACTGTTTTCATTGAAATACAAAGATTATATCGCGATAACGACCTCCCATTTAAACCGATGGAAACAGGTGAGATGAGGGTCCCGGTGTGCTCATCGCTGTACTCGTTCACCAATGAAATAGTCCTATTGGATGCCACTCAGCCAATCAGCGACTAAGTAGACTAATCGGGGTACATCTTAAGAGCCCCGGACTCACCGATACTGTAATTTTTTGCCACACTCTAGAAGCAGACCGTGTTACCTTGCAAAAAACAAGCCTAATTCTTTCATTTCTGCAAAAGCAGCTGCAACTCTGTTCTGGTCATTTCTTAGCACGTTAAATTGTCGAGTGTCTGTGCTGCCCTCTGTAGTTAGAATCCGATTAGTCTACTCAACCAAGTAAGAGAATGCAACGATGCTTTTTTGAAAAACGGGGCGAATTGGTTATCTTTGTGAATTGCTTGTATTGACCGTTTCGCTTAATTCCACTGTTTGATATGAGATATGTTAATCAGGACAATGATTATGAAAATTTTATCAGCATTTTTTCTACATGGTTCTACGTAGACACTTGGTAATCCTGTTTAGCTGACATGCTCAACCCTGGTGTTTGTTCTAAAGTGGTAGGAGCGAGGATTTGAGCGAGAATTTGAGCGGCTGGCTGTACAAGCCTTAATTATAATGTTAAAATCATTGATACCAGTGGTTAAAACCTAAATGGACAGTTCACATAAACACACAGACTTTGTTCAATAGCATGAGTCACTGCTTTGATGGATAGAACATGTAAAAATAATAATAGGTGCCCGCTCATTACCGAGTATGGGTATTCTCTATATAAATAATAGTATCTGAGCTATTATGTATTTTCCACGCAAATGACTCAAGCCTAAGTGCGGATTTTGGGAATTTCTGGGGCCCACCATGCAGGCAAAATGTAATAGTGAGGTTTTCTTCTCATCATTTAGAGTAATGTATTATTTTTGCCAGCAAAAGAGTAGCTGAGCTTGGAATCCAATTTTTCCTAGACCCAAAATCTTGCCGGATTTTTAGGCACACATGGCCGAGACAACCTCAGATTATGATGGTAAGTTCGTTTGTTGTGACTTCTTTAGTTTAGTTTGATCTACCCACCAGTGCTAAGCTATCATTCACAATGACTTCAGATCAAGTTTTGTGCTCTGATTCTCTCTTCCGTCCATATCTGAATCATTTAGTAAACGGGAGAGTTTCAGCTGCTCTCGGGTTCTCTTTCTGATTCATATGATCAGTTCTAATGCCCCGTGATTATGGACTAGCAGTGTCTTTGGCGTGATTACACAGCACATCGCCTACATGATGAATTCATACCTGGAGTCAGCTTTGTGACTTAGCTATCCATTCAGTAATGGAATAATGTTGGATTGGAAGACTTCTTGCTTATAATTCCGCATGTATCTGCGTTCTCACATCTGTACTCGTATAGATATGCAGACTTAGGTATATCTATCTAGATACCTCCGTTCTTTCTGTTCAACTGCATGATGTGGTTAGTTGCATGAATTTTGTGCTTTTTACACCTAAGACTTACTTAACAGTAGTTTATGTTGCATTGTCTAGGTTATTGTTGTCAATGTTATATTGTGTGTACCCGTGGATCAACGTTTTTATGTGTACATGTGTTTGTTGTGTACAATGATTTTTATTTTTGAAAGTTTGGTATAGTCCGGGCAATGTCCTTACTAGATAGGCGTTAAACACTGAATGTTAATGCCCACAACGTGAGCTGTAAATTCAGTCTGTTCGTGTCCCTGTGGTTCTTACTATGTCTATGGGCAAGTAGTACGATTGCTAGATGTGAGGAGCCTCCAACGCCATGCACAAATTGACTATCGTCATCCTCAAAGTACATACGGATATTCATTCATTAAAAACAGCCCAACGTGTTTAGAATCCTTAAATAAAGCATTTGATTCCATGTTTTAGATCCTGAAAATAGCGCTGAAGTGCTCGAAGAAAAGAAATATCTCATTGGACAAATCCTAGACTTACAGAATACCCTTGATGGTAGGCTATGATCAATGCAGTAGGAGTATAACTTTAAATTTCCAAGAGTGGTTAGGTGTTTTTTCTCTTCTCTTTAGTGAACATCACCGCCAAAACTAACACTGTTAGGTAGTTAGTATAGGTGATGTAGTTCGAGAGGGGTCTAATATGCAGGTATTCAAAACATATATTAGAAAAAATGGTCAGCAGTTCAGGGCCACAGTTTTGCACCTACGCTGCTAAACTTGCGCGCAAAGCATAATACATGGTTGATATGGTGTCGTGGGATTTTATATGAAGTCTGTACTTTTTGAATGCGGTAAGCCCCGATGATGCCCCACACCATGTCTTATTAGATTTCATTTTGAGTGTTGGTTCTATGCTATAAAGTTAGTTAATACAATGACCTCTTTTTAATTCAGATAAATTTTCAACTGTTGTCACCCCTTCTAAGGAAACGTAACGTAGTTAGTTTCTGAGAAGGGATCTAGTTCAACAGAGGTGCCAAAACCAGCCAATGCTAAGCCTTTCGCAGAACGTACCTGACTACAGCGACGCGTGCCCCAATGTTCGATGTACGGAGTGGCTAGGGAAGCGGATTACGCTACACTTGGGGCGGCACGCGAGCGGATGAATCCCGCACATCGTGGCATTAAGTTGGTGTGCCGTTAGTGCCTGCTTGCTCGAAGTAGGTCCAACATCAGTGTGAGCTAGTCAGCGGTTGTTGCGATGTTCGCGCAAAAAATTCTCTGCAAGCGCTGAATTTGCAAATTCAGCCTGCGGCCTTCTCTGCTAGAGGTCATTGATAGCTGTAGGAACGCAGCACCGTTGCTACTGACAGCCGGTGGTAACAACAGTCTGAGTTAGAGGTCAAGGACTAGAACCAATTGGCTAAAGCCCACGGGCTCAAACAAAGGCCGCGCGTGAGCCGTTTGGCATTTTCGACTGTTCGTTTTCATAGCGTTTCGCTTTGCGTGCGTGTTTGTGCTGGCCCCGCAGGTTCCTTCGAAGGAGTGTTCTCCTGCCATACACTGCCAATGGTGCCCACTAATCGTTGAGGGGGTAGTGGCTTGCGTTAGGCGATGCTGGCATGGCTGGTAAAACTAAAATTCTAATCTTTTATCAGAATTATGCTGAATATCCGCAGTCTATAGGAATGCTATGATAATCTTGAAGTGTGCCTACTACTCTCTGGTAGTTTTATCAGTTTATACAGTCTGCTGATATACGAATTGGAATAGTTTCTACCGCAGAGCAAGTCTTAAATAAAATATTCTTATAAATAATTATTATTATTTAAATATAATAAATAATACTCATTTGCCGCTTTGTGTATTTACAGCTTTAGCTACCAAGGTTGACAATGTCAAAGAAGAGAATTTACGCCTCAAGGAGGAAAACCTAGTACTCGGACAGTACATTGAAGGCTTACTCAAAGCCAGCAATATGTTTCAGCCCGCAGATGGTGCCCCTAAATCTCACTGAACACTCAGTACATCACGCACAGTACACAACCCAAAATCCCAAGTCATCACAGCTAGCCTGCACCCCATTCAGTAACTGTGAAATATAGCCTTTCTTCTTGTCCTTCTCCAAGAATTATATTACTTCTGCCTAGTCATTTTAAATCAAACTAACTAACTTCGTTTTATTTCATTGGTGCTTTCAATGTTTGATGGTACAGCAAGCGGAATATGGTTAGTTTCGCCATAAGAGCCTTGTTGATGTAACATATAGATGTTTTAGTTACTAGCAATAAACTTAAAGATTTTTGACCGCAACCTATTGTTGATTTCAAAAACGTTTCGCAGTGGTAGTATAGAGGAGATAATTCTGTGTAACACAAAGTAAATCTTACCAGGTGATCTAGCTTTTCGGCATGTGGCGGTTGGTGGGGCGAGAGAGGAAAAGAAAATGTGGAAATGCGAAGGTTCTAATGAAAGATATAAAAAGAAAAATATCAAATTCCTTTTTAATCGCCCCACTACCGATCAAATGTCCAAGACGCAGGTCACCTGGTAATCATGAACAAAGAAATCTTATCACCACTGAGCCAATAAATAGCCAGCGAACCATAATCAACCAAAGAAGCTGTAATAGTTTGCATCGCATCGGTAAAATGGTTAACTTGTCATTTGTCCAGCCATTAGCGCTGTAATGTCTTGGTTGTGCTTCCTTCATGGATTGGTAACATTTCAGCTGAGGACGTGTCACTCAGTCATCATGGCTGACAGAATAACACTGAGATTGGATGAGCTGAACTCGGTTACTGTTCATAAGTTTGGTAAGTGACTAGGTACCCGACGTCAGCTGTTATTCCGACTATACCATAGCAATGGAGTTGCAGGCTGGGTAGGGCTTGCATAGTAGAAGCTGACTATGCCAAGGGCCCAGCTACAAGACAGAACGAATGGTCCTGGGAGGTTGGGGGATCAGCCAACCTAAGCCATTTGGTAAGTGACAAGGGGATTTGCTATTATTATTATTATCCGTATTATTATTAATATTATTATTATTACTTATCCCTGCGTAGTTTACATCTATTTCTGACATAAAAGTGGGAGGTGCTGCTGTAATTCGCTGGCCCTGTGGGACCCAGGTGCAGCTTGTGTCAGTACAAATTTGCCCTCTAACAGCCGCTTTCCACACAATCATTGGCTATGGGCATAAAGAAAACATGACATTAAATAGTCAGTCCGACTGACCTTAAGATTGGCAATTCTCATTCACATGTTTATATCAAGGATGGATGTGATCTGACAGATAACTTTGGATTTTAGGTGCCACTGTAATATCATGGATCTGTCAGGGAGAGGAAATGCTGTTTTTAAGGTGAGCCAGTTTCACCACAGATTACTCTGGGTGAGAACCACGTTAGTATTTTCTGAGCTTGTTAAGTAGTCTGACTTGGATTATGTATATATATTGAGCTTTCCGATTTTGATCTTTTGATGACATGTATGGCATATTACTGCATGTTTTATATATTTAAATCTCAAAATGTTAGTTTAAAAACAGAAGCCGTGATATTTAGTTTGAATTGATTGAATTTGATTAATTATAGACTTAAACACCAGTAGACTGCTGTGCGACAAAGACCACTTCATATATCACTGAAGAGCAGCCTTAAATCCAGGTTGTTGGGTAGCTAAACGTGGGCACTAAAGGCCGTGTATATATTAAGTCTACGGACCCATAAACCATCCCCTGACCATGGGTAGACAATCCGATATGAGGATAAATATTTTTGTTATTGCAGTTCCAACGCCGTGTTTGATAACAAGAAGGCGATTCGTGGAGGGATCCCAATCGTTTTCCGTAAGTGTAAACTGGAGAACAGGAGTGGACAACCCCCAGTTTATGGGCCAACCTCGGCACTATACCTCCCCCTCCTCTTCATAAAATTTTCCAATGGAGGCGGCTATTTTGTCTGGTCTATTGGTCCAATTGAATAGATATATAGCCATATACACAAAACCATAGACATGTAACCATATATATATATAGCCATAGATACATAACCATAGATATATAGCCAAAGACATGTAAACATAGATGGGTAACTATGGACATATAGCGATAGACACGTAACCATAGATATATGGCCATAGACACACAACCGTAGACGTTTAACCATAGATGTATAGCCATAAACATGTAACCATAGCCGCGTAACCATACACGCGTAACCATACACGCGTAACCATAGATATATAGCCATAGATATGTAACCATAAATATATAGCCAGAGACGCGTAACCATAGGTGTATAGCCTTAGAACCATAAACGCGTAACCATAGACACGTAACTATAGATATAAAGCCATAGACAAGTAATCATAGACACGTAACCATGGATATATAGCTGTAGACAGGTAACCATGGACGTGTAGCCATAGATATATAGCCATAGATATTATGTCTGTGGCATAATTTGCACACAAATCAGCATAACAAGTGTTGAGTATTCTTTGTGTTCTTGGACACCTGGAAAGCGTATATATAGGCTTGTGCAACTATCATAAATGACCAAACGCGATACTCTTACATGGAGTAGATGGAAACGTGGCATAGAGTTGCGTATAAGCGGCACTCAATCTCTCTCTCTCTCTCTACTTTCGTTACAGCAAACTTTGGACCGTGGGAGTTGGGACCTCAGCATGGATTCGCCAGGATATCTATGTGGAATGTGGACAGCCAACCGGTTAGTCATATTTGCCAAGTTAGTCAGCTCAGTTAGCTGGTCACCGACTCAGTGAGGACATTGCTGTCTTTGGATCAATATAAGTAGTTATTTAGTACACCAACTGAGCACAAAAGTATATGAATATTTATTGTAGGTACGCGTGTTATTGTGTTAGCCGATAACATTGGTAATTGCTTACAAACTGTCGATGAATTTATGGGGTAAACTAGAAAAAAGAAAAATGCTACAGGGATCATCTTGCGGAATATGGACCAACTTTTGAATGGCTGGGCAGTAACTCCTCTACATTTACGCACCACAAAGGTCATGTTGGTCCATTTGCCATTTATGGATCTGGGAGTGCAACTCCGCAAACGCTCTATTATCAACAGTATACAGGCCTCGATACGTTCAATGTGCTCGCGTAGTCCAAATAATTTTAATTTTAATTGCATTTTAGGTATGTAGGAATGGCTGTGGCACCATGATCTTGACACTGTGTGATAATGACAACACCCGAGCTATGTGGAATCACTCATTCTCACTGAGTTACACCGTGAAACTATCCTCTACTGATCTAGTCTGCAGTCTTACAATTACTAACACAGGTACACTATATAATGTTATGGGTCTCGTAGCAGCCAAGCTTTCAGCCCTGGTGTACAGCCCTCACCTGGTTTTGTCAGGAGTTGCCTCATTGTCCCGCTGTTAGGGTGTGATGGAATATTGATAATTTTATAAACTGCCCCGTGCGATGGCGGGACGGCTCGAGGTGACGCCTTGGTTAACAGGGACACTCATTGGTCTGCGGATTAAAGGTTTGAAGGCCTTTCTTACCACCATCCTTAACTTCTCTGCTGGAACTTCCCTCTCCTAAGTGCCATTTCGTGATCGGTCTCTAAACTGAGGTCCATGTAATAGCAGTAAGAGGAGAAGAGTGGGTGAATTATAAACTTATATGCTGTGTATTTATAAGGAGTGGAGGAGTTTGACTACACCACCCTGCTGCATACATACCTGCGTGTAAATGACTCCACTGCCGTTAGTGTAACTAACCTGAGTGGCTTACAGTACACAGATAAGGTAAACCATCATTTTAACTGACTGTACATTATAAAGTAGCCTAATTTGATTTATTTTTTATACTTTATACTTATATAATATTGTTATACTGTGCAGGTAATTGGCCATGCTGGTGAAAGAAACCGTAAGCTTGAGGCTTATTCCGGTGAGGTAGAAACCAGTTTGGACCTCCGTTAGTTATACCACGTAGCGCTCAAAACCAGGCTATCAAATTGAGAGGCTTTATAAAGGCCTGTACCAAAGGGAAAACCCCACTAGCGCTGAAAAGGAAACTCACAACACTTTGACTGTAAATCCATTGTAATTTTAGTGACTGAGTTAAGGGGGTCAGGATAACTCAACTGGTGAAAGCCCGGATTTGCAATCATCAATCTATGGATTGCAAGTTCAAGCCTCATTGCTGGTGGGGTGTTTCCCTGGTTTGGGTCTTTAGTTAACCTCTCACTCCAAATTTCTAGCGCAGCTTCGAAACACTACGGTAAAAATAATGGATGTCCCAACCAGATCACTTGTCGGTTGTCAAAGATCCACCTCTCCCTTCGCGTTAAGATAAGCCCAAGTCTCAATGAGTGATGTGTAGACAAATAGCCTTGATTGACTGACCCCAAACCTCCAAGGTCCATCCGTTCAGTCAGACCCCAAACCTCCCAGGACCGTCCGTCGAAGAGGTCAAGCAGATAGCGGGAGTCCGGCCGCATTAAGACCCAAGATCTAGAACGCTAGCAAGTGATCTATATTACTATACTTTACCCAGATCCTTAGACTGCTGCCGTCATAGGTCAGCGTCTCCCATTATCTGCTGCCAGTCTGAACTCATTCACCGGACCTCTGGTGTTGACATCACGACTCGGCTATTTTATGTTATTTGCGCACGACCTCTACTGACTGCCCATTAAGTACTGGCCTTATTTTATTTTTGTAAATTTCATGTCCGAGATCATCTCAATTTGATGCCATTTTTATATAATGGGACTAACGTGACATTATCGTAGTCCCGAGAAGGCGAGAAAGCTCGATATCATTTCTCATTTTACCCCATCCATCTGTGCCACGTCCAATTTAATACTTATTGTTTGTCTTAAAAAAGGAAATTTTACTGGGAGTAAGATTTATTTGTGATCTGCCTAAACATAGCATAGCTGTTATAAAGGTCCAAACCCTGCTCTGTAATCAGGGGGCTCTATCTGACAACAGCTCCTAGTTCATACACTTGTTGGTGTTTTTAGTTACGGGGTGGTAGAGAATTCACGGAGGAGCGTGCTCTAGTCAATGTGATAGATGGCGCTGACAGGTCAGTATTACACATCCGACGACAACAAAAAAAGTTTGGTTTTCAAACCACCAAAATTTCAGACATACATAGCACCGGTCCCTATACCAGTGCTACACGGCGACGTACTACCAAGCTGGGTCAGCTGAGCTTTCAGCCCAGGTGCACGCCACCCTATATGACCCTATCCTGCTACGCTCATCGGAATCATCTCCCCTACCTAAATAACCGAATGTGGAAACAACTCCTGACAGACATAAGCTTGGCCAACAGTCCTAGCTTGTATTCCGTGCTAGCGCAGGCCGTACACCTAAACTTCTCTTAGCAGAGGCTTGTTTATCTGGAAGGTAATGAGATGCCCTATAGATAGAGAAGTAACCTAGGGCCTGTGAAGTGACCTTGTTTTAAACAGCAGAATAACGCAGGCAGACCAGCAGGCTCCAATATACTACCACCATCCCTCGCCATACTGTTCCAGAACCTCTTGAGCATAGGTCATACTTTAATCAACCTTCTGCTCACCCACAGCATCAGACCATCTAGACCCCAGGATGATTGAATGGTAATAGTCGCAATACGCCTGACTAACAATTTAACAGAGAAGTTTATTCTCCTCCATGTATTGTTATACTATGGGATCTCCAAAAAATCACCTCAAACAATTAGGAGTTGAATGGGAAATACCCAACTTGGTGTACTATCCACACTACTCTGTACTGAGAGAGAGGCAGTTTCAGTTTATCAAACCCCGTGT
>Ga0224501_10004676_pt1 | contig 10796 bp, 9 predicted proteins | sample SF_Oct11_sed_USG_4_FD_169105 | JGI IMG/M metagenome (GOLD analysis project Ga0224501, IMG submission 169105) | Sediment microbial communities from San Francisco Bay, California, United States - SF_Oct11_sed_USGS_8_1 | ecosystem: Environmental > Aquatic > Marine > Sediment | place: USA...
TCACTGATGGCTTTCGATATATTCTATCGATGAAAAATCCTCCAGACTACATAATCACGATGGACGCAGACTACTCACATAATCCCAGAGACATCCCGCGTCTAATGCAGTATGCAAAAGACGGCTATGACCTAGTCATCGGCAGCAGATATTGTCCTGGTGGACGAATAGTTGGATGGAATTCCGTGCGGTATTTAATCAGTAGAGTCGCTAATTTTTTTGCAGCTAACATGTTTAAAATGCGAGTAGACGACTGTACAAGTGGTTTAAGATGCTACTCGCTGCAGTACATTAAAAACGTGATAGGGAACCTTCACAGCCAAACATATGACATTCAAATTGAAACCGTAAAACAAGCTCAGAGTCAGGGGTTCGCTGTCAAAGAGATTCCAATAACGTTTACAAATAGAAAAGTGGGCAAGTCAAAGCTGACTCTTGCTGAAATACGGGGATTTCTCTCTTACATCCTCAAAGCCAAACTTGGAAAATGGTAAAAGCCAATCCTTGTTTTTCTCATGCAAGGCTGAAGGTTTTATATAGGATTCTCGAAGAGTTGGAATGTGTGTAGGCTACTTGAAGACAATAATCGGGATTCCAGCGTTCAACGAAGAAAAGAACATAGGCAAACTTTTGGATTTTTTGATCAAAGACATTCCAAAAGAAATCAACTCCATATACGTCGTATCCTCGGGTTCAACAGATAGAACTGATGCAATCGTAATTTCGCGCCAAGAGAAAAACCCAACGATAAGTCTTGTTTCCGAACCAGTAAGAGGAGGCAAATCTTCAGCAGTAAACACTATTCTAAGTAAGGGAAAAGACCATGACGCAATCGTATGCATAGACGCTGACCACCTACCTACCGGAAGCTCGATCAAGCTGATAGTTGAATCTCTAAAGAATGATAGACTAGGTGTAGTTTCAGGGAGACTCATTCCTGTTGACGACGCTAGCAAACTTCAAGGGTTTTGTGTCCACTTGACCTACAACCTGCACCATTTGATTTCCTTGGATACACCCAAGATAAGTGGCGAGTTTATGGCATTTAGAACCAAGGTGGTGACGAAGCTCCTTCCCATGATAGTCAACGATGATGTATATATTCAAATGATTTTCAAGAACAAAGGATATGAGGTAGGATACTGCCCAGAGGCCAAAGTATATTTAAAAGGTCCATCAACGGTCGTTGAGTTCTTCCAGCAGCGACGGAGGATTTTCATCGGTCACCATCAAATAAGACAATTATTTGGACGGGTAGCCCCAACCATGAAATGGCCTGGTTGGAAGGCTATTTTCAGAGCCTGTCCGATAAAGGGAATGAGAGCGAAATTTTACCTCTTGATTTTCCTCGCATTACAGGGATCGGCTCTACTCTTTTCCATGTGGGATTTTTTAATTGGAAGAGTTCCATACAAATGGGCGGTCATTGAGAGCACAAAAAGCATCAGATCATAAAATATGAGCGTGCAAAAGAGAGAAAAGAAGAGGACTACGGGCATTGATATTAATTATCTTTTACCATCCTTTTCTCAACATCGGTGGCGTAGAGAGAAGGTTTCTCAGTGTTATGAAACAGTGGGAAACAATCAACGTTAGATTTCGCATTCTCGAATCTCAACTACGGCTTCGCACGAGTTCGCATCAAATCCCCACACTAATAAACAAGGATACACCTCTTACGTACATTGTTAGAGGTTTAGCTTTTGCGCTACTCTCAATTGTTCTCGCCTTGAAAGACCGTGGCTTCAATGTGATCTTAGCATACAACAACGATGTCTTCAGTGTGGCTTCAGCCTTCATTATTTCAAAGATTTACCGAAAACCATGTGTTGTCATAGTGCATCATTATGACATTATCGATGGCTCCCAACTCGTCGAAAGCCTCCTTAGAGTATATAGCTTATTGAGAAGAATCGGATATGGCCGCCTTTATTCGCTATTTAAAGCCTTAGCGACAAAACTAGCGATTATTATGGCCAAGAAATGCAAGGCTACCATTTGCATATCTAAAGCATTCGCCAAACTCTTTGCAAACGCTTATCTTTCGTCGAATGCCATAGAGTACAGCCCAAAAAATGCAGTTACCTTGAAAGATAAAGAATATGAAGCATGCTTTGTGGGTAGGCTGGACGCCCGGAAGGGCGTTATTGATCTATTGAATGTATGGAAAAATGTTGTTAGTATTTTGCCCAATGCCAAGCTTGCGATTGTAGGACCTACACAAACACGTGGACGCAACTTTATGAAAATCATCAGAAGTCACGGTTTAGACAAGAACATAGTCTATATGGGATTACTAAGTGACAGGAAAATGTATGATACAATTAAGAAGTCAAGGCTGTTTGTTACATTGAGTCTTTCCGAGGGATGGGGCATGGCGATCGCTGAAGCCTTAGCATGCGGAGTTCCGGTCGCATGCTACAATATAATAACCCTTTATGAACAATGGAATACATGTCCTTACGTCATCTTTGCTAACGCGAACGACGTGAAGGATGCGACAGAGAAGATTATAGAATTCCTCAGATCACCTGACCCAGATTCTCAGCAAGTGAAGAAATGCATAGAGGGGCTCAGATGGGAAAATGTTGCTAGAAGAGATTTGGAGATTTTGAGGAAAGTGGTTAATGACACTTACGCACACTAGCTCAACTGAATCAAGCAGTATTGTCATTCAGTGGAGATATTGATCACCTGTATTGTGGTGATCCCAAGTATTCGTTTTCGAGTTAAGAAATTACAGAGGGCACCATCGATTGTATCTATTATTCTAGTTGATGGTATAAACTTGTAGATCTGAATCGGCAGCGCACCGCTTTGGCTGATGGCTAACTTTTTCCACATTTTGTGAACTTGAACCAAGCTCTCTACGAAGCCAACGGTAACCTCAGATATATGACCAGTTTTGTATGAAAACACTCTATTCATGGCTTTTCTAAGTGGAGGAAACCTAGACAGTATCTTGTAGAGGAAAGAGTGCCCTGGAAAGGAAAGTATCACAAACATATTGCCCAGATCTAACAGCTCTTTTAGCGCCTTGGAATAATCTGGCACGTGTTCTAGAACTTCTGAGCAAAGCACTAAATCAAAAGACCCCTTTTTGAATGGGAGAAATTCGGCATCGCAGAGTACAAAATCTGCGCTTGGATTTCGAAGTTTGGCCTTCTTGATGTATGCACACGATATGTCTACGCCCACACAATCCAAACCACTTCGAATTCTCGAAGCAAGACCTACATAATAGCCTTCTGCGCAACCAACATCTATAAAGGAAGAAACCTCAGGTTTCTCCAAGCATTGGTAGAGATAGGACTGGACATGCATTAGCCTCTTTCTATGCCACCAAAACTCAGCGTTGCCAGAATCTGCATACATTGAAGCCTGATGATCAAAACGTCGGCCCTCTGCCTCATAGAAATCCCGCAATGCCCGCTTTGACGTCGTGTCTAGTGTCAACTGGCCCTGATCTCCACCTGATTTGAACAGGTTAGTTGTACTAAAGATTTGAGTCCAAACACAGACATGCTACATCACACTACATTATAGTGTACTATGTTATGTTGCTTGCGAATCTTCTTTCACGCGTGCACGGAACCAAGACATCAATAAACAACACTCACGCGCGAGTAGTTCTTTACCCTTCATATTCTACGAATAGATATGGATGAAAACCACTTTCACTTGAATAAATTGTTTCTTTGTAATAATCTCCTTTTTTTTGTACATCTTGAGCTTTCAAACAAATTGAAGCGTACTCGTCTCTAGAAGTATATTCACGTAGTATGAGAGGGGTTACGTCCCATGAATACCATTGATAAGATTCATGTTCTACAGGGATAACATCTAAGAGTGTTGTGTATCTTGGTTGGTTGTTCCATGTTATGGTGTCTTCAGTCCAAAAATCATTGTTAACCGTTCTAGCTTCTATATTTGCTACACCAGTCCATGTAGTCCAATGCCTTGTTGATTTATACAGAAACAATTTTACAGAAACTATGTCTTCAAAATCTAGTATTGAGCTTAAAGGAAATTTGAGGAAAATTCTAGCATATTCTTCATGGTCTTCATCATTCCCAATTATAAGCCATTCTGAATCTCCATAATTTATGTCAGAAGTATTTGTATACACAGGTGTCCCAGCAGACTCCCCAGTTTTTAATCTTCTCTGTACATAAGCATCGTCTGAAGAAAATACAATGTTATCGTATTGTGCTAGATTTTCCATTGTTTCAAGTCGTGTTTCAAGAGATGCCGCTCTATTGCTAAGGGTGTATGTGTATGCAAATAACAAGGAAGTTGAAATCACCAAAAAAACTAACATACCAACAATTATCAGGTTTATCGTTTTCAATTGCTTTTTATCCTTCATATTCTACAGATAGATATGGATGAAACCCATTTTCGCTTGAACGGAAATCCGTACTTCTGTATAAATCTCCTTGATTTTCATTCTCTGCTTTCAAACAAATCGAAACATACTCGTCTCCAGAAACATAGTCATGCTGTACGAGAGGAGTTACATCCCATGAATACCATCGATTAGATTCAAATGTTACCTGGATAACATCTAAGAGAGTGGTATATTCTGGTTGGTTGTTCCATGTTATGGTGTCTTCAGTCCAAGAATCATTACTAACTATCCTAGCTTCAATATTTCCTACACTAACCCACCCGGATGCATGTCTAGATGTTTTATAGAGAAACAGCTTTACAGAAACAATGTTTAGGTCCAGTATTGAGCTTAAAGGAAATTTGAGGAAAATTCTAGATTCTCTATTCCCTCCTACTGAAGTTGCCACCTGCAGCCATTCTGAATCTCCAAAATTCACGTCAGAAACATCTTCATACGTGCCATAATTCAATGTCATCCACATTACATGAGCATCGTCTGAAGAGAAAATCACATTTTCGTATTGAGTTAGATTTTCAAATACTTCAAGTCTAGTTTCAAAAGATACCACCCTAGTGGCAAGAAAGTATGTATTTACAAATAATATTGGTGTCAAAACTACTAAAAATGTCAACATACCAACAATTAACAAATTTGCTTTTTTCAAGTCTCGCTCCTCCCCTATTGTTGAATATTCTGATTCCAAACTTTGATTTTTGTGTTTTAAAATGCTTTCGCTCCCGTTTAATTTGTCACAGCAAAAAAGAGAATCACTTCAGAAACGAAGATTGTTACTCTATTTGGTGTCTATCGTTTTTAACATTGAATTTCTTTCTTTCAAGCGCTTGCATGCGTATTTCTTTCTTGGAATTCTTTTCGGCGTAGCAAATCTTCCAGTAGCTTTTGCAACCAGTTCAACATCATCTTCGAGCATCTGCTTTAAAGCTTCTTGCTCAGTTACTCCCATTGTCTTTACTACTTGATTGATTTTCTTAATTTTCCTAGAGATATACGGAGAAAACTCAACTTTCAACGGACGGAACTGCGCGCTCTAGTTTCATCTTAATCTATGATTGTCTAACGCGCTCTGACTATGATCTCATCCAGATACACGATGTTTTGGATTCCGTCTGTGTCGTAATTCATTAATTGCAGGAAGAATGTCTCTGGCAAAGGTTCTGCGTAGAAATCTGCCCAGATTCTGCCTATGTTAAATTCAAAATGACCCATGATGTCGGTTATTGGGACTAGTGGCCTTGAAACGTTAATCCGAGGATTTGTTGAAAGATATATCTGGTGACTCCAAGATAAGTCTGAGATTACTATCATAAGAGTATCATTTTCGTTAAAGCCCTTGGTTGCATTCAGATGGAAGGAGAGATTTACGTCTGAGTAAATATCATAAAGACTAAGACTCTTGATGGCGGAACACCAATACCAACTTCCATTCGTTTTTTGTGACCTGATTTCAAGACTACGATTTCCATTATACGATTGCAGATTGCTTGTCGCAACGTGGCCAATGCCTTGGGCTTCCTCAGGGGCATGGAAAAACCAGCCGCCAATGCTGTAATTGGAATACTCGAAGTCTTCACGAATAATGACGCTGTGATCAGCAAAGATATGATTTTCACCATAACTAACTGAAACTGCGTCAACATATGCAACGTTCTCGACTCGATCGGCGTCATAACATAGTATCTGTATGATAAAAGATTGGGGTAGAGCCTCATTAAAGATGGTTTCCCAAAGTTGACTAATGTTGAACTCAAAATAGCCATCCACATTGTTCGGCAAGGGGATATGTTCAAACGGTAACGGGACATATCCAGCTGTGAAGCAGACCTTGTTTCCCCATGAAACGTTCGAAACAATTAATAGCAAGGCGTCTTCTGGTCCAAACCCTTCAGCCTCCTTCAAATGAAATGAAATCATAACATTTGACGTATTAGAAACGAAAATTCTCCTGTATATGGAAATCCAAGATGGTGCATCTACGTTTCTAAATTTTATCTCGCAATTGCGAAGATCGCTGAAGACATGCTGCGAGCTGATTGTGCACTTCCCTTCACCGTCGCTTTCTGGTGATCCAGTAATTTGCCACCCTCCATCTGAGAGTTGATTATATTCGAAGCTGTCCAATAGAGCTTTACTATCATCTTTTTTATCATATGCGAAAAGATAAGCATCCCCATATCTCTTGGTTAGAGCGAAGTTCGGGTTTCCGAGAAAGAGATGTGGATACCATTTAGCATCTGTGAGGTTTTGGGTTGGCACATTGCTCTTTCTGACACCAACGTACACATGAGTGATTTCTAAAGAATCCATGTAATCAAACGTTGTACAGTTTAATATCCCATTTGACAACAGATACGTGAGCTGACTGTAATTGTGACCGAAATGATATGCTGAGAAAGGATAGACAATCTTTCTCTGAGATATCGAAGGTATGAACAACCCAGATTCAAACGGATTCACCAATATCGAAGCGTTCTGAGGTAGGTTGTTCTTTATCCAAAGCATAAGATCATAATCATCTTGGGTGGTGACTGCGTACACATTGAAATGCCCAGCAAGAACATGGGCATCATCAATCGTCCTGTGATAGACAAACGGGCCATAAATAGAGACAAAAACAAGCAGAATAAGAAGAGCCCCAAGACGTCGGCTCCCAAACGAAAAGCCTCCTGAGACATAGACCCGCAGCTTTCTGTAGATCCTCAGATTGAAAACTCCAAACAACGAAATCAACGGCACAAAGAGTATGAATCCAAAACGCGAGTACTCAGAAAACTGGGTGATTTCCGGAATCAGAATTGCTGAGAAAATGACGAGACCAACGGCAAATATCATCTTAAGAGCAAATCGTTCCAAGGCAAATAGATTTCCGTTTCTAGCGGCTTTTTTTATCGCTATCGCGACCACAAAGAAGCTTAGTGCCACAAAGATCAATCGTGTTATGATATGAGGTGAGACATTATCCATGGAAAGAATGTTTAGCAAAAATCCTATCAGACCAAAAAAAGTTAATCGAGGCGAGTACATGGGGAGCGCTGCTTCATATCGGTTTTCGATGTCCGCGGGTAGACCTATGTTATGACCTGGCAATGGGTAGTACAGTATAAATCTCACAACAAAAGGAAGGATTGGCACTAAGCCAATTGACAGAGAGACCAAAACATGACTCACCCGCCTCAATACTTCGGAGAGTCTTCCTCTTCTAATGACCACATCAATGAACCAGAATGTGCCCAGCACCATTAAAAACGAGAGATGTAGTGCTGCCAGATAACCAAGAAGGACTCCCAAAACGAGAAGAAGCATGATGCGATTGGCAACATCAAACCGTGAGATGTTATGTGCGCAATTGACAAAGGTGGTGACTATGAAAAACCAAGAGAATCCCAGAACAAAACCGTTAGAGCCCCACGCTACAAGAAAAGGCATCGTGGAAACAAATGCAAATGTGAAAGCCAATGAAATGCCTCCCCACTTGCTTTTAATGAAGTACTTTCCAAAATGGTAAGCTGCTAATACCGTCATAGCATTGAAAAGCTGGGTGACGTGGAAAACCGAAAGAGGAGGTATCATCCCAGTTATGATGGAAGCGAAAGCAAAAATTGGATGTGGCCCTTGAGGAAATATCACAGCAGCAGGCACATAAGGCAGGTGAGTCTCAGGTAATTGCTGGTTTTCTAGTATGAGCTGAGTAAAGAGAGCGTGAAGCGACGTATCATGGATGCTTCCAAATACAAAATTAGTGAGTGGTGTACACAATAACAAAAACACGATGAAGAAGATGGACAGAACGAGAAGTTGCTCAAAAAGGTCGAAACGATTTGTGAACAGAATCGTTTTCTTTGATTTAAGATTGGTCGCTATTATGTAAATCGAAATTGATGAACAAAGAATCAGAACCGATAAGATAACAGGATAATTGAAAAGCCTGAGAGGAAGCAAAGCCAAAAGGTAGAGAATGAATCCACCCAAACAAACACTAACCACCACCTCTTGCACAAAGTTGAGTCTCATCGATGATTTCAGGACCTTCGAAAAGAGAGACCAGAACGGTTTCCCAATTAGGGCAAGCAATACCATAATAAAAAGGAGCCTTACAAGGATATAGAAAATTTCTAGCAGAACTCATCCCGTCTGTTATCATGATTAGTTATCTTAAAATCTTTATGCATCAGCAGATATAGCGCTGATCAAATGAGATTCCCAGGATATGCGCGCGCGACCTAGCTGTAAGAATCTGTATTCATCTTTGATACCAACATACCTAGAACACTCGTTATATAAATCACAATCTGAACGATGGCTAAACTGAAAAATAGGAGTGAAGGCTGCTCAATGATCCCATTCATCAAGGAAATCTTAAAGGGATTTAGGTGATTTACAATAGCTCGTTTGTTTTTCTTGAGATAATGCCGAAGATTCCCTGCATAATAGTAGTTTTTCAACACCAGTTCCCGGAGAGATTCAGGTTCACCTATATGCCATTCAACTGCGTCAACCTGTTTGATCCCATACCCTTCTTCAATAAGTCGTCTATGCAGGTCGATATCCTCTCCTATAATAAGTTCCTCATCAAATTCTCCAACCTCGAAAAAAACCTTCGTTCTAATGAACCTAGCTGCAATAACAGATTCCTCATGTGCAAGCAAATCTCGCTTGTAAGCCATTGATCTTGCCCACAATCCTTTTCCACTAGAGCGATTGACTGTTACTACTGCATGTGAATTCTGGAGGGCTTGGACACATCTACGAACGGTGTCTCGTTCCAAGACGAAATCAGAGTCTATGAAATAAAGAATGTCTCCAGATGCTTGTTTCGCACCAAAATTCTTCTGTGCCGCTCTCTCTTTACCTCTTAGGAAGACTTTAGCTCGGTAGCTCCTAGCTATTTCTACAGTGCTATCATCACTAAAGTTGTCGCAAACAATTATTTCGATATTTCTGTAGGTTTGGCTTTTTACGGATTTGAGACACTGACTGATGGTCTCTGAGGAGTTGTAGGTTGGAATTATTACTGAAACCAGAGCGTCTTCAGTGCTCTTGTATGCGTTCTTCTCCTTGACTGAAACATTTGTTTCCTCAGCAAATTCCTTTGTCTTCATTAGAACCCCGGATTTGCTCTAGACTTTCGACACATTTCTTTGCGTGTGTCTCAAAATCAAGTTTAAGCCTATCGGTTTTCGGTAGATGACATGCAATGGATGGGTGCAAAGGATGTGTCAGAATCCTTCTCAAACTGCACAACCTACGTATTCTTCTCGGCAGTATTTCTGCCTATCCAAGGAGCAAGCGATAACCTGTTTCTTCTGTCCTCTTTGCTCACTGTTACAACTCCTCGGCTTGCTAACCTCGCTACTACCCTATGGGTTCTTACTTTCGAGAGCCCTGTTGCCCATCTCACGTCCTTTTGCAGCGCAGTTCCCCCCTCTTCCCAGATTGCCATACAAACTTTCTTCTCATCGTCACGCAAAACCTTCATAACCCCATCAAAGGAAGCTGGAAGCCCCTCTTCAGGGTTGGATTTCGGATCTGTATCGAGCACAATTTCAGGAAATATCATTAGGTAGGCGACTACGCCAATAGTGAGAAACATGAATGCTGCGCCAGATATTACCAATATTGAGGCTCTTAAGAACGAACTCGCTTGAAGAAACGGAGTGAAGGAGAGAACCACAAACGTCACGACAAGATAAAGAACCAGAATGACGTTCCTTCGCCTCAACCAGAAATACCCCAAGGCTTAGTTGCCGCCCCAGAAATAAAGATTTTTCGACGGAAGAAAACCGGGTTTCATATTTTGCTACCACTTATTCAAGCTCAAACAACATTGCACGTCATGTAGGGTTTCATATTCTGCTACTAGATGGTTACACCCAACCTATTATTCCCACCAATTCGCTTGTTTTTTATTAAAGTACACATATGGTGACTATTTGCTCAAAGTTTACAGAATGACAAGACGTATACTCACCAGAATTTCCAAGAAAGCAAAGCTCCTGCAATGTTATGATTGCGCAAGAAAGTTCAACTTAGGCAGCTTGGTAGTATCTATCACGTATAGTAACAGTTGCAAAATAAGATGCCCAAATTGCGCGGTAAGGTACGGCATAGTGCCGAAAGAACAGATTACCAAGTTTCACGAAATGAACGACTAAGAAGACCTAGACAAGTCTTGGTCGTGCAAGGAAGAAGGTTAGGCAGAGAAGATTTCAGTCAAGAACCAAAGGTGACAGAAGCATTCGATATGCCCCTAGAACATTTGCCCCCCCCCCTCTCCGGGGTAGCACGACCTGCTTTTCGAATTTCAAGCACCTTTCAGAGGCACGACAGGAGTTAGCGTGAAAAACGTATTCACGTACCTTCATTCAAGCGATATCCAAGTGTCTTA
>Ga0224501_10004677_pt1 | contig 10795 bp, 12 predicted proteins | sample SF_Oct11_sed_USG_4_FD_169105 | JGI IMG/M metagenome (GOLD analysis project Ga0224501, IMG submission 169105) | Sediment microbial communities from San Francisco Bay, California, United States - SF_Oct11_sed_USGS_8_1 | ecosystem: Environmental > Aquatic > Marine > Sediment | place: USA...
TACCATTTCTGTTTACAAGGCTGTGTGTGGGGGGGAAAAAAATTTAACCCCAAACTCAAACCCGTACCCCTCGAATCTTAAAATAGTCTTACAGGCATAGAATCAGAGACCATCTATGGAGAGAAAGACATCCTTAGCAACCTTACTTGTCATAGCAGCTGCGCTCTCCTTATGGCTCATCATGTACAATCAATCTCAGATCCTTAAAGGCGAATTTGGCATCTACCTCACCAGAGACAACACAAAGGTAGTGTCAGACTCAGACATTCAATATTATAACGTTACGAGTCACGAGTTGACATTAACGAGCGAATGCGCCGAGAGGCTGAAGACAACGAAGGGGTATCTGGAGGGCAACTTTACGATCATAGTGCATGGAGAAGTGGAGTTAAGAGGTCTATTCGTGCCTCCATTTATATCGCGTTCGTACCCATCAAGCCAAGCTGTCATTGTCTATCCAACGTTCGAATCGAGCTATAAAACAATGAAGATCCAGATGGGGTATCCATGGAACACCGAGCCATTCGGTCAAGACCCCCTAGAGAATCCGAGGATAACTCAGTACTTAGAGGAATCGGGTAAACTAGCCCGATAATGTGTGTGTGGTTAAAATTTATCCACACACACGGATAAAATAACCAAACTCGCCGTATGACAACGAAACACCCAAAGAGGAACCATGAACTGAAGCCTCTGCTCGCATGGGGATATTCTGGACTGCTTCACGTGGAGGCGGTCCCCCCATACTCTTTTCTTCACTAAAACATCTTCCTACTTGTCATGAAGAAAAAGATCACAATGATAGAGGGAAAATGTCAAGGAGGTCACCACGTAGTAGGAGATAGCTGGGTTGTTGAATCAGTGACACCTAAGGGAATCTGCATCTATGCTTGGAATAGTTTATCCACCTATCTACTGCATTTAGATATGAACGGAGAGTTCTGGGGAGATGAATCCCATAAATTCAAGGTCCACTGCCCAGACCTGGAAGACGGTATTCTGCTAGAAATAGAAAAACTTCCTGAGGGGCACTAACTCCACCAACTTATTCCTCCATACTCTTTTCTTCACTTCACCCTTAATTATTATCAGAAACAGCTCATTCATCGCCATTGAGTAGAATCAGCTGAGGTCGTTGTCCCCCACCCGTACCCCGCCAGTGTGTGTGGATTAATTTTATCCCCAAACCCAAAGGAATGTTTAAATACATTCAACAATTTCCCTTTCCAGTTTTGGGAAAGGTGTGTAAACGATTGTCAGGCTCTATGTTTAAACTCATAGGCCTCTTGAGAAACCGGAATTTCATCCTGTCTCTGGCGTTGGCGCTCGGCTTGCTACTGGGACAGGGTGCTCGATGGACCGAGAAGTTGGTGCTTCCAGCGCTGGCCTTCGTGATGATGCTCTCCACAACCAGTGTCACGGGAAGTCTATTTCGTTCTCCACGCACGTTGTTGGCTCCGCTTCTGACCGGTTTTATGATGAACTACTTCGTGCTCGGAGGTCTCATTCTTATTCTGAGTGGCCTACTTTTACTCGAAGGGCCATTCAGGACTGGATTCGTCATCTTGGCGGCCGTCCCCCCTGCAGTAGGGGTGATTCCCTTCACGGGCTTCTTGGATGGAGACGTGGAGTTCTCCCTCATTGGCTGCCTGGCTTGCTACCTAGGAGCCTTCATCGTCACGCCGCTGATACTCTTCACCATTCTCGGATTAAGCGCCGGATTCCAAGTCAAACTGTTCACCACCCTAGTCGAACTAATAATCCTCCCGCTGGCCCTCTCTCGCATCCTGGTCTATACCAGTGTGGCTTCGCGGATAGCCACGATAAAAGGGTCCCTCATAAACTGGAGCTTTTTCCTAGTCGTCTACACGGTAGTAGGGTTGAACCGAGAAGTCTTTCTCAGCCAGCCGTCATCCTTAATCCCAGCAGCAGCGATCACAGTAGCAACCACCTTCTTTCTTGGATACGTAATCGAAAGAGCTGGAAGAATCCTTCGGGTCGACCCTAAGAGAGTTATCAGTATGGTTCTGCTTGGCACGTCGAAAAACGCCGGGTTTGCAGCAGGCTTAGCGTTGACCCTATTCGGTAAGCAGACCGCAATATCTTCAACAGTTCAAACTGTCTTCATGCTTTCCTATGTCATCTTTCTGGATCTGAAAAAGCGTCGCACGCGCAGTTAGAGTCAGAACACATGGGAACATACTCTGTAACCCAGTCGAGCACACCATCATTCTTGCTATTTGTCATCCGCAATTCGCTTAGTACCGAAGCCGAAGACCACAGATTCAATAAATGACAATCCATCGCCCTTTCCGTAGTCTCGCAAGGCTTCGAAACAGTATTCCTTGAAGCGCTCAAGTTGATTCTCGCCTTTCGTCTCAATTTCCTTCACGTGGTGGCGCCAGCCTATGTCCCACATCTCTCGCCACCATTCCTCTTCATCCCTGAACACCAGATCCACATGCTCGGTCAAGGTTCTGACGTTCTCGAATTCAGCATCATATAACATTCGTTCCATGCTATCTCTTGTTTCTTGGTCAAATATGATCGAATCAGCCCCTTGCACGTCCAGTCCTCCACGTTCTCTCAATAGTCTGGCCATTAGTTCTGCATCTTCTGCAAATGCCCATGAGTAGAACCCAACTCGACCCTCATCTTTCAGAACACGATTAATGTCGGTGAGCCCTTGGTCTTGCTCGTATAGATCTGTGATCACAAATCCGCCAAGGATGAAATCAAAGATCCCGTTATCGAAACTCATGCACAGGCCGTTCATTACCAGTGCTCTAGCATTCGTAAGTCCAAGTTCCTTTATCCTTTCAGATGTAAAGTTGATAGCATTCTCCGATATGTCGATCCCAATAACAGTCCCTTTTGGCCCAACTCTCCCAGCCGCAGGAACGAGAGAGGCTCCCCTGCCTGTTCCTACGTCAAGCACAGCCGCTCCTTTTGGTATGTCCATGAGCTCAACCAATCGTCTTCCGAAGTATGTAGACACTTCATCAGGTCTTAGTAGGGGTCGCATACTAGTTCAATCCCAAACTAGCATGATCTCACTGCTACGGTGATATCAATCCCATGCTTTAAGGATAAAATTATGGATAATAGAACTGATAATTGATAATATGGTCATAATAGGAGTTCAAAATAGATGTGGGAAGGATTTCCTAATTCTCTTCAACGAATTTCCTAAATCTTCTCTCCACTCAGATGCTGCTCTAATGAGGATAAGAGTTGGGATAAAGAAAGGTGACGCACACAGTTTTGTTTAGTTGAGAATTGCTGTTATGTCTTCACTGGGGTTGGATATCGGCATTATGTTGAATTTTTCTACGAGGACCTTGAGTATGTTGGGGGTAATGAAGGCCGGGAGGCTTGGACCTAACCTGATGTCTTTGATCCCGAGATGAAGCAATGAGAGGAGTATGGCCACCGCCTTCTGTTCATACCACGACAACACTAAACTCAGCGGCAAGTCGTTGACACCTACGTCGAAGGCATCTGCGAGGGCCAAGGCTATCTGAATTGCGCTGTAGGCGTCGTTACATTGACCCACATCCATCAGCCTAGGCAGACCATCGATCTCACCAAGCTCTCTGTCGAAGAACCTGAACTTTCCACAGGCAAGCGTGAGCACAGCCGTGTCATCAGGTAAACTTTCAACGAACTCTTTGTAGTAGTTTCTTCCAGGTTTGGCTCCATCACATCCGCCAACGAGGAAGAAGTGCCTTATCTTTTTGTCTTTGACCAGTTGGACAATCTTTTCAGCTGCTCCCATCACTGTGTTCCTTGCGAAGCCCACGGTCACAGATTTTCCATTTTCATCTTCCTCGAAGCCAGGCAGCTCTAATGCCTTCTCGATGACTGGAGTGAAATCCCTGTCCGGTATGTGTCTGACCCCTGGCCAACCCACCAATCCAGAGGTGAAGATGTTGTCCTTATAACCCTCAAGCGGTTTTTGCAGGCAGTTCGTGGTCATCAGTATAGCGCCAGGGAATTTTGGAAACTCCCTATGTTGGTTTTGCCAGGCAGTTCCGTAATGGCCGTAGAAATGCCCGAATTTCTTGAGTTCAGGGTATCCATGGGTGGGCAGCATCTCCCCATGAGTGTATACATGGATGCCCCTACCCTGTGACTGTCTGAGTATCTCTTCAAGGTCTCTCAGATCGTGACCAGAGACCAAGATGGCTTTCCCCTTTTTATGTCCGAGGGGCACAGAGGTGGGAGTAGGGTGACCGTAGGTTTCTGTGTTGCCTTGATCAAGAAGCTCCATGGCGCGCAGATTGATCTCGCCACACTTCAGGACGAGACCCAGCATCTCATCAACCGTTTTGTCTTCCAAGGTGGCGGCCAGGCCTTCATGAATGAAGGCATATACCTCTTCGCTCTCCTTACCAAGGATCTCTGCGTGGACGGTGTAAGCTGATATCCCTTTGATGCCATAGACCAGGAGCCATTTCAATGCGTGGACATCTGGATCAGGATCAACGTCAGATAAAATCCCGTGCTGTTCTGCCTGTTTTACAAGTTCTTCTTTTCCAAGAGCGGGAGTAAAGTTTACCGCCGGATTAAGATCTATTACATCTTTTCCGGTCTCCAGTAGTCTTAATTTGAGGTTTTCTCTGTGCTCGATGGTACTGTGTATGAACTTAATTATTCTATCTGGGTCGAAATTGACGTTTGTTATGGTTGAGAACATGGCCTCACAAGTGAATCTGTTAATCTCTTTAGAGCTTACTCCATATTTTCTTGCCATGACAGCTACGGCGGATAGCCCTTTAACGGCGTAGATGAGCAAGTCCTGGAGTGCAGCTACCTCGGGACTCTTACCACATACACCGTGTATAGTACAGCCTTTTCCTCCAGCTGTCTGTTCACATTGGAAACAAAACATAATGTTCATCTCTCCTCTTCGAACGTTTCAGTATATTTAGGCGGTTGATTATATCGGGCGTATTTCAACTTATCTGCGGCGCGAGACCTTTTTTCGATTTTTTACCTACGAGTTTAAAAATCGATTACTTGTGCAGGGATCTCACTCTGTTCTAGGTTTTGGGATCCTCTTCTTGATCTTATCCCATTTGGGGGTGATGAAGAAGCTTTTTGACATGTTCTCGATCATGCGAGTGAACTTGGTCATCGGAGCCGAAAATGTTACAACGTCAGAATGGACGTATGGGCGAGCCGAAGGGTCGAACATGCTGAGCACGCATCGGGGCTTCTCTCTTTCTAGCTGCGCGCGCGCAAGTTGATACGCTTCCCCGCGCACGCACACGGATGTTGAAAATCTTCCTCGTGGCCTTAGCTTTCACCGCTTCAAAGCTACTACTCATGACATAGGCTACTACTTTCCTCCGATGATACGACCCTTCATTCGCAATTTACTGACGATCGCGATAACAGTGTACGCGCAAGGTTTAAACTCGGTCGCTCGTTGGCTAAATTGGTTTAGATATGGTCTCGTGTAGGTACTGCGGTGAGGAGCTTTCCGAGGACGCGAACTTCTGCTTGAAGTGTGGCAAGAGGACCTTGATGGGCGAGGAGGAGGGCATCGCCGTCCCAGGCGATGCGTTGACAAAGGTGGGCCAGGACGTGGATGAGGCCCTCCAGGTAGCGGCGAAGGCGATATCGGAGGCATTCACCATCGCGGCGGACAGCCTTAGGGAGGCTTTCGATGGCGTCAAGGAGGGTTTCGAGTCCTCACGGAAGCGTAGGCCCGATACTGTGTTTTGCTCGAAATGCGGTCAAGAGAGCCCCATCGACGCTAAGTTCTGTCGCAACTGTGGGAATAGCCTGGAATGAAATGCAATGATATGTTTGCAATGATCACTTTCCGATAATTAATGTACATGTGTTATCTGGGCCAATCGAGATCTCATGGGTAAACCCTTCGCTGATACTGATAAACTACGATGAAAGGTCTCATCTCTGCAAGCACGTCAATAAATCAAAAATGATAACATGAGTAGGAAAGAAGGAATACTATACACGCAAGCGTCTAGCCATCTCGAACAAAAGATACAAAAAGGACATAACTGGTGAGGGAAAACTCTATGACGATAACAAGAGGTCGGGACGTCATGATGGAGATACGCGAGGGCGACGACGTCCTCCTCTTCCTGGATCAGAGGAGGACCTACCAGGTCAGGGTGGAGGAGGGGAGGCAGTTCCACACCCACAAGGGCTACATAGAGATGGGGAAACTGATCGGCAGAACATACGGCTCACCAGTCAAAAGCAGCCTAGGGGCTAAGTTTTATGCCCTTCGACCCCTCGTCAGAGACCGGATACTCAAAACCGACAGGAGGACCCAAGTCCTCTACCCAAAGGACATAGGCTACCTTCTATTCCAAATGGGGATCGGCGCAGGCAGCAGGGTCGCCGAGGCTGGGACCGGCAGCGGGGCCCTCACATGCGCCCTAGCGGACGCTGTCAGGCCGGACGGAAGGGTCTACAGCTACGAGATCAACTTCCGGTTTCAGGAGACTGCTGCCAGTAACATAGAGCGCGCTGGGCTCATGGAGTACGTGGAACTCAAGCAAGGGGATATCACTGAGGGACTATACGAGGAGGGCTTAGACGCGGTCGTCCTCGACATGGCGACCCCTTGGCTCGTGGTAGGCCATGCTCACGACGCCTTGTCGGGCAGCGGCGTCTTCACCTCCTTCAGCCCGACAATAGAGCAGGTCATGAAGACCGTCTCGGCACTCAGGGAGCACCCCTTCGTGGACATCGAGACCGTCGAGCTAATCATGAGAAGGATAAACGTCGCCGAAAATAGGACGAGGCCCGAGACCCTGATGATCGGCCACTCAGGCTATCTGACTTCGGCCCGAAAGGTCCTGGAGTGACCACCCCTTATAACCTGCCGTTAGTTGAACATCGGGCGGATTCCAGGCATGGTCTCTATGCTCATGGATAACTCTAAATTCCATTGTATCCAATTCTTCCTCGATCCGTTATGCTTGACAGCAAGGCCATGGACATCATGAAGAGGATGATGGAGGCCTTCGGGCCCTCCGGCTTCGAGAGGGAGGTGAACGCCCTCTGCAAAGAGTACATGGAGCCCTACTCCGACGAGGTGGTCACCGACAAGCTCGGAACGGTGGCGTTCGTCGCGAAGGGCTCCCAGGAGAGGCCGAGGGTCCTCCTCGCGGGGCACACCGATGAGGTGGGCTTCATCGTCTCCTCCGTCTCCAAGGAGGGGTTTCTGACCTTCAACCAGCTCGGGGGCTGGTGGGACCAAGTGCTCCTAGGGCAGAGGGTCGTCGTCCGAGGCAGTAAGGGGGACGTGCACGGCGTCATAGGCGCCAAGCCGCCCCACATCCTCCCCGATGAGGAGAGGAAGAAGGTCGTGGAGAAGAAGGACATGTTCATCGACATAGGCGCCACGAGCCAGGAGGAGGTTGAGGAGGCCGGCATCAAGGTCGGCGACCCCGTCGTCCCGTGGAGCCCCTTCAGCGTCATCCGGGACGGGAAGGTAGCCATGGGAAAGGCCTTCGACGACCGGATCGGGGCCTTCGTTCTCATGGAGGCGATTCGCAGGATGAAGGAACAGGGGATCGCCCACCCGAGCACCGTCTACGGCGCCGCCACCGTCCAGGAGGAGGTTGGCCTCAGGGGGGCCACCACGGTCGCCCACGTCATCGACCCCGACGTCGCCATAGTCCTCGAGGTGGACATAGCGGGGGACGTCCCCGGCATAAAACCCCACGAGGCCCTCACCAAGCTGGGGCAGGGGCCAGGGCTCCTTACCTTCGACGGGAGCATGATACCCAACCAGCCCTTCAAAGAGTTCGTCATCAACGTCGCAAAGCAGGCCCAGATACCCATCCAGCTGAGCCAGATCAGGGGAGGCGGCACGGACGCTGGGAGGATCCACATCAGCAGGGCGGGGTGCCCCTCGGTGGTCGTGAGCGTGCCCACGAGGCACATCCACAGCCATGTCGGCCTCCTCAGCCTCAAGGACACGGAGAACGCCGTCCGCCTCGTCATCGAGCTCCTGAAGAGGCTCGACTCGAAGACCGTGGAGGGGTTCACCAACCTCTAGGCTTTTACCGTCTACGTCTTATTCCATACGCGATGCACCTTGAGACCCCCCCTCAAATGGGCGGGCGGGAAGAGGAGCCTGGTTGAGAGGATCGTGGGGCTCTTCCCCGAGGACTACAGGAACAGGAGGTACCACGAGCCATTCCTCGGGGGCGGCGCAGTCTTCTTCCACTTGAGGCCCCGAGGGGGGTCCGTCAACGACATCAACCCGAGACTTATGAACTTCTACAGAGTGGTCAGGGACAGCCCCGGGGAGCTCATCGAGGAGGCCTCCGGGTACAGGTACGACGAGGCGGAGTACTACAGGCTCAGGAGCAGATTCAACTCCCCCGTCCTCTCCCCAGTCGAGGACGCCGCCCTCTTCCTGTACCTGAACAAGACGGCGTACAACGGACTTTACAGGGTGAACTCAAGAGGGGAGTTCAACGTGCCCTTCGGGAGGTACGTGAACCCGACGATCGTTCCCAGGAAGGGCATCATGAGGGCGAGCAGGCTCCTGAAGGGGATCGACATCCACTGCAGCGACTTCGGATACATTCTCGATGTCGCGGGGAGCGGGGACCTCTGCTACCTTGACCCCCCCTACAACCCCGCCAGCGAGACGGCTAACTTCACGGACTACGCCACAGACGGCTTCGAGGCCCCAGAACAGGAACGCCTGCGGGACCTCTGCCTGAAGCTCGAAAGGAGGAACGTCATATTCGTCCTGAGCAACTCCGACACGGAACTCGTAAGGAGCCTCTACGAGCCACTGACCGACTTCAAAATGGTTTCCTTCCCGACGAGGCGGATGATCAGCAGCAAGGTCTCGAGCAGGAGCTCCGGATGCGACCTTCTCATCACGAACAGCCGCTGATCAGACGGCCGCCTCCCCGTCCTTTGGGCCTTTCACGAACCTCGTCCAGTCGATCCTGATCATCAGCACTATTATTATGGCGAGCAGGGCGACCGAAATTACGCCCCCCAGCGCGCCGCTCGACTCGAACAATTGCCTGACGAAGTCGAAGCTGAGCCGCCCCGCGTAGGCGACGATTAGGCACATGCCAAGCTTGCCGAGGAGGGCGGCGAACAGGGCCTTCCTCAGGTCGTACCTCAACATGCCCATGGGGACGAGGATGAGGTCGTCTGGGAGCGGGAGGAGGGCGAATAGGAATATGGCAAGCATCCCGTACCTCTGCACAAGGAGGCCGGCGCTTTCGAGCCTCTTACCGTATTTTTCGTTGAGCACCCTCCTGCCACCCATGCCGACGAGGTAAGCGGAGAACTCACCGATTGTAGAGCCGAGGCCGCAAACGACGCCGAGGAGGAGAGGGTCCAGCGTAGCACCGAAGACGTATATCGTGATGGTGAAGGGGACTGGGAAGAATATGGTGAAGTTCCCGAAAAGAGAGATGAGGAACGCGCCCGCGTACCCGTACTGCTGTACGAGGTTCCCCATCCAGCCCCAGATATCCATGCTCCCCACACCGCAATAGCCGAAGGCCGCTCGAACGAATTAACGCCGATGAGCGTTAAAACAATACCGCGTAACCGCAGCATAGAAGTACCCCTCCCAGGGAAATCTACGCGGGAGTCGGTGTGATCATCGTAAAGGACGTCGGGGAGGGAAACATCGAGGACGTTTTCAGGGTCTGCTCGCACAGCCGGCTTGACGACCCGCTCCAACGGAAGGGAATGGAGATGAAGAGGGCGTGGCTCCTCAGGATGCTCAAGGAGCACGGCCCCTGCACGAAGATCGCCTACCTTGACGGGATGCCGGTGGCCCAGATCCTCTTCTACCCCGAGGAGGCCGTGCCCTTCATAGAAGATTCGAGGGAGGGCGCTGTCGTCCTGAACTGCGCCTACAACCCTTTCCCGGAGGCCCGGGGCAAGGGGGCGGCCTCGTCCCTGGTCAAGAGCCTGACAGAGGAGGCGGGGGCGGGCCTGAAGTGCCTTAGGGGTGAGCCCTGCAGCTTCATAGTGGCCAAGCCCTTCGAGACCGGCGAGGGGCTCTCTATGACGGAGTTCTACACGAGGTGCGGCTTCTCAAAAGGGGACTCTGAGATGTACATGGAGATCTCGGGGGAGTACAGGCCGAGGGGCGAGACGGCCTACGAGCCTCTGGGCGAGGACGGGGGTAAGGCGATCATGTTCTACGACCCGATGTGCGAGTGGGGGTACGGGTTCGCCGTCAGGGTGAGGGACCTGATCCACGAAATAGAACCAGGGTACCCATTCGAGATGATCGATCCCTGGGAGAAGCCCATGGAGTCGGTGAGGCGGGGGAACCAGCAGCTCATCGTCAACGGACACGTGATGCAGAGCTTCTGGACGGAAAGGGAGGCCTTCCGAAGGGAGGCCGAGAGGGCCATCAGAGGCTGAGAGCGAGGCAATCACGGCATAAAACGATGAGATGGACTCCAGTTGAGAGGCAAGTAGATCTGAAACATGGCTCCAAAAGCTGGAGTCCCGACGCAACGGCGCGATTTCAATCCCAAACCTTGTATATTTTAGTACAGGATCTAGCTGGCGAGGAGCCATGAAGACCAATTCGGTGATCGAGTGCTTGTTCGATCACAGGTCGATAAGGAGGTTCACTGACGAGGACCCGACCGACGAGGTTGTGGAGACCGTCGTCAGAGCAGGCCAGAGGGCCCCCTTCTCATCGCAGACATACAGCCTATTGCTTTCGAGAGACAGGGAGAGGAACCCGTGGAGGGCCCCCCTCAGCTTCACCGTCTGCGTCGACTCCCACAAGTTCGAGCTC
>Ga0224501_10004679_pt1 | contig 10794 bp, 7 predicted proteins | sample SF_Oct11_sed_USG_4_FD_169105 | JGI IMG/M metagenome (GOLD analysis project Ga0224501, IMG submission 169105) | Sediment microbial communities from San Francisco Bay, California, United States - SF_Oct11_sed_USGS_8_1 | ecosystem: Environmental > Aquatic > Marine > Sediment | place: USA...
AATACCAGTTAAATAGGATGGCTGAGTGCCCACTGCTTTACGCAGTTTTGTTTGCTCTCTCGTAGCACTGTAATGACCCCAGTCTGTTATGTTGTAGGCATCACAGGACGTGGTATTCCAGGCAGAGTTTAACCCGAAATTCCCCGAGCAGATTGTCTGCTGCGGTAAGAACCAGATTACCTTCTGGACGTTTGATGGCAAGGCGCTCAAGAAACAGATGGGACTGTTTGAGGTGAGCGTTTGCCATGTTTCCTTGGCGTCCCCATGATGAGGTGTTTTGCCGAAGGCGAGTTTCTCATGGCATTGTCATGGTGTCGTGGGATGGTGCTGCGCTGATTTTCTATCCATTGCCTTCCCGAGGCTCCTGGTTGGGGTTGGGGTTGGGGTACAGTCAACCATAGGCATGGTTGCCAAATTTCTGGAGACTTTTTCCTTTCGACGGTGGGTTCCCATTGGAGATTGGACTCGTGGTAGGCAGCGGAGTCTGAATAACAGTGAAGACATATTTGAGAATGTCTCGACCCCTTTGATGTTTGTTCCGCTTAACCATCGCTTCACCTCAGGGTCACTGCAGTCTCCTCTTTCACAATATTGGACCTTCCGACACTGTTTACCAGCCCTTTTCTTTCCTTCTTTTCTAGAAACATGACAAGCCGAAGTTTATTACTTGCCTGACGTTTACCGAGAAAGGAAATGTAGTGACCGGCGATAGTAACGGCTCAATCTGCGTCTGGGATCTGGGTGAGTAAAAAGTCAATGGCTTTAGGGTTGAGCATTTCCTCCAAGATTGCAACAACACCTCTGCGACAGCGCCTCTCCAACAGCCCCTGTGCGATAGCGCCTTTCCAACAACACCTCTGCGACAGCGCCTCTCCAACAGCCCCTCTGCGACAGCGCCTTTAGTCTCCATGAATCTGAGCTCTGCCAGGTGACCACCTTGGTTAATTTGCTGTGTCTATCACTCCTAACCGTGCCAGCTTGACCTCAGCTCTACTGTTTTCCTCTCGCCCCACCACACGTCGCAGAGCCAGCTCACCTGGCTACGTATCTATCGCTCCTAACCATAGAGTTATCCTTCCTGTAGCAGTCTAGTTATAGGGACGATAACTCCTGGGGTCATTTTTGGCATGAGGGTCCAGTGCTTACACCCCCATGTAGGTAGGTGTATGGGTAGGAACATGTAAATATATGTAGGTATGACAGTAGGTAGGTGTAAGTAGGTAGATATGGGTATGTAGATGTAGGTTGCTAGATGCAGATATATGTAAATGTTGGTATGGAGGTAGGTCAATGTGAGTATGGTGATAGGTAGGTAGATGTAGTTTAGAATTACTCAGCGCACTACCCCCAAGGACTGTATGGTCTACAGGTGGTGAGAAAGAGCTGAAAAAAGCTTGGCAAACTGGAGGTTATTTCGATCATGCTGAAACACAGACCGCACGTGGTACTAACTGCGGTAAGCCTTTCGCTGCCACCAATGTGACCTAACCACTGTCACGCAACGTTGAGAGTCTCAACTATCTTTGCGTATGGCTTCCCTGTGAAAGGCTGCGATTAGTTGAAAAATCAAAAACGTTTTGTTTCGCTGTACGTGATTGGTTGAAAATTTTCGAAAACTGTGTTTCCTTGCACGCGCTTGGTTATCTGGAGCCGCCTGCACGTCTGGTTTTAAGAATTTGTTTCTAATATAGCCGTCTTTTACTTCTTGCGTCATTAACGTCATATGGGATCGCTCAGTGGTAGAGTACTGAACTAGTAACTGTGAGAAATCTGCCACTGGTTAGGTAGTTTGCGTCTTTACTCTGCCTATTGGATATAATGGGAGGGTGGTCAGTTGATAACCTCACCCTTGCACTTTTCTTTGAAGCTAGTCGCCGACCCGGCTTTGGCTGGGCTTCCGGTTGGTTTCGCATGAACGCAGGCATTTTTCTGTTTATCGTCATAGAGAACGCATGGCGTCTGCTGATTGTCAAAAAGTTCCGTTGACTAAGTTGGTCTCAAATGCTGCAAACTTGTGCTAGTTGGACTTCCCATGCACGGGATGGCAATAATAAAGCTGTTGTATTGTATGTAGCGATCTTTGATTCGTTCGAATCCAACACAGCGTACTATTCTAGGTTCCTTGAGTTTTCTCAGAAGTTTATATATGAGAGAGCTGATTTATGGCTGGCTGACTGACTAGCCAACCAACCGACTAAATGACCGATTGATCGACCCACTAAATGGCTGACCGATTGTTTTCACCAATATGAACTAATGCAAGCATCATTGTAGAGTTTGCTTTGCGTAGCATGCACCAAATTTTAGTCCTGTATTTTTTGCTTAACGCGGCTGGACTGTTTTACCCACTCAGCTTTTCGGGCTGTTTCCTTTTTGTACACAAAAGCTTGGTTTACACGTGGCTGTTGGTCAATGAACACTGACGAAGGCTGACAATAATCCCAGTGGTCGATGGAAAAAGCGCTTAGAGGCGATGGATGAAGGTCGAATATTTGAGAGGAGACCTCTCGGGTTTTTCTTGTGTATAACGACCACTCGATGTTCGGGTAGTTGACAAACAAGCTCTCTGTGAACTTTCGGAGCGAATTATGGAATGAATAAGCCTTGTGTCGATCCAAGCGTTGGCGCCATATGGATCGTAATAGATTTCAGTGGTCCGGTATTCGTCTGGTAATTGGTTGGTACATCAAGCCTATGATATTTACTCTGTAACCCAATTCCAAAAAAGGAAAACCTAGATGGGGGGGTATATGTAGTCTCAAAGTAAGTATGTTTTATATTTCAGCGGCGCACAAGATTTCCTCCATTATCACGGGAGCTCACGAGGGACCCGTGTTCTCGCTGGCATATCTGGATGATGGCATCATCATCTCTACTGGCGGTAAGGACAGACAGATCAAGGACTGGAAACTGGAGGACAAAGAACTCATCAAAGAACAGATGGTGAGATACTTCTTTCATATTTTGACCAGCGTCGGGGGTATGCAAAGATTGGCCCAGAAATTGGCTCTATGACTCGGCGTTTCCCAGGGTGTGCCATTGGGGCACTTTCTGCTTATACACGCGTGCCCGATAGAGAAGGTAACTAAATGTGCTTTAGTTCACTTTGCGTCCGGTCTGCTTCGCAGTCCATGTCCGGTCTAACCTAGGATCTGAGGTGCTTTTATACAGTGAAACAGATAACTCGAACTGCAGGGGACCACCAAAAAAGGTTGAGTTATGAAAAATTTGAGTTATGAGTTATGCTCTCCCATTGCTTTAGCCATGTGGCCACCATATCGAGCCCATTTCGCTCTAATGTATTTCATTTCCTGGCTAAGCTTTTTAAAATTTGCAAGATTTTCTTCTGGTGTGAAAAAACAACACAATGAAAGTAAGGTTGTTACACAAGAATGTAAACACATCCAGCCACAGAAAAGGTATTTTGATGGCACTAACTGCAGTTTATCAGTTCGAGTTATGACTAAAGGTTCGAGATATGCCCAGCAAATTATCATTACCCAGGCAGGGACCATGAAATTTGGTTTGAGTTAAGCAAGTTTTTTGAGTTATCCGAGGTTGAGTTAACCGAGTTTTACTGTACTTTCAAATGGATCTCTCGGACGAGGGATCCCGGATCACTTTTGAGCCAATCAACGCATACCTCTATTGAATGATTTACTGGTTGTCGCCGCCTTGTTTTAGATTCCAGAGCAGTATGGCTCTGGACGTGTGGTAGTCAAGACGGAAGACACCTACATCGTCGGGACAACGAAAAATGTCATCCTGAGCGGAGAGGGAATGGAAGAGGCTACCGTCCTGGCTGAGGTAACCGTCATGAGCATGTGTTTTCCTCAGCACGCTGCATGAATGGGGGGGGAGAGGGGGAGTTGACTATCTTACGCCTAGATTTGGTTTGTTGAATGTGACTTGAGGGGAATTTGAGGAAAACTGGTGGTAGATTGCGACTTGTCGAAAAAAGCCATCAGTGGAGCAAGAACAAGTGATGAACAAAGAACATCTTTAATTCTATCACATCACTGGCACCAGCCTGCCAATAGAACTTATATTCAAAATGGCCACTTCTTATCCAGTCACATCGGTTGCTATACCCAATTTGTTTAAAAAAAGAATGTAATGCGATGAGAATGCGGTTAATGAGCCAGTGTCGTGAGCAGTAATATTGTAACTGTAATAACAGAGAGTTTGCGGAGTTGTGTTTCCGGGTACGTTAAAGCTGAAAATGGCCCCGTATTGACGCCATTGGCACGCAGATGCAGACGAGTTACCGTACGTTCATAAGAGATTTTTTTCCAAATTCGGTTTAGAGATACCCAATACTTTTTCTTCTTTCTAGTTCAATCAAGTCTGCTGCAGTTTGTAAGCAATCACTGATGTTATGAACTAATCTACCAGATATATTCATATATTTGCACCCATATTGTGCACTGAATCACTAGTAATACCGATCCAAAGTGAGCGAATGGCTCACAGAGCAAGTCATTATATGTTAGTAGGAGAAATTGCTGAAATAATGGCTCCATAGCGGGGGTACGCAACTCCGCAAACTCTGTAACAATAATGAGGTATTCTGACTGGAGGCAGGTTTCTCCTGACCCGGCTTGTCATGGCGTCGTGGGACTCGACTGAGGTGGTTGGTTTCCCTTTGCCTTCCTCAGGTTCCCGGTTGGGGGTCAGTCAACTTAGGCCATTTGTTTACACATCACTCGCCGAGATTCCAACTACTCGAATATGAATATGTGGATCAGCTATTAGTCCGCATGGATGCTGAACACTCTGACATTCGGATTGAGTTCTTACATCATCGTAATGGAACAGTCTCAGTGGACTCGTTGTAAATGTGTGTAAAGACTCTGCCGATTGTGTGACATTTGTTGACTTTGAATTGTTCTAAGTGACCCTTTCACCTCTGTGATCTCTCTAATACTTCAGTTTTTTTCTTACAGGGTCATTCTGGCGAGCTGTGGGGTCTGACTGGAATGCAGGCTGATGCTGACACGTTTGTGACGTGCGCGTACGACCAGCATGTTAAGGCGTGGAGCGTCTCGCAGAAGAAAGCTCTGTGGGATATCAAGCTGAAGGTGGGTTCATTTAAATAGTTAGACTGTATGTGAGGAGCCCATTCTTGTAATGGGCACTCAGCATGACGTAGACTCTAACTCTTTCGAGTCTACGCCACTCGCGCCACCAACTGTGCTACCTCGCTGTCTTCAGATGCGGCCAAAAAATTGTTTGGACAAGAAACAAAACCTTTCTACGATGATGATGATGATGTTTTATTGCCCCAAAGGAAATAGGAAGGTATTATGAAAAATAGTGGGGGGGTGGTGGGAAGGGCAAAAGGCCAACCCGGTGGCTTTAGAACAGCATTTTTATTAGGCTGAGTTGCCTCTGGGTGGAAACCGAAACCTTGTTGACAGTGTTATTGTGTTTTGCAGGAGGCACTTCACTGCATCGCCACTCATCCGACATCTGACCTGGTGGCTATTGGGTCAAGGACGCCCAACTTTTACGTGTATAACACAAGCACGCGAGAGGAGGTCACCACGGGATCGTGCGGAGATGAGCAGCTGGAGTGTGCTGGGTTCTCACCAGGTGAGATACGAAAAGACATTCAGATAGTTAGAGCCCCTGATAAACAGAGGATTGTTAGGCTGGAGCTCCGCTTTCCCACCGCAAATGTTGATCCCATATCCGTTGTTGACCTTAGTCAACAAATGGCCCTCATGAACTGAGCATTCAAACTCATATTCAGCTGGATTTCTCACTAGCTCGTTGACCTTGGAGCAGCGCAGAGATGCAGTGGTTTAGTAAGTAGAACATTTGGCTTGAGTCAGGTGACCCAGTTTTGATTTGTGCATCACTTTACGCCCTCTCCGTTGTCGGGACATGAAATAAACGAGCCCCTGAATCTGCAGAGTACTAACTCTATGGGTAAACCATGAACCATCCTGTAAACAAGCCGATGGCTTAGTGATGCCATCCTGTAAACAAGCCGATGGCTTAGTGATGCCATCCTGTAAACCAGCCGATGGCTTAGTGATGCCATCCTGTAAACAAGCCGATGGCTTAGTGATGCCATCCTGTAAACAAGCCAATGGCTTAGTGATGCCATACAAGTAAAACAATTTTATCTTATCTAATGTTTTCATGTTGTGCCTTGCAGATGGTAACTTCCTGGCATTTGGAAGTAGGGATAATTCCATCTATGTGTATAAGGTAGAGGATGGAGCATTCACACTGCTAGGTGAGTGTGCGAGGCACGGGTGAAGGGGTCATATGAGTAACCTGTGCGGAAACACGCGAATAACAATCTATAGGGACCTCATGGAAGGTCCTGGCTGCCTGGATAGAATAAAATGTGATAACGTGTTATAAAACTAGTCTAGGCTAGTTAAAATTCGTCCGTAGCCATTCAGGATTGGTCATGAGATAGTTTCGTCTGTTAAGTGTGTTTTCTCTCTCCTTGTGCGCAAGTAGTATTCGGAGTTGCATCCCCTGTACTATTTAGGTCAGACACTGACCATCATTGCGCAATTTTCCCACCACAGGAGCGGCTAAGGGACACACTTCATTTGTGACTCACATCGATTGGTCGACTGATAACACTGCGATCCGCTCCAACTCTGGCGACTATGAAGTGCTTTACTGGGACGTACCATCATGCAAACAGCTGACCGACGTGAGTTCTATAGCGGAGTGCGAATCGTCTGCGTACCCTCAATGGTGTTCTTCCTATCCATTGTTTGTCAAGTTGAAGGGATCAAGAACAAATGTTGAATCTCGTCACAAAGGTCTAGCGGGATAACCCATTGGTCAGAGAACTTGGCTCAAGATTGAAAGATTCTGAGTTTATGTCCTAGTCATGCTGAGCGCTCACTGTGAGAATGAGCTTTTACTCTCATCATTCCTAGCTCTCAGCATTCCAACAAGCCTCAGGGTTGATGGGTCTGTTGAACAGGACGACCAAGTGCCCTAGTAGACGGATAAAACGAATCCGAGGCGTTCTTCCATTGTTCATTAAGTTGAAGGAATCAAGACTGATGGTTGAAGACAGTCATGAATTCCTTCCGCCATCATTCGTTCTCAACGTGCACAGCTCTCAGAATGCCCATGATAGGCTGGGCTATCTCACTATACCCATGATAGGCTGGGCTATCCCACTATACCCATGATAGGCTGGGCTATCCCACTATACCCATGATAGGCTGGGCTATCCCACTATACCCATGATAGGCTGGGCTATCCCACTATACCCATGATAGACTGGGCTATCTCACTATACCCATGATAGACTGGGCTATCTCACTATACCCATGATAGGCTGGGCTATCTCACTATACCCATGATAGGCTGGGCTATCCCACTATACCCATGATAGGCTGGGCTATCCCACTATACCTAAATTCCGTTTCCTAGTTTAACCATTACGGAATCGTTTTTACAGTTTGGACCCACGGTAACAAGTTCACATACTAGCCAGTGATGCGTTGTGTGATATCATACAGTGTGTGTGTGGTCTCAATATTGTTTCACTTTCACTAGTATATAGCTGTAGTAAACACAGAACTTTACCTACTTACTATCCGACCATATAAGATTTTGTATTTTTCAAACATATCATTTTAAACCCTTTTCACAAATTTGATTGCAATCGCCTCGTGCTGGGGTCTCTTTCGCCTATAGCTGATTGCCCAGCGCACGCGTTGCCCTGATACACACGCTGACAACCTGCAGCAGGTCATTTGCAGCCAGATTCTATTGGGAGTTGTCCTGTCCTGTCATTGACTCGACATGGTACGATGGAAAATGGCACTGAATCTCTAGTAACTTGGAAATTTTAGCGAATCGGAGTTATTTTCATTATAAAGTATAGATTAAATTACCAGACTGAGTGGGCAGCTCCTTATAAAATTTGGCTTCACCAACACGTGGCAGAGAGTTAGTCTGTGGGTTTGTGGGTGGTTGACCAGAGTTTAAATCGGACGTCCCTCGTTCAATTCCTGATTTGAGCGTCTCTCTGTCATTTCACTTACATCAGATTGAAATCATGGCGTTAGAATAAAGGTGCCCCTTCATAGGATTGTCATCTCTGGGGCACACCATGGACTATTGTCGGAAACAAGTCGATGGCTTAGTGATGCTACTTATTTCCTGAACTTGTAGGGTGACAGAATCAGAGCTCTTCAGTTTGCCACTCAGAGTTGTGTTCTCAGCTTTGACACCGTCGGTAAGTTTCTAATCTTAGAGTGAAGCAATAGCCAAGTGGGCGTAGTGGCTAGCACACTGGGCTTAGTAAATACCACACAGGGCTCTGGACCTGATAAATACCACACAGGACTTCATGGATAAAGCACTGAGCTTAGTGAATAACACACTGGGCTTAATGGCTAGCACACTGGGCTTAGTGGATAGAACATGCTGCGACAGTCCTAGTATTTGGCCATCCCGCTGTCACAGTCATGCCGTTGTACTCACACTATCACATTGTCATGCGTAGGTATGTGGCAGGATGGTTCGGATGGCACAGACATCAACGGATGCTGTCGCAATAACGCCGGCACACTTTTGGCCTCCGCTGACGACTTTGGTCAAGTCTGTCTGTACACCTACCCGAGTAGGATTGCCGATGTGAGTATACGAGTCTATCTCGTAGACATATAATATGTATTATGTATCTAAGCTCGCACTCGAACACTTTTTTATTGGAATTGGTGTGCAATTGCTAGGAAGGCAGGACAACTCCACAGTAAACCACCCGGTAAGGATTGTGAATAGAGAGGTATCCTCGGTTGTTGAGGAATGTACAACAATTCTATGAAAACATTGTAAACGCAAGCTTCAAAACTGGACGTCACCTTTGTATGGGCGCCTCTAGGCTCGGTTATTTGAAGACACCCATGTGCCCGTGTAAAACAAGACAAAACACAACTCTTCTGTTCTAATGCTTTGATAACTGATTGTCGATCACAGAGTGACTGTCATGTGTCTTGTGGCCATTTCAGGCAAAGGGTCACAACTACTCTGGTCACTCTAGTCATGTGACGAGTGTCATGTTCAATCAGTCGGATGAGTACCTCCTTTCCACGGGAGGTAAAGACGCGTCGGTGCTCCAATGGAAAGTCTGTTAGCTCGATTACCCCGTGAGATAAACGACGGGATACAGCGATAAGCTGCAATCTGGGACTAAAACCAACAACACAGTGACCAGCCTCATCCTGTATGTCAAACAACACAATTCCGTGGCGAGTCACAGCCGATGACTAAAAGCAATGTATCATTGTGACGAGTCACAGCCTGTGACTAAAAATAACACACCATTGTGACAATTGTGTCTTTGTGACCAACGCTCAGCTTTATCTCTCTGTTAACATCAAAAGCTCTTCAAGAATGTAATAATTGTTTGACAAAAAAATTGGTCGAGTAGTTTAACTCTTGGTTTTCTCTGCCTCGTGTATTACCTTGCTAGCTACTAGCTGGGCTCGCTTCGCAGTGTCACTCACTCGTGCACAAACTTGAATGTCTTTGGTTTTTCTAGCTATGCTGTTGCCTGTTGTTCTTTCTAGTGTCTTTGCACTTTTCTTGCTGGTGATTTGATGACATGAAAGTAGAAAGCCGCGCGCTGAAAAATATGGATAAGGTCATAAATACTAACTAAATACAGCGAAATTCATGTTCTGTACCTATAGCACTAATTCCATTTCTTGTCGAACATTCTATAATCTATATAAAATAAAATAATTTTTGAACATTATCGTAATTAGTGAATTTTGGTGATTAGAGAAATGAATTTTGCATTATTTTGTGTATTATAATATTTCCGATTTTTGTTTTATAATTTTTGCTGTCTATAGAATAAAGCGGCATTATAAAACAGCGAAATTCTTGTAGTGAAATAACCATTTATGCACATATAACGCGGTGTAATGGTAAACTAGGGCGTATAGGCTGCTGACCCTCAATCCTCATTTGGCCTTCTGACCATGGCTTGTCACTGGATCGAGCCTACCCCTGGTCCTGTTCTTTCATTCATGGAATTTCCATGGTCCTAGCTGGCAAACCATCTCAGCAGACCCGCGAGCAGAAGAACAACGGAGAGGAAGATGTTTTCTTGCAGTTTTGTCTCGTATATCCTTTCATCGTTATGGTGAAGCGGCCGGGTTAGATACTAGTTTTGTCACCAGTTACGGCTTAGCATGGAGCACCACAAGCGGGTTAGTATCAATGCCCCACCTCATATGAGGGCTTCTTCTTGAGCTAGGGTTTAGGTGGAGCTCATGCCTGCCTTGACAGGGATTCTAGATGATTCTAGAGATTCTAGATGATGACAACAACTAGGTCCGGTTCTCACAATGGCGAGTCCTACACTGTAGTATCCCTCGTATCCCAATGTACTTGTCGACTCGGTTGGATCTACAAGACTGACTGAGTAGTTCCTAGTTCTGCTACGCGTACACAAACACTATCCCAATCCTGCACTGGAGTCAGCCGATGACAACAACAACCACCAAGATGATGACAACAACTAGGATGATGACAACAAGATGGGTGACGTCATTTCTGATATTTTTAAAACGCATCAATGAGATTCTGTACCTTTCAGTGCTGCATTTTAAAATATCGCTAATGATGTCAACCACCCTCTGCACATATACGTTGCCCAGTACGTAGATTGATACGCTGCCCAGTACGTAGATAGATACGCTGCCCAGTACGTAGATAGATACGCTGCCCAGTACGTAGATAGATACGCTGCCCAGTACGTAGATAGATACGCTGCCCAGTACGTAGATA
>Ga0224501_10004680_pt1 | contig 10793 bp, 12 predicted proteins | sample SF_Oct11_sed_USG_4_FD_169105 | JGI IMG/M metagenome (GOLD analysis project Ga0224501, IMG submission 169105) | Sediment microbial communities from San Francisco Bay, California, United States - SF_Oct11_sed_USGS_8_1 | ecosystem: Environmental > Aquatic > Marine > Sediment | place: USA...
TAGATCACAACAACCGGCCCTTCGGAACAGCGACCCAGACAACCTGCTAGATTGACCCGCACGCCACCGGCGCCGGCAATACCCAGTTCCTTGCTTTTGGCCTTGGCAAAATCCCGCATGGCACGGGCATTAAAATTCGCACAGCAATCCTCACCCTCATCGCGTTGATTGGTGCAGAAAAACATATGGTATTTATAATAAGACACTGCTTCTCCAGAAAATATATAGTATTGTTAGCTTCAATTTTAACCGAGTGCGGCGCGCAGTGCGTGCTTGTCACGAGAAAAACATTTAACCAGCATCAACTTCATTGCTAACTTCATCTGAATTTATTCTGCAACAGGCAGACCAGTGTGTGAAATGCGGCTTATGTTTGCCTGTATGTCCGACCTATTCGATTAGCCATAATGAAAATGAGTCGCCACGGGGGCGAATTGCCCTGATGCAGGCTCTTGTTTCAGAACAGCTTGGGGTAAATTCTTCATTACTTGCTCATCTTGACCACTGCCTGCTGTGCAGGGCCTGTGAGCGAGCATGCCCGGCCAATGTGCAATATGGCGCTATGGTCGACCAAAGCCGTTACCAGCTTCAGCAAATTCGACCCCAAACCTTAGTTAGAAAACTTCTACAAAATATCGGACTCAAACTCCTTACCGCTAAAAACTGGCAATTTGTTGCCTATACCCTGCTCCGTTTTTATCAAAACAGCGGTTTACAGATATTCTGTCGTTATTCCGGTTTACTGTATTTGCTCCGGCTACATCATTTAGAAAGATTGCTGCCAAAATTACCACCTCGTTTTACGCCAAATGACGAATATCCGTCATCCTCAAGACATACAAAAGGTCGGCTGGGTTTATTTACAGGATGTATTAACTCAATGTTTGACCAGGAAACGGTTAAAAGCAGCATCACTATCCTCAATAAACTTGGCTTCGATGTTGTTGTACCAAAACAACAGACCTGTTGTGGTGCCCTGCACTTGCACCAGGGGGAAAAACAGCGGGCACTTGAACTTGCCCAACAAAATATTCAAACATTTGACCGACTTGATGTCGCGGAGATTGTTTATGTTGCCACGGGATGCGGCGTACAGTTATCGACATTTTCCAAAGTAAACTTCGAAGATAAAAAATCTGAATTACTGGCAAAAAAGTTTTCCGAACAACTTATTGAGATTACTGAATTTCTTAGCCGTCAGGATTTAACGACGCTTAATATAAAACCCCTATCAGAACCCGTCATCATACACACCCCATGTAGCGCCTCTAATAAGGAGAGTAGCTACTCCTTACTTAGCCATATTCCCGAGATAAAAGCTCGATATCTTAAAACTCCATATTGCTGTGGGGCGGCAGGAACCTACATGGTTTCCGAGAATAATCTAGCCCGCCAAATTCGTTGTAAAACAACAACAGAAATTATGTCAACCAATGCCAATATTGTCACAACCACAAACATTGGCTGTGCGTTACATATTAAAGAAGGCTTAAATCCGTCCGCTATAGTAAAACATCCAGTTGCGCTACTTGCTTCATTAGCTATGGATTGAATTACAAATATTTTTTGGCATATGAATTGCTTTTGTCTATGCTTAATAGACAACCATAAGGGATGTAAAATGATCGCACACATTAAAGAGTCTCTACTTTATATTGTCCTTTTTATATTTATATTTTTTGCGGGATTCTCAGATGCCGATCAAAATCATAACTACACAAACCAGAATAATCTTTCCAAGCAACTAAACTCAAATACAAGCTCTACCCACTATCCACTAATTGCAAAAGCAAATAATAAACAAAAGCTCTAGTCAGATAGTTCTTATCCAATTCTCCTGCGCCATTCTGGCACGCTCCTTGCTCCTTATTACTGAAACAGGTTAAAGAGGGTAGCGCATGTTACGAATAGTCAAAATATTGTCTCTAGCTGTAGTCCTGAGCGCCATAAACTTCACGGCAAATGCTGCTGGTGCCTATTACGGCATCAAGGGTGGACTCTTTGAGGTTGAAAATTCCAGTTATGATAAAGCTGCAAATATTGGATTTATAGTTGGAGCAGATATTACCGCTTCTTCAGTTCACTCGGTTTCGCTAGAAGGTGAATACACAACAACTGTTATTGATGGAGATCTTGCCGGCGGTGGAGAATGGAGCATCAATACATTCGGCTTATTTGCTGCCTTTCGCGCCGGTGGACGACTCTATTTCAAAGGTAAAATCGGCTATATCGATAGAGAAATCAATTACAGCAGTGGTGGAACATCTGATCGGAATAGTTTGGCCTATGGCCTCGGTTTTGGGATACGACGAGGTACAACGACAAAATTAGAGTTTGAATATGCTGTCATTGATGACGACAACACATTTGCAGATATTAATTTCATCAGTGTCGCCTATCTCTTCTAAACAATTACTGGCATAACAATTGCGATTCTAAGGCTACTAAGCTGCCTGGCCTTTGGTAGGTGGCTTATTCAAAATATTAAGCAGGAGAGTAACATCATGAAACGATATTTAATTAACTGGGCGTTGATGCTCATGCTTGCATTTGGCCTGACAAGTAATGCTACCGCTGGCTTGCTAGGAATTTATGCTGGTATAGGTGCAGGGCCATCTGAAACTGTTGACTACACCACGAATGTCGATGATACCGGCGTTAAAATCTATGCGGGCTATCGTATTCTTGGTCCACTTGCCGTCGAATTTGCAACCGTTGATATGGCTGACTTTTCTGGAACCACTATAAATGGTTATTCGCTTGATGCAGTTGGCTATGTTCCACTTGGCGTTGTTAATGTTTTTGCCAAAGCGGGTTTATTTAGCTGGACAGCAGATTATAGTGGCACTTTAGAAGAAACTGGAACAAGCGCAAAATATGGTGTTGGCGTTGAATACAATTTATTTACTGCCGTGGATTTTCGTCTGGAATACGAAACATATACTGATGTCATGGATGGGGCCACAATGACAGATATGACATTAATATCTGCAGGTATCAATATCTCGTTCTAAAAATAATAATCTATAAAATCTGTCTATTATTAGCGGACATTTCTGTCCGCTATTTTTTTGCCGATAGATTGAATTGAATCGAACATTTTTGTATCGTGTCAGTATGAATTCACGCCACTACAGCCCAATCGACAAACTCATCCAGCAATTTGATGCTGGTCTTCGTACGGTTGCGGGTAACCCACCCGTTACCGAACGTTCTAATCCAGCAGCAGCTATTCAGGAAACTGAACTCAATCAAGCAGATAAAGAACTCGCTGGTCGTCTGATGCGCATCAATCATGCAGGTGAGGTTTCGGCACAGGGGCTTTATCAGGGCCAGGCCCTGACTGCACGACTGCCTGAGGTTCGCGATAAAATGGAACGCGCCGCACTAGAAGAAAACGATCATCTGGCCTGGTGTGAAAGACGTTGCAAGGAGCTCGGTACACATACAAGTCTGCTAAGTCCATTCTGGTACATGGGTTCACTCACCATTGGTGCGATTGCTGGCATTGCCGGTGATAAATGGAGCCTGGGTTTTGTTGCCGAAACCGAACATCAGGTGGTGCGTCATCTGGACAGTCACATGACGCAGATTAATCCCAATGATAAAAAGAGCCATGCCATACTGGAACAAATGAAAGAAGATGAAGCCCATCACGCTACAGTCGCACTGCATGCAGGCGGTGCTGAATTACCACGGCCCGTTAAAACATTAATGGGACTGACTTCGAAGGTTATGACACGTACTGCCTTCTGGCTGTAGCTATTTAGCGACATTCCTGCCGTAAAAAATTTCTAGCATTTCTTTCTTTAAACGCTTCTTGATCTTTTTACGTGTGTTTGGACTGAGGTCTGCCGCATCTCTATCAAAGAGATAATTATCCAGCTCAAACTCCTTCAACATCATTTTGGTGTGAAATATATTTTCCTGGTACACATTCACATCAATCATTTGATAAATATTTTTAGTATCTTTCGCGAGAAAGTTTTGAATAGAGTTAATCTTATGATCGATATAGTGCTTGCGTCCACGTATATCCCGAGTAAATCCGCGTACACGATAATCCATAATAACGATATCAGAGTCGAAACTATGAATCAGATAATTCAATGCGCGCAAGGGTGAAACACGGCCACAGGTCGACACATCAATATCCGCGCGGAAGGTACTAATACCACCATCAGGATGACTCTCAGGATAGGTGTGCACCGTGATATGGCTCTTATCAAGATGTGCAACCACGGCGTCCGGTAAGGGGCCGGGGCTTTCATCGTTACTGATGTGTTCTGAAACCACGGGTTCTTCTGAAATGAGCATAGTCACACTCGCACCCTGAGGATCATAATCCTGATGCGCAATATTCAGGATGTTCGCACCAATAATATGCGCAACCTCAGACAGAATTCCTGTTAACCGAGCTGCGTTATATTCTTCGTCGATATATTCGATATAATCATTTTGTTGCTTGCTGCTGTCGGCATAATTAATATCATAAATATTAAAACTCAAGGTCTTAGTAAGATTATTAAACCCATGTAACTTTAATTTCTTATCACGTCTTGGCATGTTACTCACCACCTTTGCTTATCGGTGGATGAAAAATCATTTGCACCGTATTACCATCTGGATCCAGGCAATAAAAACTACGCGCCCCATCACGATGGGTTTTTGGCTTAGTCTTCATTATTATTTCATGTTCAAGTAAAAATGCATGCCAGTCATCGACATCATCAGGCTGATCCAGAATAAAACCAAGATGGTCCAGCTTTTGATATCCCTCTGCCTGTTCTGTTGCGCGATGCAAGGCAACATTATCATTGCCAGAGCTCATATAAACATTATCGGGATCAGGTCGCCACTCAACCTGCATACCTAAAAGATCAACATAGAAATGTTCACAGGCATCAAGATCCTGAACATACAAGGCAATATGGCGCATGCCAGCAGTTGGGTTGGGTCGTTTCATCGAAATATCGCCTCAAACAGGGAGCCCTATTTTAGTAAAAAATCCAGCTTTGTTAATCTGTTTTTTTACATTTATGGCAGATTTTGTCCAACGACGCGGTATTGGGCCTAAGCACTAAATACCTGTTTGCTGACACTATCCCACATGGGTTTACCAAAACAATGTTTAATCACCAGTGGTAAAGCGACTGATCCTGCTGATAACAACTGATCATGGAATTTCTGTAAACCAAAATCCTTTTCGACTGACTTGAGTCTGTCGCGTGTTGCATTAATCAGCGCCCAGCCTGTTGCATAGCCCATGGGCACACCAGGTGCCTGCGAATACCAGCTGAGTTCACCCATGGCTTCGCGTTGACTAAAACCAAGCAGGCTTTGCATTTTTTCTGCCGCCTGTTCGATTGTTACACCACGGGTTTGAATCTCAACATCGATCATAATTCTTAATGCGCGCCAGAGTCTGTCTTTAAGTAACACAAATTCAGATTCGGGATGATTAAGAAAACCTTCTTCATGCATAAGCTGTTCACAATAGAGTGCCCAGCCTTCATATAAACTTGCCGATGCATTGATCAGACGCGGTAAGGTATTTGAGGTGTTGTTCAGGTTCGCAGTAACAAACTGTAAGTGGTGTCCGGGCCAGGCCTCATGCACACAGGTGTGTCTTAAACTTATCAGATTGTGATCACCAACCTCTCCTTTTGCTGGTGGTGTCACATAATAATAACCCTGCTGTTCAGGATCATTCGGTGCTGGATCAAGATAGGCCGCAAAGGGGATCACATGGCGTAAAAAAACTGGCGTTTCAATCACCTTCAACAGTTCTTTCGCTGGTATCGTCACCAGCTTGTTATCGATAACAAATTTCTTTGCCGCTTCCATCGCTTCTCGATAAGTACCGATTAAGTCCTTATCGCCTAGTCCATCAGATTGTAATGACGCAGTCATTGCGGCGATGTCTTCATCGCCTCGAAGTTTTTGCGTGACCGCAAGTAACTCCTGCTTTGTTTTATCAAATAACTGCTGGCCAAAACTGTGCAAGGCATCCGCATCAATATCCAACTGATGACGGTGCGATAACAACATATTGTAATAATCCAGGCCGCGAGCAAAATCTCCTTTCGCCTTTGGCGTAATATCAGACTCCAGGAAGCGAGCATAGTCTTCCAGCGCATGGGCGGCCTCTTCAAGCAATTGTGCCAGCCCATAGCGAGAGAGCTGGGGATGATGTTCCAGGCTACGAAAATAGTCCGCGCCCGCCTTTGCTTCAGTTATCGCTGACTCAAGCCAGATAACAGGAATACTTTCTGGCTGCTGCATTAACTGCGAGCGTGCCCCACGCAGGTAATCCGGGATCGCTTTGAGTCGTGAAGTAAATGCTGCCTTTGGATCTTCAACTTTTCTAACCGTAAGTTGATAGATGGCATGCACGGGCAGATAACGACCAGGATCACGCACACGCCAGTCACACTCATTCAGATCCTTCATATCGAGCATGACGCGGCCACGCATTAATTTCAGATCTATTTTCTGTTCATCGTCAAGATCATTCTCATCCAGTTCATCAAGTGTCGAGAGTAATTTTTCATGTAAAACGATAAGCGCGCCGCGTTCATCTTCACCATAAGGCCGAAGCTGTTCACTATAACCTTCGATACCCAGGTCGACGGCAACTTCAGGATGAAAACGAAACCAGGCGCGATAATAACTATCAATGATTGGTGTAAGGCTGGACATATTAATTTTTCTCGACGTCGTTAATTTAGTATTTATAAAACTGAACTGGCTAATGCTCGCAAAGCCTCAGCAGTTTAATTCTCGCGTATTTCATAGTCATGCGTAATCTCAGCAACCTTGCCTAACATAATAGACGCAGAACAATATTTTTCCGCTGATAATTGCACGGCGCGTTTAACATGTTTCTCAGAGATATCTTTGCCTGTAATAATGAAATGGGCATGAATTCGAGTAAACACCTTTGGCTCTGTCTCTGCGCGTTCGGCTTCAATGTTAACCTCACAGTCAATCACATTCTGACGACTTTTCTTCAGCATACTCATCACATCAAATGAGGTGCAGCCTCCCATTCCCAACAAGAGCATTTCCATCGGTCGAATACCGATATTTCGACCACCATGTTCTGGAGCGCCATCCATCATAACGGCATGACCACTGGCCGATTCTCCAACAAAGGCCATGCCTTCCAGCCATTTAACGCGTGCTTTCATGAAAAAATCTCCAAAAAAAGTAAAATTTCCCTGCTCAACCGTCGATATAGACTGAATACGGTTCGTAAAGAGCCGATGTACATATGACCTGAGACAGATATCTGTTGTAATTGCATTGAGAGAGAAATGTAAGAATATCTGTTTATGGCCAGTGACACCATTCTCAGTTTCCTGTGGAAAGATATATTAAGCTTGGCGCTCGAACATGACCTAACCTTGGTATATCATAGAACAGGAAAACAATAATTATGATAAGCAGGAGCACTATGGCACAGCTACCGACAGCTTCCCAAACCGGCATTGACTCGCTAGATCAATTTCTCGAGCACTGTCACCGCCGGCAATACCCGGCCAAAAGCGTCATTATCTACGCGGGAGACAAGCCTGACGTTCTTTATTACATCGTCGATGGCTCTGTTACTGTGCTGATTGAAGACGAGGAAGGCCGCGAAATTGTGCTTGCCTACTTAAATAAAGGTGATTTCTTCGGAGAAATGGGCCTGTTTGAGGAAGAACCCCACCGTAGTGCCTGGGTGCGTGCCCGCTCTTCCTGTGAAGTCGCTGAGATGAGCTACACCAAATTCCGCCAACTCTATGAAGAACACCCTGACGTGCTGTTTGCTATGGCTGGCCAGATGGCCACGCGCCTGCGCACTACCAGCCGTAAAGTCAGCGATCTGGCCTTTATGGACGTTACCGGCCGTGTCGCCCGTACTCTGCTTGATCTCTGTAAGCAGCCTGACGCCATGACCCATCCCGATGGCATGCAAATCCGCATTACTCGTCAGGAAATAGGTCGAATTGTGGGCTGCTCGCGTGAAATGGTCGGCCGTGTTCTCAAGAGCATGGAAGAACAGGGTCTGATCTCTGTTAAAGGTAAAACGATTGTTGTGTTTGGTACTCGTTAGAACGACAGAGCTCAGTGATACAAATAAAGCGCAATATGGCAAAGCATCAATTCTCTCGCCAGTATTCACGTTGAACTAGCTGAAGTCTTTACACTCAACCACAGTTTTATCAATTCTAACCGATGCCTTTGGCTATTTTATATTTCTTCGATTTATATTTAGCGCATAAACCTTTGAGTCCTGCAACCAGGGTGTAGCTGGACGTATTTCTCCCACGACAAGTCCTCTCGAGTTGACTATGGCTGGAGCGATATGTGCCTGCAGCTCATGCTTCACTTCATCGCTTAGTGCACCCAGATGATCAAGGATGGTTAATAGTGCGACCGAGCTTGCACGGCCATTGCCATCGGCGATTTTCACCGCTACCCCCAGCCCCAGTTCAGGTAAAGCTGCAGTGAGGATACCCTCAGCACCGGTTTTTGCCAGTACGGCTCCTTTAGTAGCTTCGTTCAATTCGCTGACCACGGTGCCATGCCCGGCAACATACAGTGGTTCATTGCGAATTGCCTCATGCAGGCGGTAAATGGCCTGGGCGCGCGTGTCTGATAAATCGACTGGTTTGGCAAAGCGGGCAGTGGCATGCCCGAGCTGCCGTAAAGGCATCGTGGGTGCGGGTAAGCCACAGCCATCAATCCCGATTGGATATTGTTTAAGGTCACTGTCAGCCAGATCGGAAAGAATTTCCATTGATAATTGCTGCAAGGGATGTTCAAGCAGATGGTAGCCATCCAGAGGCAAATCCAGATGTAATGCCGTGGTTAAAAAGCCGCTGTGTTTACCTGAGCAGTTGTGGTGAATCCGACAACCCTGTTGCCCAGCGGCTAATATCTGGTGAGCACTTTCAGTATGTTCTGGGAGTACTGCACCGCAGGCCAGATGATCTTCCGTTAAGCCCAGTCGTGTTAACCAGGCGGCCACCAGATCCTGGTGAATCTTTTCTCCCTGATGAGACGAACAGGCCAGCGATAATTCGGCATCACTGAGGGCATAGTGATCGCTGGCGCCACTCTCAAGCAAATGAATCGCCAGCATGGGTTTGAGTGCAGAGCGAGGGAATATCAGTTGGTCGATGTCACCCCAGCTTGCTACAAGCTCGCCTCGGTAGTCACACACAACAGCGGCACCATAGTGCCTGCTTTCAACAGTTTCATTACGTGTGACTTCAACCAAAAGCTCATAGGACATGCAGAGTACCTTTTTTACATAAGTGCAATGCGGTTGTCATCCGTATTGCCGGGTATAACAGCAGGTATGGCAAGGGGTTCGGCATACGGTGTTCTGCTAATTCCATTTTCGACAATAAGTTGTATTACCTCATCATAGCTTAGTTCATTCGCTATCTCACAGGCCCTGGGAAAATAACTACTACCAGAAGTCATGCCGGGCACTAAATTGGCTTCCATAAAATAACACTGTCCATGCTGGTTAGTTTTAATATCAATGCGGCCAAAATCCCATATCCCAAGTTTAGTAAATGCTGCCATTGCTAGTTGCTTTACTTCATCCCGGATTATTAGATCATCAATTTTAATAATCTCCTCGGAATCTTCCTGTTTTACCTTTTGTCCCAGGATTCGCAGCCCGCGGCTCGATTGAGGAGGGATGATTTCAACGGCGGAGACAATGAGTTTACTGTCTTCTGTTTTAATAAGCGCCACCGAAAACTCACGACCTTGCAGATATTCTTCAGCCAATACGGGCTGCTTGTAGGCAGTGTATAAAGCCAGGGTTTTGCTTTCGAATTCTGCAAAATCAGTGACTAATGACTGATCATCAATGCCATTACCATTGGCCGCATCCACAGGCTTCAGGAATAACGGAAATGCCACGGGCAGGTCAGCTTCGGATTTATATTGCCCTGGGATGGCAGTAAAAAAATCAGCGGTCTTGATGCCTTTTTTCTTTAAATGTTTTTTCGCCAGCACCTTGTCGGAATCAAACTTCAATACTTCCCTTGATGAGCCAGAGTAATTGATTTCATGCTCAGCAAAGTATTCAGATAACCAGATATCATTGCCCTCTTCAACCGAAATATATTTTACCGCCAGAATGACAAGGTCTGGTTTTCTGTTCACAACCCGTTCCAGATCCTGCAAGTTACTACAGACACTCAATTTCACCTTATGCTCTAGTTTATTGATGGCATCAAAAACACTCTGACAGGCCTTCAGTGAACCAAATCCAGTCTCTTTTAATTTCTCATTGGGTGTAGTGATGATTTCTATTTTCATTTAGTTAACCTGTATAGATAGTTTAGATGTCGATTCGAGAGTATCTGTTATTGCACCAAACACACGACACCGCACATATCTGGTTTACCTCCAGGAGGAAGTTTCTGGTAAAGCACGAGTAAATAATCACTAATCACCGACAGAATGTGCCACGCACCAGGCAGGCACATAACATCACCCCCTTTACGCCATGGTTATAAAGGCAAGGTACGGATTTAAAACATCGTGACTGAGTCTGAAGTGGGACTGGGTCCAGTGAAAAGTTCAGACGGAAGTAAAAAGGCCAGGCCTGTTAAAGGCTGTGGGAAAGACTGACCCATGTAAAGTTAAATTCATTACCGGCCAGCTGCCTAGTATAGCATGTCCATGGTGAGGATATGTTTTTAATTAAATGAACGAAATGAAGGTGTTAGTGCCAGTGATAAATCGACACCACCCATTTCGCAAAGAAGACATCAAAA
>Ga0224501_10004681_pt1 | contig 10790 bp, 8 predicted proteins | sample SF_Oct11_sed_USG_4_FD_169105 | JGI IMG/M metagenome (GOLD analysis project Ga0224501, IMG submission 169105) | Sediment microbial communities from San Francisco Bay, California, United States - SF_Oct11_sed_USGS_8_1 | ecosystem: Environmental > Aquatic > Marine > Sediment | place: USA...
TTCCAGTAGCAAAGCCACCAATAGTATCAAGAGAAGCGCGTCTAACTATTGCGCAACTGCCACAAAAGAATGCGGCATTCCAGTAATCCTTGCCACGTTGGATAACTCTAAAAAAAAGCGACTGTTCTGTCCAGATGCGTCGCACACTACGTTGCGACCGATGTTGATATGAATCCAGGTTATAAAAGTCCTGGGGCGTTTGCACCAGGGCAACCTTGTCATCCCTGAAGTAACCAATTGTATTTGTGATAAAATTTTTATGAGGGGCATGATCAGCATCAAAGATCGCAATAAACTCTGCATCAGAATACTGCAAGGCATTATTCAGATTTCCTGCCTTTGCATGTTGATTATCCTTTCTGGCCAGATACTCAACATTAAATGCATCAGCCAGACTTTTCATCTCTGGCCTGTCACCATCATCGAGCAGCCAGACCTTACATGGATAATCCAGACTCGTTGCTGCAATAAGAGTTCTACGCAACATATCTTCTGGTTCATTGTAGGTTGGAATAAAAATATCGACTTTTCGATCATCAAGTTGCGGCGGTGACACCCGGATTGTCAACTTCCAGGTCATAAACAGATGCAACAGCGTTGTCATAATACCGAATAGCTCGGCAACATAGATTAATAATGAAAAATAAAAGTAATTATCATTAAACGTAGAAAGACGCCAGACAAAGTAATTTAATGCAACCAGTAAGAAAATCAGAACCAGAAAAACCCTGCACAGATCAAGCGTATCTGTTTTAACAACTCCACAATGCTTGCAGGAAGACATATCGTTTCTACATTTAAACTCGTGCCATAACACCTCGATAAAATTATATTAGATGACAGAACTGGTTTTTTAATCGCCCATTCAGGGTAGCCAATCAAGGAAAAGGAAGATATTTGGTAAAAAACGAGGCTATTACAATTAATTTAGCCAATTACCACGCTAAGTTTAGGTAATTAGGCAAGAACAAACAGAATATCGAGTAAATCAACAAATAATAAGCATTGATATTTTATCACCTTATTTTAAAACCACCTTATGGATCAAATGCTGTTTATCGAGCTCAAGCAATACATCAGCACGTGAAGGCATTTCATTCAACAAATAACGAGTGATTCGCTCGTAATACATTATGAATCGACCAATCTCATGCTCTGACATAATATGTGCGGTTGCAATATTATTTTGCAGGCAATGTTTTTCCAGTTTCTGCTCCTGCAATAAACGCCAGTCAAATATCGAGCTCATATCAGGAACTTTCAACATAATTAAATAATCAATCTCACGGAACCAGGTTTGATATGGACCGGCAAGCTGCTGGTTAACATAGTGACGCCAGATACCCTCACTATCCTCGTCAGCCTCAAGTTGATTAATGTCTTCACTTAGTTCATGCTCACCTTGCGGTTGCGCACCAACACACCAGCCTTCAAATAAAATAATATCTACCGGATGATCAATAACCGTGCCTTCTTCAACGGGCAAACAATCATCCTGTGCCTTGCTAAAAATGGGCAATGTAACTGGCATGAATGTTTCAACTGACCTTAATGCTCTTAACAGGTTTATACCCTGTTGCACATCATGAGTACCTGGAACTCCACGCACTGCCAGTAAGGGATGAATATCCCTGGCCAGTTGCTGACGACGCTGCTTCGAAAGATAAAAATCATCAATTGAAAGTATTTGAACAGTTTTATTAAATGCCTCTGATAATAAATAGGCAAGCAAACGACTTAAGGTTGACTTACCAGACCCCTGTGCACCACTCACACCGATAATAACGGGATGATGTTTATGCTGACTGGCTACCCAGGCAGACAGTGGAAGATAAACAGCATTAAGCATACTGCTTACTGCCTCACCCAACTGCTGTTGGACTACAAACTCATCAAAACCAGGCTTACAATTCTGCAGAAGCATATCAATTTCATGTTGATTAATGCTTAATTTATTGTCTGGCCATAAGCTCTGTGAATTTTGCTGATTTTTGAAGTTCATAATCGTTTTTATTAATCCCGACTAATTAGAATCCCCTGGCCTCGTCCCAGGTAATATGCATTATGCCCTGAAATCAGCTTACAGACATTATGCAATTTTCAAGTCGAAACATTTGTCTTATGATTTTGAACAACCGATAAATTATTGATCACTGATCTTAAAAAAGCTTTTGATTAACTTAGCAAGACATTACAAAACCTGCCCGACCAGTTATTGTAAATATCATTACATGCTTTATTAATAATCTGTAAATTTATTAATAAAGATAAAATTAAATATTGCAACATTATATAGATCAGGCCTTATCTAAAGGGAGATCAACCCAGAAAGTACTCCCCTGGCCTTCAACACTGGTAAAGTCTACCTGACCATTCAGTTTTTCAACCAGTTCCCTGGTAAGACTAAGACCAATACCTGAACCTTCTATATCGGTTTGTTCAGCACCCAGCCGGTTGAATGCTTCAAATACTTTATCATGATAACTATTTTTAATTCCCATACCTGTATCCGAAATCAGTATACGTAAATATTGCTTATTTATTTCTGTGGCAATGATGACACGACCGCCCGGCCTGTTATATTTTATAGCATTGGTTAACAGGTTAACCAGCACCTGGCGCAAGCGTACTGAATCCGAGTACAGAAGAACATCATGATGACTTGATCGCTCATCTATAGTAATATTATGCTCACTGGCCAGTGCTGAAACCATATTAATACTTTCCAGTATGACCTGGTAAACTGAAATCGAACTTAAATCAAAAGTGAGCTTACCTGCCTCAACTTTTGCCAGGTCAAGCACATCTTCAATCAAAGACAACAAATGATTACCCCCCGCATAAATATGTTTAACATGTTCGATCTGTGTAGCCGATAAAGGAGGATCAGACATTTCCAGCAGTTGAGAAAATCCTATAATTGAATTGAGCGGAGTACGCAACTCATGACTCATAGATGAAAGAAATTCTGATTTTGCCCTGTTTGCAGTATCTGCCTGACTCTTTTCTCTTTCTGCTAAAATCCTGGCTTTTTCCGATAACTTAACATTCCTGGATAACTCATTCTGCATTTTTTTAAACAACCACCATAAGCACAATATTGAAAGGGTCAATAAAAGCATAGCAATAAAAATAACCACCTTCGCTCGTAGCAGACCTGAAAATACTTCATCTGCATCAACCTCGGTTGCTATAGCAAAGCCCAGTTGATCGTCCCACACCCATGCACCTACAACAGGTACGCCACGATAATCTCGATAACCATCCAGGTTAAAACCAGACAGTTTTCTGTTAACACTGGCAGCCATTAAAGTAAGCGGCTGATCTCTACGATTAAGAACAGATAATTCGCCCTTTGTCAGATCAACTCCCGGATCCTTCACATAGACTTTAAGGCTTGCATCCTGGTGATCATCAAGCAAACCGGTTTGAATCAGATGATGATTAAATCGGCTTTCACTGAGCAACAAACCATCACTACTCAGCGCATAAGTTTCTCCAGATTCACCAAATCGTGCCCGGGTAAATGTTTTGGAAAACTCAAGTGCTGGATCAACCTGCATAGCCAAAACTGCAATTGTTACACCCTTATTATCCTGTATCGGGGTAGCAGAAAAAAATACCGGTGCACCTTCGACCACATGCCCATATTGGTTATATTGAGGCATATCAGACTTTACTGGCAAGCTCATGAGAGTTTCACCTTGCCAGACTCGTTGTAGAAACTCGTCCTGTTGCGCCAGTATATTTACCTGGCCAATCCTGTCATCCATAATTGACGCCAGGCTGACACCCTCACGAGAAATAACTGAAAAACCTTTGAAGCCCGCCAGACCTATATATGGATGAAAAAGTGAACGTAATATAGATTGCTCAGGCGCCGCCTGTAAATCAGCCTGGGATCTTGGTAAACTCAGTAAACGCTGCGTGACTACCCGCAAGCGTTCATCATTAGCCCAGACCAGGGTTGTTGCCTGGTGATTCTGGTACAATAATCGCAGTCCCTGCTGTGCACTATTGAGCACCATTTTTAATGATTTTTCTAAATCAACCTTATTTGCGCGCTCAACCCATAAATTAGCCATGAAAGCCATGACAATTATGATGACAATAGTTGTCATAGCAATACTATTTAACAGTAGTCCTTTAAAACAATTCCGTACTAGCGACAAAAAGCACCTCAATGACATTTATAATTTAAAATCACATGCATTTTTTGATACAACTTTATTAATATAGCCCAGTTTATTTATTAAATTACCTAGAAAAAACAGGGGTAGATATTTCATTTATTCAAAACACTATTACTCTATCAATTAAAACAGAATGAATCACACTTATAGCCATAAATGGCAGTTTTACTTTATGTCTTTATATTGATAATAAGCTTCACTGGCTCACAATACTATTTTTCACACTCGTCCGGGCACTCTATTAATTCACTATTAGTAAAAAATGTTTTAATTACCACAATAACATCTAATTCAAGCAAAGCTATGAATACAGTCAATCTTTATTTGCTTTAAATTCCAACCACTATAATATTATCGTTTATAGACTTTCAAAAACGAGGCATGACTGTGGACTTCACCTGGATTGCAGCCGCTGATTCATATACCATTTTAGTTTCCCTGGTCTTCATACTGGGATTTGTTGCTAAACAACTAGGCCTGCCGCCACTGGCTGGATTTTTGCTCGGTGGTTTTATTATGCAGGCCATGGGCATAGAAACCTTTCCTGCACTGAATACCCTGGCCGACCTTGGCATCACCCTGCTGTTATTTACCATAGGCCTTAAACTGGATCTGCGTAGTTTAGCCCGACCTGAAATCTGGGGCGTATCAAGTCTGCATGTACTAATGGTTGTCATATCCTTCACCAGCCTGATTAGTATTGTCAGCTATACCGGCCTGCCGCTGTTAGTCGATATAAATCTTCAAACTGCAGTCCTGCTGGGTTTTGCACTTAGTTTTTCCAGTACCGTTTTTGCTGTTAAAGTACTTGAAGACAAAGGCGAGCTAAAATCCAACCATGGCCGCATAGCCATTGGTATCCTGATTATGCAGGATATTTTTGCTGTTGTTTTTCTAACAATTTCTACCGGAAAGATCCCTTCACCCTGGGCAGCAGTGGTATTAATTGTACTCATTGCACTGAGACCCGTTTTTAACCAGATTATTAAACGTGTCGGTCATGGAGAACTACTGGTCATCACTGGTTTTATTTTTGCGATGGGTGGTGCTTCTCTTTTTGAACAGGTCAATATGAAAGCAGATTTAGGTGCTCTTGTAATGGGAATGATACTGGCGCGCCAGGCACGCTCATCTGAAATGGCCAATGCCCTGCTGGGTTTTAAAGACCTTTTCCTGATTGGCTTTTTCCTCAGCATCGGCCTGACCGCCAGCATGAGTCTGCATGTGTTCGCCATCGCCCTGTTACTGGTAGCCATATTGCCCATTAAAGTATTAATTTATTACTGGCTCATCAGTATGTTTCGCTTACGAGCACGTACTTCATTTTTAACCAGCCTCAGCCTGGCTAATTATAGTGAATTTGGTTTAATCGTTGGCGCGATTGGTTACAGCCAGGGCTGGCTGAGCAGTGACTGGTTAGGTGTAATTGCAGTAGCAATGGCGCTGACATTTATTATCGCATCGCCATTAAACGTTGCATCACATCAGTTATTTGCGCGTATGGATAAATTTATTACTCGTTTCCAACGAGAAAAACGTTTAAGCCGTGATCGCATTATTAGCACAGGCGACGCAGAAATCCTGGTGTTTGGTATGGGACGTATTGGAACTGCAGCCTATGAAACCTTACGCGAAAAACACGGTGATATTGTAATGGGTGTCGATAATGATGCAGTCATTCTCGAAAAGCATAAAGCCGAGGGGCGAAAAGTTATTCTTGGTGATGCTACCGACGTTGAATTCTGGGAAAACCTGCAACTGGAAAAAGTCAGAATTATTCTACTGGACATGCCCAAGCCGGAAGAAAACCTGTTTGCCTTTCAACAACTCGACCAAAATGGTTTTAAAGGACTGGTTGCAGGTACTGCCAAGTACGATGACCAGGTAGAAATGCTAAAACAGGCTGGTCTTGATGCCGCATTTAATATCTATGCAGAAGCAGGTGCAGGCTTTGCTAACCATGTGACTGAAAAACTCAGTGAACAGAATGCATCCTTATGAGATTACTGCTTTACATTGAACCCAGATCTTGTACCCTGTCATGCTACATTACAGGTTTAATATGACAGTTACTCTTAAAACAAATATTATCTGGCTGGTTGCCGGCCCGGTATCTGCCCTGCTTTTTTCTTTTGCCAGCTGGTTTATGATCAATCATCTAACACCAGGCAAGCTGGAACCTGTTACAACACTGATAAAAGCCTACCCACTGGGGCTGGCAATGTCCTTACTCACACCCTGGGGCTGGTTAATGTATGGCGGGGTGATTTTTATGAATACTAACAAATTCAAATTAGGACTATATTGCACCCTTGGTGGCGCACTGATCCTCGGTGTTTTCTGGCCGATATGGTCCACTCACCTGGCAGCCAGGTAAATAAATTATTATTTATAGTTATTTCTAAGCTGAATCAAATTCAGTAACAGTAATATATCATTTTACAGCCCAGGCACTTGAATTCATCGCTTCAATCGAATATTCATACTATTTTTTAATGCTGTACATAATAATAAATATTTCTGATAAAAACTATTTCTACATAAAATTACAATTAATGCTTCACCCTCTTGAAAACAACTAATAAAACAAACACTTCAAACAGGAATATACAGCATTGCTTAATCAGGACTGGACTGAATATCAAAACTATAAATACAACAAGTCAAATATGAAAATTACACTTAATAATAACAAAACTCTCGTTACTGCTAATGTCAAAGAATCAATGACTATTCAAAGGCAAAATATTTCTGGTAGCTCCAGAGAAGAAGTCACCATTAACAAACCCGTGATCACTGCCATTACCAGTTATACAAATATGTAAAAAGTCCACTCATCAGCTGCTGGTTGAAACAATCAACACCTGCCTGATAAACCACTGTTTGTACTGACATCTTACAAACTGAACCTCACTCATATCTATCCTGACTTAAAATTTCCAATATATTAGAAGAAAAACGTCGGAATTATTTACAGTTAAAAATCCTGTTTAAACATTAACATAAATCATTATTTTTTATATAAATTTATTTATGAATAGATCACCAAAAATCGATTTCATTGTAAAGTTTTACTTACAATCTGTAATCCAAGATTTATCTAAGTTATTGTAATATATTAAATTTTAATCTGGCACAACAATTGCTCCATTATTAATCATAAGGTTATAAATGAAGGAATCATTATGAATTCGGAGCTGTTGCGGCAAGGAGCAAGTCCTGCCACTGTCACATTTAATGAATACAGATCTAGCACTGATCGTCGTCAATCAACCAGCAATTCAAGTTATTACTGGTTTTTTGGTCGTCGCAAAACCATACGTCGTGAACAGGATAAACATAATCAGCTGGTAGATATACCTGCTACGAACCATGTACTAATGGCCATCAGCATAATGATCCTGTCAGTCACAGATGCATTTCTAACCCTAAATATACTTGCAACAGGTGGCATCGAAGTTAATCCATTACTGGATGTGGTTGTACAAAAAGATATACAATTATTTACTTATACCAAACTGGCACTCACCGGGCTATGCATTATATTTCTAACTCGATATATACATTTTCGCCTGTTTAATCTGTTCAGCGTAGCACGATTTATGCAACTAACCTTAACTGGTTACACCATGCTCATTAGTTACCAGGTCGTTATTCTCAGTTCTCAATTATTATAAAACTGAATGAACAGCAATAATCAGTTTTACACTGACATCTATAGCGGGTACTCAACAGATAATTAATTTCAGACTGATCAAACTGGAAGTCTGGCCAGGCATCCTTCATTCTTTTTACCATCTATAGACCGTACAGTTTAACCTGGTTTTTGTAATCCATATATTATGCTGAATTCGGCTATCAACCAGACTCAATAGCCGAAAAAACTGTGATCAATATCTATACAAAAAAATATTATTTTGTTACCTATACTTAATAACTGTAATGTTGTTAAGTTAACCTTTGAAGCAGGCAACCGAGGTATTAATGGGAATAAAAGCATCGTTCAATGCCTGGAAAAATCGCGTACTGAGACGTATTGAATCACTGATTGAGAAATACCAGGCATTTTATCTTGGGCTCATCTGCCTGTTAGCAATTACCGGCTATCTATTAAGCCTGATATTTCCATTGCTAGTTATTATCTGTATATCCGCTTTAATCAACATCCTGACTAATGATAGCCAGCCTGACTGGATGATAGCATTAATCTACCTGACAGTTGCCCTGCTAAGCACTCTTTTATGCCTGCGACAGATACAATACAAACCTGTGGCTCCAGCCGGTGTTGCTCTAACAGCTGATAAATTACCTGATATTTTTAACCTGGTTGAAACCAATCAAAAACACTTTAAACGCCCAAAAATTCGTCAGCTGGTCATTACCCAGGATTATGAAATTGATATTATTAAAACACCTCTCCGAGGCTTGCCCTTCTGGTCTTATAATACCCTGGTGATTGGTCTGCCCATGCTACTCTGTTTTTCGCCGAAACAATTCGAATGTATGATCACACGAAAGATAGGCCAGTTTTCTAAAAAACGAAACCCGGTTACTAACTGGTTATACCAGTTACGCTCAACATGGCAGCAATATGCACGGGCCTTTGACAAACAGAAATACCCTGACAGCAAAATACTCTACTGGATATACAATGCATTTTCAGTCTTCTATTCAGCAACCAGTGTTTATATAGCCAGGCGAGATGAGTTAAATGCAGATGGCTATGCACTTGAAATACACAACCATGAATATGTACGTGAAATGATATCCGCGCACGCGGTTTATTATCTTTTTCTGCAAAATAATTTCTGGCCTGCAATACAAAAAGCTATTTCTGCCAATCCCAGATCAGCGGTCACACCGCATCGACAGTTAGTACTGGCTTTACGCAGCCATTTACAGGGGAAAAATTTGCAACCACTGGCTGATAAAGCATTCAACACACAATACCCATGGAATTCTCCTCAAGCATCGATGATAAGTCGACTCAACAATATTACCCACGACAGTCCACACCTGGCTGAACGTACTGAGCAAACTGCTGCCAGTCAGTACCTTGGCAATATGCAGGTAGCCATTATCAGTCTTATTGATAAACTATGGTTAAATAATACACTGCAGAAAAACAGGAAGCCCAGAAAAAAATAAGTTCTTCATTGATAAATCAGTATCCATCCCTGCCCAATTAAGTCATACTATTTTGACTAAAATAATTTACGATCTATTTAATACTTTATAGTAAAAACATTACTACTCTATACACGCGATGAATTACTCTTAAACTCATAACCATATAGCAGCTGGAAAATGGATTATCTAATTAATATTATTATTATTCTTATAGCCATTGAACACTGTGGGTTTCTTTACCTGGAAATGTTTTTGTGGACCAGGAAATCTGGCAGGAAAATATTTTCTCTATCTGATGAACATGCAAAAATAACAAAAGTACTAGCAGCCAACCAGGGGCTATATAATGGCTTTCTATGCCTTGGCTTAATCTGGGGACTAGCTCATCCAGATGCTGCATTTGGCAGGCAACTCAATCTTTTTTTTCTATGCTGCATAATCATTGCCGGTATATATGGTGGAATCACGGTAAAACGTACAATATTTTATATACAGGCATTGCCAGCTATTATTGCCTGCATACTGATACTTATAAACTAAAATAGATATATCGAGCTATTTCGAACTCTGTTTGTAGAATGATTTTCTCAGGGCATATTTGATTTTATGATTTCTTCATATCTTATCGATATTATTATTTTATTAATTGCAGCAGTCATTGCTGTGCCTTTTTTCCAGACAATACGACTCGGTGCTGTGCCCGGCTTTCTGGTAGGTGGTGTTATTGTTGGACCTTATGGGCTGGGTCTGATTAATAATATCAGCGATATTCAGCACCTGGCTGAAATCGGCGTTGTTTTTCTACTCTTTGTCATTGGTATTGAGCTTAAACCTTCTCGCCTGTGGCAATTAAGACGTATGGTATTCGGTCTTGGAACACTCCAGGTTTTGCTCACTGGCCTGGTTATCGGCCTTATTGCACACTTTATGTTTGATGCTTCTATAAGGGCAACCATTCTTATTGGTCCGGCACTGGCATTATCATCAACTGCATTTGTTCTGCAGTTATTATCAGAACAAAAGATGCTTACATCCCTGTACGGGCGTACCTCCTTATCTATTTTATTACTTCAGGATCTGGCTGTAGTGCCATTGCTGGCACTCATACCACTACTGGCTATTCAGGAAATGAGTATCGGGGAAGATATCGGCCTGGCCCTGGTTGAGTCAGTATTCATCCTGGTTATTATTGTTATCATTGGACGCTACCTGTTACACCCCCTGCTGCACCGTGTTGCACTTTCGGGAAACCCTGAAATATTCACAGCCTCAGCTGTACTGATTGTTCTCGGCACCGCCTCTATCACCGAACACGCTGGACTCTCCATGGCTATGGGAGCTTTTCTGGCCGGCCTGCTTATTTCCGATTCATCCTACAAACATCAGATACTGGCAGAGATCCAGCCATTCCGTGGCCTGCTACTCGGCCTGTTCTTCATGTCCATGGGTATGTCCCTGAATCTTTAT
>Ga0224501_10004682_pt1 | contig 10789 bp, 7 predicted proteins | sample SF_Oct11_sed_USG_4_FD_169105 | JGI IMG/M metagenome (GOLD analysis project Ga0224501, IMG submission 169105) | Sediment microbial communities from San Francisco Bay, California, United States - SF_Oct11_sed_USGS_8_1 | ecosystem: Environmental > Aquatic > Marine > Sediment | place: USA...
CCGTAGTTCTATGTTTGCTCGCCTGCCGCCTTTATGTACGCCATGTATCCCTCTCTAGCTTTGTTCGTTTTGGTGTGGCCCACGCTATAAGCTAGCTGGCTTAATAAAAAGGTCGGATTGATTAGGCTTGTCTTGTTCGTATTGCGGGTGCTTAGAATTGACGACGAAAGGAAAATATTATGGGAATAGACAAAGATAATAACGGAGGTTATAACTCTATTGCTGAAGGAAATACACATTGACAACTCCAAATCAATCAAAACAATGCGGATGGAAATAGCGAATCTCAATATCTTAGTAGGTCCCAACAACTCTGGAAAGACATCAGTTCTTCAAGCCCTTGCGCTTTTGAAGCAGTCCATAGACCAACTGACATTTGAAGGACCTTTGGTGAACCTCGGGGATTTCAAAGATACGGTTCACAAACATGATCTTGACAAGGTCATAGGCCTCGGTTTCACTGTTCTTCCAAGGAGAAGGAATGTTTCGACTTAGCTAAAGCTCACTCAAGAACTAGCTTTGAAATGCGTTTTGGGAAAATGTCGAATGCTACGAATCGCGGTTGGGTTGTTCGTTTTTTGTGATCTGAAAAGGCATATATGGACTAATGTCTTTAGTCGTATAACAAGATAACAAGCGATAGGTGGGGAAAGGGGGGGATCGGGGACTGAAATCCAAAACGCTTGTCTTAGTGTTTGTTCTGGTAATAGTAGCCGCAGTCCCGATAGGAATAGTCGTTTATGAGCGCTACCGCGCGCTAACGACGAAGCAGACTGTGTTGAAATCTCTCATCTATGACGAAGGTACTCGTACCTACTATGAGCGTGTTCCACTTTCGTATAATGGGTCCAGTCCAGTCGCGCTAGTGATAATGCTTCACGGTGCAGGAAGCGATGGGCAGGCCTACGAGATGGCAACTAACTGGTCAACATTGGCGGAAACCTACAACTTCATAATAGTCTATCCGAATAGCGAGAAGCTTGTCAAGTATGGGGGGCAGGCTTGGTGGAACGCCTATGATTGGAACGAAAGTTCATTCCCCGACGACCATGGATTCTTGATGGCCTTGATAGACAAGCTGAAGAGCGATTACAATATCGATGATAGCCGAGTTTTCATGACTGGGCATTCTAACGGAGCAAGCATGGCCATATCGTTTGCGTTGAAGTACACAAAGGTCCTTGCGGCTATAGCCCCTGCTTCTAGTGCATGGATGACGGGAGATCCTATGTATGACATTGACCCTCAGAGCGTACCCCAGCCAAACGCTCCCATCCCCGTGTACATGTGGCGTGGTGAAGTTGAAACCTGGCCGGATGCTGACGAGGACCAGCTCCACTTACAGTACTGGTTGGATTGGAATCATGCAAGCAAGACTCCCAGAACTGTGACGGACGGCATCTATACAACTGAAATCTACACTGGGGGGTACGCCGAAGTCCGGTATACCACGATCGAGAACCGTGGCCATAACACCTACGACTCTCAAACAGCGAAGAAAATATGGGGTGATTTCTTCTCGCGGATAAGCAGAGAGCCTTCTGCTTAAGAAGTGGCCGCTATGAAGGCCCTGCAAACGGCTATTAGTTATCTTTGCACAATCTGGTCGGGCGATTGATTGCTGGTACGATACTCTTTCGAGAACACTGGTTTTAACGTAAACTCGGCCGCGAGATTGTTAGCGCGCGCTGCTCTGGATCAATATTGAAGTCTAGGCAGCCCATGACAAAACTTGATGCTCTTTGGATTAGCAGGTTCGTCAGATCTCTGATGCTAGAACCGCTTCGGCTTCTGAGGATATGCCCTGAAGGGGGTCCGTGGTTCTAAGCTGAGCCAATTAGTTGTGTCGTCCAACCGTGAGAGCGAGCGCAGAATGTCGAATGTCACCCAGCGGGAAGCTTCTGGATGAGGAGGGTACTCCCAAAGTCCGTAGGGTCCTTGGAGTTCTCGGATGAACTGCACCAACTCGGCAACGCGTGCATCGCTACGGTTAGCGCCGATTCTCCAGCAGAGATCAAGAAGGAGCGCTAGGTCGAATCTGGCGAAATATGTGATATATCCTCTATGCGGCTCGACGCCGATGATCCGAGCGACACCGAAGCCGACATTCTGCTTTTCACGAGTTTCACGTCCAAGCAGAAGATCAAACGCTCGACGGGTTGCCTCACCGAACCGACGTGTAGGATGCAGAGCTAGACAGATGAGTGACGCGGTTGTGTTGCTTCGGCAGCCCCAACGTGAGTGAGCAAGCCGACGGTATCCAGCTACATAACCGTAGACTTCACCGGCCTTGCCCGTTGGCCAAGCCCCGTCCTCAAGCCTCTGCTCCAGCAACCAGTCATATGCCCGCTCGGCTCTGGGGTCTGTCGCATATCCTGCCGCTGCCAGTCCTCGGAGGGGAATTGCTGTCTGGAGGGGGATCATCGAATAGCCCTCCGCTCTTCCCCCCTCCTTCTCCAGCTCTTTGGGGCGCGCCCAACACCCTTCTTTTCGCTGTTTCGAGAAGAGATATTGCGCACCACGTCGCACTGGTGGGTCGTCAGGGCCAAAGCCCAGATAGCCAAGTCTAGTCAATGCCTGAGACGTAGCCTGAAGCTCGCCGCCTGGAACGTTCCCTTTCAGCGCCGAGCCGTCCCATGAGCCTTCATCAGATTGGAGAGCTAGTAGATCTGAGACGATCGGATCACTTTCGCGCAGTTCCTTCAACTCTTGAACTTCGGCGTCGCTTTCGGGGCCTTGCAGTAGCTCGCGAAGAACAAGTGTGCGCAGGCAAGGCGAACGGTCAGCCAAGAGAAGAGGCGCCCAGGTCAAAGCTTGCCCTCCAGAACCTTCCCCAGGTAAGGCGCCGTCAGTGTATCGCTGTCTGCAACGGTTTCCGGCGTACCAGACGCGATGATGTAGCCGCCTTCTGGCCCACCCCTCGGGCCGAGTTCTATCAGCCAATCACAAGCCGCGAGCAGATGTGGATGATGCTCTATCACGACAACACTGTGTCCCTCATCGACTAGTCTATGCAATACACCGATCAACCGGTCGACATCTTCCATGTGCTGACCCACTGTGGGTTCATCCAGAACGTACAGCGTTTCACTGGACATCTTCCGCGAGAGGTCCTTCGCGATCCTCAGACGTTGCGCCTCGCCGCCCGAGAGTGTATATCCTGGCTGACGAAGAACCAGGTATCCGAGGCCAACGTTTTTTGCCGCTATCAGCTTCCTCTCTAGCGTTTCGTCATCGCCGAAGAGATCGTAAACCTCGTCGATTGTGAGGCCGCCCAGCTCCGGGAAAGCCACTCCCTTAACACGAACATCCCAAGCTTCTGGCCGTCGGCCGGTTCCTCGGCAAGTTTCACAGACGGTGTGGACATCAGGCAGAAATCCCATATCCATCCGAATCGACCCGACACCTCCGCAGACGGAACACCGCTTCGACAGCTCTTTCTGGTCCAGGCCCAGAGCTTTGGCATCGTCACTCTCTGCAAAGATACGAAGCAGCGGCTCGAAAATATCGAGGAAAAGGCCTGGGCTTCGTATGCCTCTGGGGGCCTGATCGAGTAGGATCGTTCTCTTCGGTGCGCCTTCGATGGAATCATGCTCTCCTGGGTCCATCGGTTCGTGCGCAACGCTTGTCGTTATCTTCTTTGGGGCGAGCGCCCGTCCGACCGTGTCAATCAGTAGCGTGCTCTTGCCTGAGCCGGAGACGCCACAGATGCCGACCAGAACCCCCAACGGCACTCGGATCGTCTCCCCGCGCAGATTGTTCGCCTTAGCGCCTCTTATTGTGAGCCAACCCTTGGGTTTCCGACGCTTAACCTTGACTCCAGAGGATTCAGCCACAAAATCGAAGAGGTCTAGGCTAGCTCTTCTTCCGGAGTTGATCCTTCGTTCGCCGCGTAGCCACTTCGCGGTCAGGGTGTCCCCCTTGGCAACCTGATGTGGCTTCCCGACTGCAACGATTCGGCCTCCAGCGACTCCGGCCCCTGGTCCCATATCAACCAGTTGGTCAGCTGCTTGTATCACTACGGGGTCATGCTCGACAACAATGACCGTGTTTCCTTCGTCCCTGAGTTCCCTGAGGGCGTCCAATAAGGCCTCAACCTCAGAAGGATGCATGCCGCGCGAGGGCTCGTCAAGCAGCACTGTCAGCGAGGTCAAGCCGCTCCCAAGCAAACCTGCAAGCTTAACTCTCTGTGCTTCGCCCGCGGATAACGTTCCAGAAACTCGATTCAGGTGCAAGTATCCTAACCCAACTTGGAGCAAGAAACGTAGTCGCTTCAGTATCGTGCGCAGGCTGCCGTCCACTATGCTGATGTACATCTCTGGGATCGAAACTCCCTTGAGGACCTCTACTAGTTCGTACAAGGGCATTTCGCTGAGTTCGTGTATGTTGTATCCGCCTAATGTGACAGCTAGGTACTCAGGCTTGAAGCCAGTTCCGTTGCAGCGGTCGCACGGCTGCGTCTTAGTGTAGGTTCCGCCAACATCCCAATCCCTTATCCAATCGCCGTAGTAGCCACGATAGGTCAGCTTGTGAGTTCTCGGTGGCCTCCTGCGGCTTTCAAAGGTCACCGTCAAGGGTTCAGGGTCTCCGAAAAGGAAGGCTTTTTGTGCCTCAGGGGTCATCTCATTCCAAGGGGTGGCAGCTGGGTCAAAGCCGTAACGCTCGGCCAAAGCTTGGATCACGTAGTATCCTCCATTGTATGGCTTGCACAGGTAGCCCTTCGGGAAGAAGCCGGGTGAATACATTGCGCCTCCGCAAAGGGGCTTGTCTGGCTTGATAATGAGTTTCTCAGGTACTGGAATCTGGAGGGTTCCGACGCCGTGGCATTTGGGGCATGCAGAATAGTAGTTGGACGAGGAGAAGTGTCGAGGCTTGGCGATAGGTGCAGTGGCATGGCAACGGGGGCACTCCCATTCGTCGCGGCGCGCCATCTTTGTTCCGCATTTGAGACAGATGCGTTCTCCGATGGACGCCAAGAGAACGGCCATGTGATGCAAGATTTCGGTGGCGGTTCCGACAGTAGAACGACGCTGGTATAGGCGGCGCGTTGGTGTGATTGGGACGGATACTCCCAGTCCTGTTACGGATTCAGCGGGAGCTTCCGGGCCTTCATGTGTGCCTTGCCGTTCGTACACCGAGAGGGTCTCCAGAAATCTTCGCCTCGCCTCTGACTCAAGTATGTCGCGTACCAAGCTTGATTTTCCGGAGCCAGAAACACCAGTTACGACAGTGATGGCTGACTTCAAGAAATCGACATCAACACCTTTCAGATTGTTGGCCTGAGCGTTCCTGATGGAAATGTACTCCGATGCAGCGTCCTTTTTCTCGGGTCCGGCGGCCCGAGGCCGAACCGAAGCTTCCTCCCTCAAAGCCCGACCGGTGAACGACTCTTCTATCTCGGTCAGGCCACCAGGTGGGCCAGCGTATATAACCTTTCCTCCCTTCGGACCTGCGCCTGGCCCGAGATCTACAATCCAATCAGCTGCTCGCATGATGTCAGTGTTATGCTCGACAATAATGATCGTTGCCCCAGCTCGGACAAGTCGGTCAAGCACCTCGAGCAGACCTGCAAGGTCCTTCGGATGCAATCCAGTGGACGGCTCGTCCAAGATCAGCAGCCTATCAGAGAGCGACCTCTTGCCAAGGTACTTCGCCAGTTTGACCCTTTGTGCTTCTCCTCCTGAGAGCGTCGGCGACGGTTGCCCCAGTCGCAGGTAACCAAGGCCAACGGTCCCCAGCGCGTCAAGCATGCTCTTGGCCGCTTTCCTGTTCGCTGCAGAAAGTCTATCTTCTTCCGCAAGTAGAGAGCTGACCTGAGCTATTGAAAGCTTGTAGAAGTCAGCGATGGAAAGATTCCGGTCAAGGAATGAAACACGTTTCGATAGGACCTCGTCTGAGAAGCGTTGGCCGTCACAGTCAGAACATGGAATCCAAGTCGACGGCAGATACCGCATTCTAACCTCGACCGCCCCGATTCCCTTGCACCGCGGGCAAGCTCCCTCCGGACGGTTGAAGGAGAAGTGGGAAGGCGAGAGACCTGTAACGTCAGCAAAGAGGTCTCTGACAATGTCGGAAAGCTTTGTATACGTTGCGGGGTTGGACCTCGGGTTCTTCCCGATAGGGCTCTGGTCAACCAGTATGGGCTTCATCTCAGGCCCTTCTACTGCAATACACCCGATCAGCTCGTTCTTCTTCAGTGAGGGTACCAGAACTTCCTCCACGAGCGTGCTCTTCCCTGAACCCGAAACCCCGGTTATCACTGTCAGTCGGCCAAGTGGAATCTGCACATCTATATTCTTCAGATTGTGTTTGCACGCGCCATGAACAACCAAGAAACTCTTCGGTTCTGGCCGCGGTTCAGGAATCGGAACCCGTTCGCGGAAACTGAAATAGCGGCCAGTCGCCGTATCCGTCTCCCACAGTTCGGCTGGCATCCCGGTGAAAACGATGCGGCCGCCATCATCTCCTGCTGCGGGGCCTATGTCTATAGCTCGGTCTGCAGCTGAGGCGGCCATCCTATCATGCTCAACGTAGACAACCGGTCCCAAGAGCTTGCGAAAGGCAGGGAGAAGCCGCGCAACATCCACTGGATGCTGACCTATAGTTGGCTCGTCGAGCACGTGGAGTATGTCTTCAAGACGACTGGTCAGAGATACGGCCAGTCGCACTCGCTGTGACTCGCCGCGGGACAGAGTCGGAGAAGGCCTGTTCAGTTGAATGTATCCCAAACCCACGGTTAAGAGAGATTCCAACCTTCGCTCGATTTCATATCTCAATCTGGCGGCGCTCGAGACCAAGTCTGCACTGGCGAATAAGGACCGCGCTTCATCGACAGAAAGGGCGAGAAGTTCGGTCAGCCGTAGACGTTGCCACCGAACGGAGGCTGCTCTTGGGTATAGGCCGGTATAAGCACAGTCATCGCACCCTTTGCCTTTGCAGTACGGGCATGACGTGTGAAAGTGTACAGGTTCAAGGTCGCCAAACCATGTGCCGCATTCGACGCAAGCCGCAACTCGAGCAAAAGTCACCTCATTCTCTGTTGTGCGCGCTCTGATAGCGTCTGCCCCGAGCGCGGCGGCCGATTGAACGGCTTCTCGAACATGCCTTGCTGAAATCCTCTTCTTGAACCTCGCTACCTCGACCTCAATGTTATGAGGTTCAACAGGATTCAATCGCCGTCCCCTCCAAGGTCGCCCATCTACAAGGACAGCTTCACGACCAAACTGCTCGACGAGCAGCTTAAGTAGAGTGCGATGACTTCCCTTGACACCTCGGACCAAGGGCGCTAACACTTTCACCGGACGTTGCTTCGCTATAGAAAGCAGCTTTTCCACTATTTCGTCCTCTGTCAGAACCGATATTGCAGCGTCACACCGAGGGCAGTGTCGTGTGCCGAATCTGGCATAGAGCAACCTGAGGAAGGGGTGAAGTCCTGACGCTGTGGCTAGAGTGGAGAAAGGGTTACGATTCAGAAGGTTCTGACCTACTGCGATCGCAGGTCCTATGCCGGTGACAGACTGGACATTGGCTGGGGCCAGTCGTGCACTCTGACTTCCAGTTGAGAAAACTTCGAGGAAGCGACGACGAGCCTCATGGTACATTGTATCGAAGACGAGCGAAGTCTTGCCAGAACCTGAAACCCCAGTTACCACGGTAAGACCATCGCCGATGTCGACATCTAGGCTTTTGAGGTTGTGCTCGCTTGCCCCTCGAATCTTGATCTCCACAAGTCTCACCCGGGTCTAGTGTTTCCCAACCCAGCACAACAGATAAGCACTATCGAATGTCTATTATGAATATATCCATTCTGGAGCATACTGAACTTGCCGAAGTTCGAGATGGGAACTCCAGCGACGGAAATCCTCTGACATATTGGGTTCTCAATTCCTCCTAACCAAGCCAATCTGAGAAGCATGCCTGTATTGTTAAGCATGAGGAACAGATACACCTATAGCTCGGGACATTTGGCGGGTGGTCAGCGTTAGATATCGAATGCGTCGAACCATCTCAAAACCAGAGAATAGAAACCCAGCATTCAAACCGATCTCTACACTGAAAGATTGCGATCCTGAATGCTATTGCTTTCTACCTTCCTGCTTCCGAGGCCCCAGCACAGAACTTGGCAATGCCACCACAGTTTCTTCAACCGAGGCGAGGCATATTAGCCGTTGGCTAGCCATCTTCTTCTCTGTTGCGCTTGGAGATAGAGATGAAGGACGAACCTCAACGAAGCTTGTTTCTTTTCATCAGAAAGACGTTTGGGTTCGGCTTACTTCTATACGTAGAAAGTTTCTTCCAGGCTTCTCCTTTCAGTTGTTCCACGTTTCGGCCTTTTCCTTGTAAGGTTCTTTCCAGCTCCTAGTTGGGTCACTTCGACATCGTATTTGATGAAGGACTCTGTTAATTCCGTTATCCTTCTGTTCATTTCTTCCAGTTCCTCTTCTTTGAAAGCGGACATAATGTCCGGGTTGTTGACCCAGTTCATCCAACCCAGCAGGCTTTGATGCAGAGCATAGAGGGAGAACCTGATTGATTGAACCAGATCTAGGCGGTCCTTGTCCTTCTTGGCCGAAAACCTTCTCATCCGCTCGAGCAACTTCTCGCATGTTTGAACCCATCTTTCACTCAATACATTCACCTCAGGTCTTCCAATGTGATGCTAAGTGATTTTACGCATCCACCAGTTCTAACGGAGGAGCATGTAATATTTCTTTTCCTTCTCGTCAACTTGTGAGAAACTGGAGAGGGCGGGGATTATCTATTCTGATAGAGATAAAGATCTGTCTGCCCTCAGCCATCTTAATTCTCTCTTTCCTAAGATTAGCTCGTTGATCAGACATTTGAGCCATACACAGGTGTCGATTATCCTAACGAAGAAGTAGGCAGGAATCTGCGCAAGCAGATCTCTTCTAGAAAGTCTCATGACTCCGTATATGACGAAGGACTCGATAGCGATTACGTTGAAAACAAAGACTGATAGGGGAATCGGGTTCATTGAGCATAGCAATGCAGCAACGAGCATCAGCCATCCGCCAAGAGTCGGAAAGGTCTCCAGAAAAGGAATGATCATCTGGACCTTCATCCTTATGGGAACAAATCTGAAGTGTTTCTTGATATTCTGAAAGTAGCCGGCATACCATCTTGTGGTCTGTCGGACATACGATTCTAGATCGGTTGGATCATTAGTGTAGGCCTTAGCGTCGCGTGCGTAGACGACTTTGTACCCGAGCTCGTTAATCCTCAAAGTCATGTCCATGTCCTCAGTCACAGTGTCAAAGGATGCAGAGAAAAGCTCTCTCCTAACAATCCCAGCGGCTCCAGGTATCACCATTATGGAGTCCAGTTCAGACATTCCCCTCTTGTAGAGACTTTGCCAAATCGTGTATTGTATCTGCCTAACTGATGTTAGCCAGTTCCTCTTCTCAGACAACACATGGCCCGACACTCCTCCAACCAGCGTATCCAGAAAATAGGGCAGACCGTTTTCGAGGAATTTCAGATCTAACCTTGTGTCTGCATCTGTGAAAGCTACGAGGTTTCCTGTCGCATATCTCAGCCCCATCATTTGCGCTTTAGCCTTGTTTCCAGTGTTTTTTCGAAGGTGCACAACCATGCATTCGTTTTCGAATCTCCTGAGGATTTCAGCCGTACGATCTGTAGATCCATCGTTGACCACAATCACTTCGTCTGGCTTGACTGTTTGGCTTAGGATGCTCCTCAACGTTTCTTCTATGGTCTGCTCTTCGTTATAGGCACACACTAGAAAGCTGACTTTCAAGCTCCCCGCTCCAAGAACGCGGATAGACCTAGTACGAAGCATCCTATGACTATGGAGAAGAGGTAAAGAGAGAAGTCAGATTGCAGCAGGCCGAATGACAGAAATAGCATGAGCGTTGACCCAGCTCTCATAACCGATAAAAGGGCAGCTCTTCTTCTCTTCCTATTTCGCAATGATTCAGCTCTCAACTTCACTTCATAAGCGAGTTTATCCCTTTTTGGCTGACGCTTTGATGCTTCGAAGATGTTCCAGATTTCAGAAATCACCGCATGCAAGGTTTCTTCGTCTGGGTCATCTTTTCTGAGGATATCAGATGATTCCGGTGATTTTGGATGATGTTGGGAAGAACCTTTCCCTCTGGAGACTAATTGCTCTATTTGCATATGTCTGAAGTTCCTGATGTTCTCTGCGTTCTCGGAGACTACCATCTTCTTTAGCCCCGCTAGGATTTTGCTTCTAATCCCTTTAAAATGATGGGAAAAACCGATATCGAGCTGGAACCCGTAATTCTCTTAGTGAAGGATATTCAGGATTTCCTCAGATTTGATGAGTCCTCTCCTGAAGGCGTCAAGTAGGAAATCCTCATAACTGAGAGGCCTTATCCCCAGCTCAACAGCTGTTGCCTTGGCTTCTTCACTTTCAACAAAAATCATGTTCGCGTTGGAATCCAAGGCTTGAGCTAGACTCAAAGCTTCCTCGTCGCTCAAACGAGATCTTAACATCTCAAACAGTTTGGTTCCTTCTTCACCCAACTCTGAGAGTTCCACCAAGCCCTCATCTATGAAAACTTTCAGGGCTTCTTGAGCATTCTCATCTAGTGATTGAAATTGCTTGATGTTCAGGCTGAAAGAACCATAAGTCTCCAAAAAGATAATGAGTTTGCCTGAGGAATTAAGTTCACTGATGAGGAACGGTTCAGCGACTACGCCACCAACGCTGACAGGTATGAAGTATGAAGCCGCTCCGCTGAGTAAAGCAGCGAAACCGTTAACGGATAATCCTAGGGGTCCA
>Ga0224501_10004683_pt1 | contig 10789 bp, 13 predicted proteins | sample SF_Oct11_sed_USG_4_FD_169105 | JGI IMG/M metagenome (GOLD analysis project Ga0224501, IMG submission 169105) | Sediment microbial communities from San Francisco Bay, California, United States - SF_Oct11_sed_USGS_8_1 | ecosystem: Environmental > Aquatic > Marine > Sediment | place: USA...
TCAGACTGCGGAATTTACGGTGGAAGCGGCGTCTGCAATCCAGGCGATCTGTCTGTGGATGACGAACCCATGCATGGATTTACGCATTCCATTTCGTTAAATGTACCGCCTCTGGGAGCGCTTTTCCTCAAAAGAAAATAAATCGCATCATTTAATATTTTCTTTGACTGCAGCCTGTATTCAGCCGGATTATCTGACGATCAATTTTTGAAGAACTTGTTTTTCAGCAGAATCAAAAAAGTCTTCGTATTCTTTCATGATCCGTTCTGCCATTTCACTGCTGACAAGATCAATCGTTCGCGTATAAGCCTTTTTTTTATAAGCTTCATACCATTGAAAAAGATATCCGCCCTGAAGTTCCCAGATATCAGCTCCCTGGAATGTTTTTTCATTTACGGTACTCTGGCTGTTCTGTCCATAGCGGGCTACAATTTTGCTTTTAATGGAAGCGGAATCAATAAATGGGATGATGATTTTTACCTGATAGAGGAGGCCTTCCTGGGATGAAAATTCTTCTTCTGAAAGTTCATGATTGGCAAGACGCTGTACATTGATTGGAGTCTGATAAAAATTATAGCGGTAGGTTACGCCGTTTCGCTTTACAAGGATGTATTTATTTTTTTCTGCTGCAATGATTTCAACTTTTTCTGATGCCGTTTCAGAAGTTGCAAGATTCCGCATGGTTTCTCTGACCTGGCTGTATTCGGACATCCAGGGAGATTCGGCAAATCCTGAAAGATTGGAAGAACCCTGCGGATTCTCCTCAGGGGCTGCTGTTGTGTTCTGGGCGACCATATTCTCATCGTTCAGAAATTCTTCCATGTCTTTAAAGCTATCTGAAAAATCAGATTCTTCCACCTGTGCTGAGACATTGTTGGAGAGAAAAACAACAATCAAAATGGTGAAGAGATGAAACTTACGGCTTGATTTCATGGAAGATGCCCTTATTTGGATTCCTTTTTTATTTCGGTCAAAATGGAAATATTAATGACTGTTTGTTTTTATGAAAATCACATTTTCGAAGGGTTGTTGTTTATTTTTAATCGGCTCAAAAAGGATGAAATTGATGTTTCCGAATATTTTCTGGAATCAGAAGGCAATAAGTTATGCTGTTTTGAACCGGATTGATTCTTTTAAAGTAAATGGAAAAAATTACGATTAAAGTTCGAGATCTTCATCGGATAAAAAATCCTGGCTGTCTTCTGTAAAATCTTCCTGAAATGGATTTTCTTCGCTTTCAGGGCGGTGCTTTTGGTTAAAGTGATCATTTAATTTGTAAAGAGCAAAGATCAGAAGAACAGCTGCATTCAGAAAAATAAATAAAAATCTTGTTTGGTGAAAAACTCCCCAGATGCTGAAATTCAGAGCTGCAAGCGATACGGCAGAACCATAAAAAAGCCCGTTTCCGGCGCTTGAAAGTTTTTCTTTTGAGCCTTCAGGAAGTAAATCGATAAAAGCAGGCCATAAAATTGCAAGCAGGATGGGGAAAAGAAAGGACTGAAAAAAATAATTGGCCGGGGTATTCTCACCGTAATCAGAAGCAACAGTCAGATCAGGAGAAACCATCCCTCCGAATAAGACAAGAAGCCAGGAGAGAAAGATCCCGATACCATAACCTGTAAAAAACAGTGCGGGATCCGGAATCGCATTGATTTTACGGCGGAAAATTTCCGGGATTCCTGTCAACTCCTCTTTTGAAATGGAATCGCTGCTGCTGAATAGTTCCATCCAGTGATGAAAAATAATTAGACCGGATGAAAAAAGAGTACAGAGAATAAACCAGACAATAAGATCCATTGATTAATCTTCGGAAATCTTTACAGAATGCTGATTAAAATTTATGAAGCGGTCTTTTTGGATTCCGGGGTATTCTCCGTAGCCTTTTACATTTTTAAAAACAAGTTCCTGAAACTGATTTTGATGTTTCAGACTGACCAGCGCTTTTCTATTTTCAATTTCCTTCCAGTCTTCAAAAGAAGTTTCCATACCGCTGATTGGATTTTTTCTGCTCCACATTTTCCAGTGTGTGGGCCGTTTATTTTGATCGGTTACAATCAGATAGGTATCATCTTCTCTGTCATGAAAAATAACCAGAAGTGCGCGGGAACCGACAATTTGAATTTCCGTATTGCTGCGAAGAAATTGGAATGGGTTCAGCCAGAAAAGATCGGTTTTGTGATAGGAGTCAGCCTGTCTGTAAGCATCGGAAAGATCATCTCCCAAAAGCGCTTCTCCGTTTTTCAATGCCATGGCACGTCCCATTCTGTCAAACTGAACAAGATACAGATCTTCATTCAGATAAAACTGAACTTCCGTCAGTCCTCGTTTCCGGTCAATAAAATGATAATTTCTGTTGAATTCCAGCGTGAATTCAAAGGCTGTCATGCTGTTCCAGTCATCAAGACGTATTGACTGTTCAATTTCTTTTCTCAGGCTTTCAGCTTCGATGCCGGTTCTGCCTGTTGGAATTTTTTGATCTGATCCGTAAAAAACAAATAAGCTGATCACGGCAGTGCCCGTTAAAAAAATTCCTGCAAGAGAAAGTAGAAATCGATTCATATTTTTAAGGCGCGTTCTTCTGAATCTTTGTGTTCGTTCCAGAGGATCATGATTGAATCAATTGCATTTTGTATGGAAACTTCGATTTTCAAAGAAGGGCTGCTTATGGAACGCACTGTAATGCAGGAGGGATTTCTGCTTTCTTCCACAATGATTTCTGGAATGATTGAAAGAGCCCGGATCAGGATTTTTCTTGCACGAACCGGCCCGATATCAAAATCGTAATCGTTCAATTCTTTTTTTAATTTTTCATATATTATAAAAGTATGGGAATTTACAGACGCATTCTGCATGGCTCTTAACGGATGCACCTTACATAGAGCGAAGCAGAATTTTTATCGTAACCCAGTACCTGTGCATAAGTGCCTTCTGCAAAACTGATTCCGTAACCGCTTGCCGGAAAATCTGTATTTTGATCTCCTGCCCAGAAGGATTTATCATCGGGAGTTTCGGGAAATTTAGTTAACAGGGTTGCTCGGCTGGGAAGAGAGGTTACAATTGTCAAAAGTTCAATTTTAGTGGGAAGCCTCCAGTCCGAAAAGCCTGCAAAAACAAGATTGGCACAGGACGTATAGGCAGGTCCTGAATTTGCCTGCAGTGTGGCGTCTACACAGAGTAAATCTCCGGCAATATCACAGAAAGCCATGCTTGCTGCGCCGTAAAAAGTTGCGCTTCCGGTTCCCGTACATGTATTTAAACTGGGATTCCATAATTGACCCTGTGTGCATTTCATCCAGGTCCTTCCGCTGCCTGAATCCAGTACGGTTCCATTATTTTGATCAGCAAAACTTCCTGATGTCAGAGAATTGAGAATCCACTCATCTAAAAGTCCATTGTCTTTTTCATCTTCTTTGCAGCTGGATGATAAGGCAAAAACAGCAAGGAGAAGTCCCGTGATTATGATTTTGGTGAAATGATTAGTTTCCGGATAATGTTTGAATTGAGTATTCATATTTGATGTCCCGTTTTTTACTATTGTTATATATTCTTAAATTGTTTCAAGCAGTTTTGCTATTCCGTCTCCTGCATGATAGGAAGAACGTACAAGCGGTCCTGCTTCTATATGACGGAATCCAAGGGAAAAACCAGTCGTTTTTAAATGATTAAAAACTTCAGGTTCAATCCAGGATACAAGCGGTGCATGAAAAGGCCCCGGCGGCAGATACTGTCCAATGGTCAGCATATCAACTTCTGCTTTTCTCAGGTCTTTCATCACTTTGATTACTTCATCGGCTGATTCTCCCAGACCCATGATCAATCCGCTTTTTGTAAGGAATCCTTCCTTCTTACTGAGACGGAGAATTTTCAGTGAAAGTTCATAATTTGATTGGGGGCAGATTTTTTTGTAAAGAGAGGGAACGGTTTCTATATTATGATTTATGATATCCGGTCTTGCCTGCCAGATTTTCTGTAAATTTTCTTCTTTCCCTTTGAAATCCGGGATTAATACTTCAATATAGGTATCCGGAGCATATTTTCTGACAGCAAGAATTGCATTTGAAAAATGCAGGCTTCCACAGTCGCCCAGATCGTCCCGATCCACCGATGTAATCACTGCAGTTTTCAGCTTCATATCACGGATGACTTTTCCCAGACGTTCCGGCTCATCTTCTTCCAGAGGAGAGGGCCTTGCTGTTTTCACATTGCAGAATTTGCATCTTCTGGTGCAGGCATCTCCCATAATCATAAATGTTGCCGTGCCCGATTCCCAGCAATGGCCCAGGTTCGGACATGCAGATTCTTCACAGACGGTATGAATCCGGGACTCCGTAACAAGGTTTCTCACGGGTTTTTGACCGGGGCTTTCCGGATGAGCAAATTTTAAGGGAACCCTCACATGTTCGGGAAATTTTTTGATGAGACCTTCCACTATATCAATATTGCAAAAGATTTGCTGTCGGCAAGGTTTTTTTATCAAAGAAGCAGATAAGTTTATGATTATTTATAAGGCTTGGTAAGATTTGAAATTTGTCATCCAGCACATGATTCAGGGGAATATTTATTTGAGAAAACTATCTGTATAATGCCTGCAGTTTTCGCGGATGGATCCCCGATATATATGCAAGTCTCAGATACCACATGAGAAGGATGGTTTTAAACACTCCTTTTTGTTCCCATCTTCTGCTGGAAGTAATCATTATTAATGAGAGCCGGGAGGGACGGCAAATATTTTTGAGAGTTTTACTGAGGGCAATATCTTCCATCAGTTCAATTTCAGGGAATTTACCCGCAATCAGAAAAGAATCTTTTCTGACAAAGATTCCTTGATCGCCTGTTGCAACAGAAGTAAGGCCGGATCGAAGATTCATGAAAAATTCAATCAGGCGGAAAAGAATCGAATTGCCGGAAAGCCTTGTTTTGAAATATCCCCATCCTTTTTTTTTATTTTGAAATTCTTTTAAAATAAAACGGTCTGAATCAGAATGCGGGATACTGTCCGCATGGAGAAACCAGAAAATTTCATGAGAAGCAGCATCTGCTCCGGCATTCATCTGTTTTGCTCTCCCTTTTTTTGAAAAAACAATCCGGTCGGAATGATCTTTTGCAATTTGAACGGTCAGATCGCTGCTGCCGCCGTCTGCGATGATGAGTTCATGGCCCCGTTTTCGAAACTCCTGCAGAGCAGGCAGGAGTTTCCCGATAAACTCTGATTCGTTCAGTGTCGGTATGATGATGGAAATTTTATTGTCCATTCCAGGCCTTCATGCCTCCTCTTACTGCACGGACATCTGCGAAGCCTTTAGCAGAAAGAAGCCCTGCTGCTTTTGAAGATCTTGTATGAACCGTGCAGATTGTTAATATCGGTTTTTCTGAAAATGCATCCAGTTCTCTAATTCGTTCCTCAAGTTCCTCAAGAGGGATGTGTCTGGATTCGGGTATAAATCCCAGTTCGCCGTCATGTTCTTTCTGACTTCTTACGTCAAGCAGGAGGAAATCTTCTTTTTCGTTAAGCCGTTTTTTTAATTCGGCAGTTTCGACCATCGGTTTTTTTCGCATGAGCATGATAAACCTGGGAAGAAATGCTGCTGTGGCTAAAAGCGCAAGTGCAATCAGTCCTTTCTGGATTAAATCTTCACCCCCTGCCGCGGCTTCTTTTCCTGCATATCCCAGATAGGTGTAGGCAAGAGCTCCGGGAAACATGCAGATGTATGTTGCAATACTGTACTGAAGAAAGCTGATTTTTGTAAGACCCAGAGCATAATTCAGCAGATTGAACGGGAAAAGAGGAACCAGCCGGACAAATGCGACAAACTTCCAGCCTTCCTGTTCAACGCCCTGGATCAGACGTTTGAGAAATCCTCCGGATTTTTTTTCCACCCAGTCCGAGGCAATATGCCGCGATAAAAAAAAAGAAATAATGGCGCCGATGGTGGCCGCTGTCAGATTGTAAGAGGTTCCCATGACAGGGCCGAATAATGCTCCTCCCGCAAGGGCAAAAATGGAACCGGGAATAAAAAGGGGCGTTGCAATAATATAGAGGATCATAAACAGAACAGGGCCAACAGGACCTGCTTCTTCTACCCATTGCTGGAGCTGGTCAGCATGGATATATTCGCGGTAAATAAAGGCAAAAGTGATAGCGGTTCCTGTCAGAATGAAAAGCAGCAGACGAGAAAAATTTTTCTTGTTCATAATTATTTTTCGCCTCTTCGATTGATGGAATACCCGCTGTCTTTTCCGGTGAAAGGCATGAGCAGCATTCCTGAAATCCAGGAAGTCTGTTTGCTTTCTCTGAAATCGTGGATTCCTATCGTCATGGATTCATGACCTGCTTTCGGCTGATCTTTATAGGTTCCGAAGATTCTGTCCCAGAGGGAAATGTTGAATCCAAAATTGCTGTTGGATTCATTGTATTCAATCGAGTGGTGAACTCTGTGCATATCCGGCGTGACCACAAACCATCTGAGAATACGGTCCAGTGGGCCTGGAAGAGATATATTGCCGTGGTTGAACATTGCCATTGCATTCAGAATAATTTCAAAAAGAATTACAGCGATGACGGGCGGACCGATGAGAATAATGGATGCGATTTTAATGCCCATAGATAAAATAATTTCAATCGTATGGAAGCGCGAACCGGTTGTAACATCGTAATCCATGTCGGCATGGTGTACTCTGTGAAGGCGCCATAAAAGAGGCACTGCATGAACCATGACATGCTGCATGTAAATGATAAAATCGAGAATAATCACTGACAGGATGACGGCGATCCAGTAGGGAACTTCAAAAGTGTTAAACAACCCCCATCCGTTATTTTTTGCAGCCAGCGCAGCGCCTGCGGCAGCTGCAGGAAATACAAATCGAAAAATCATCATTGAAATGATGCTGTTGAAGAAAACAAGGCCCAGATTATTCGTCCAGCGCAGCCACTTTTTTTCAGTCAGTTTTCTTCGCGGGGCAAGAACTTCCCAGAGTCCGATCAAAGAAAGGGTGCCAAAAAAAAATCCCAAACGAATTTGTGTTTCATAATTAAAAATTAATTTTTCAAAATCCATAGTCCGTTCCTGCAAACTGGGGTGTATGACAGATTTTTTCAGTTTCTGTTGACGCCCCTTTTCCTTAAGTATTTTAATTTGATTCTATTGTGTCCTTGCCAGATGAAACAATATACGGACTTTCAATCAAATGGTCAAGTAAATAATTGAATACCCTTGTTCTTAATCTTTTTCGACAGGCAAATTGGCGAGTTTCCATTCAGGAAAACCAGTTTTCAATCTGCGGACATTTTTCCCTTTTTCTCTGAGTTCTTTAACGGCAAGAATTGATAAAACACAGTAAGGACCGCGGCAATAAGCGATAATTTCTTTTTCCTGAGGAAGTTTTTCAATCTCATCTTTAAGGCGGTTCATGGGGAGATTAATGGCTCCGGATATATGGCCGGATTGAAATTCTTCTGCCGGACGAACGTCAATCAGCAGAATTTCATTGTTTTTCATTCTTTCCATGAGTTCATTTTGCTCAAGTGGTTCGAGCTGATCTTTATCTTCAAGAAAATTATGCATAAGCTGATGAACCATGGCATTATTTTCTTCTGCTACTTCGCGAATCACATTCATTAATTCCAGAATCCTGTCGCCTGTCAGACTGTAAAAAACCTGTTGTCCTTCTTTCCTCTGTTTTACAATGCCTGCAAGTTTCAGCTGCTGAAGATGTCTGGATGTATTGGCAACAGAAAGATGAGAAAGTTTGGCCAGGGTTTCAACATTTCGTTCGCCCTGCATGAGAAAATCAATCAGTTCAAGACGGCTGGGGCTGCTCATTGATTTTCCAATTAATGAAAACTGATTGAAAATCTGCTGTTTAAATCCTTCTTGAGACATAGATCTTACTTCCTCGTTATCTGTAAGAGAATTGCACTGTCTGTTTTCCTTCTATATGTACTTCTGAAGAAATTTAGATGGCATCTGTTTTAAAAAATTTACAATTCTGAAGTAAATAACCAGGGTCTAATTCAACAGAGATTCAAAAGCATAAATTAAGGCAACAGGAATATTTTAATTAATATAAGATTTTTATCATAATCTATCATAAATATCTGAAATAATAAAAAAAACTGGAGTCTGTTTCTTATTCTTTTACAGGTATTCCGCTGTTTTGAATTTTAACTGCGATTGAAACTCTTCCAGAGATATAAATTGATCCATTTCTTTTCGGTTGAAAATAGAGATCATTCTGTCATCTTTAACAAAAAAAACAGAAGGCAGTTCGCTTTTTTCTTCGGGATAAACCCGATGGAACTCATCGCTGTGGAGAAATTTGCATTCTATATTAAGCTCATTTAAAAATTGAAGCCAGTGACTTTTTACTTTGAAGTTCCCATGGGTAAGTCTGCAGAGGCTGCACCGGTACGTTTTTGGAGAAATCACTTTATGCGCTATATCAGATAGAGTATTGAAAAAACCTGAATCTGAATTATAAACAAAAAGTAAAAAGGGAAATGGATGATCAGTCATTTGTTGTTTTCAATTTGAAGGGGAGGGCATCTTACATCGCCATAAGAGCAGAATACACAGCAGTCGCCTTTCAGAGGTTTTAAAAGAGAACCGCAGTTTGTACAAGTATAAAAAAACTGGCATGAATCTTCAGGCATTTTTTCATTTTTAGTAAAACCGCATTTCGGGCATTTGATATTGGAAAATAATTGTATCATAATTTTTAGTTTAGACTTGATTTTTATAATCTGGATGCAATATCCCGATGCAATGGGTGAATGAAAACAGAAAAAAATTAAATCTGTTCAAATTCATGAATCATTTCTTACCTTGCTGGCTCAAGATGTCTTTTTACCTATAATATAAACATATAAATTAACATAAGCATATATATTCTTGAAAAAATATCAAGAATTCTATTTTATCTTTATGAATTTCTGTATTCAAAGATGTAAAATCCCGATTGCAACTGTAGAGGACTGGAAAATTTTGTTCCCATGGCTTCAAATGAACTCTATTCTGAAAAAACAGTTAATGTGGAAGATGCTAAAGAGCATGGTTTGACAGAGGAAGAATTTGAAAAAATCCAGGAATCCCTGGGAGGAAGGCTTCCCACAGTGACAGAACTTGGAGTTTATTCAGGACTCTGGTCTGAACACGCCAGTTATAAAAATTCGATTCTTCATTTAAAGACATTCCCTTCAGAATCCCCCCGTTCCCTGACAAAAGCCGGAGAAGAAAATGCCGGAGCTCTGGATCTTGGAGACGGGCTTGCCGTTGTATTTAAAATTGAAAGTCATAATCATCCAACTGCTGTTGAACCCTATCAGGGAGCCGCAACGGGAGTCGGCGGTATCATGCGCGATATCTTTACAATGGGAGCAAGACCCATCTGTTCATTGAACTCTCTTCGTTTCGGTCCTCCTGATAATCCACGGAACAGATATCTCCTGAAAAGAGCGGTCAAAGGAATCGGCGATTACGGAAATTGTCTGGGTGTCGCTGTCTCCGGTGGCGAGCTTTTCTTCGATCATTCTTTCTCCCGAAACTGCCTGGTCAATGCAATGACTGTAGGGATTGTGGAACATGGCAAAATGGCAAGCGCGGAGGCTTCGGGAAAAGGAAATCCAGTCATCTATGTCGGTTCTACAACAGGCAGAGACGGAATCCATGGAGCTAGCTTTGCCAGTATGGATTTAACTGAAGAAACAGAATCAAAGCGAAGTGCGGTACAGGTTGGAGATCCTTTTATGGAAAAACTTTTACTGGAAGCTACGCTTGAGCTGATCGCTTCAGATGCTCTCGTCGGGATTCAGGATATGGGGGCTGCCGGGCTTGCCTGCGCAACCAGTGAAATGAGCGCAAAAGGCAATGTAGGAATGGATGTGAATCTGGACTTAATTCCATTCCGCGAAGAAGGAATGAGCGCATACGAAATTATGCTTTCTGAATCACAGGAAAGAATGCTGGTTGTCGGAAAGAAAGGACAGGAAGAAGAAATTTATTCCATTTTTAATAAATGGGGGCTCCATGCGGTTAAAATCGGAACCGTGACTGATGACGGAATTCTTCGTCTGAGACGGCATGGACAGCTTTGTGCAGAAATCCCAGCTCATTCACTGGTACTGGGAGGCGGCGCACCCCGTTATAAAAGAGAAAGCAGCCGGCCTGATTATCTGGACAAAATCAAACAGCTGGATTTTACCTCAATTGCTGACTCTGAAAATCTTTCTGAAGATTTAATGGAATTTGTCTCTTCCACAAATATTTGTTCAAGAAGACCTCTGTTTGATCAGTATGATACAGAGGTCGGACTTGTTAAAATGATTGGGCCGGGAGCTGACGGAGGCCTTGCCAGGATTCCCGGAACCGATAAAGGAATTGCCGTGTCTACAGACTGCAATTCCCGGTATGTTTATGCCGAGCCCCGGAGAGGAGCTGCCCATGCTGTAGTAGAGTCGGCAAGAAACGTGGCCGTAACCGGCGCAAGGCCCATTGGGATTACCAACAATTTGAATTTTGCAAATCCCTACGTCCCTGAAAATTATTACATGTTCACGGAGTCCGTTGCGGGAATCCGTGAAGCATGTGAAGTTTTTGATATTCCTGTTACAGGCGGTAATGTTTCCTTTTACAATGAAAGCGACGACGGTCCCATTTTCCCGACTCCAACAATTGGTATGGTCGGCTATATTGAAGATGTAAAGACATCAATTTTGCCTGGTTTTAAATCTCCCGGAGATGTAATTTTCCTCCTGGGGAAATTCAGCCCATGTCTAGGAATGAGCGAATACCTT
>Ga0224501_10004684_pt1 | contig 10785 bp, 6 predicted proteins | sample SF_Oct11_sed_USG_4_FD_169105 | JGI IMG/M metagenome (GOLD analysis project Ga0224501, IMG submission 169105) | Sediment microbial communities from San Francisco Bay, California, United States - SF_Oct11_sed_USGS_8_1 | ecosystem: Environmental > Aquatic > Marine > Sediment | place: USA...
AATTCCTGACGAACTGACAACCGATTCAGCAATGAAGTTGAAAATTCTTTGAACTTTGTCTCTACCGTGGAATTTTTTTCTGGGGTTATAAATGGTCTGTCAAGAACACCACATTCACTTTTAGTGTGGAGAAAACAAATCCTCTGTCCATCTACATTCACATGATTACTGATGTAACTTCTTAGACTTTTCTTTGCTTAATTTTGTAGTTCCTGCCAGTGCTTCAGGAAGAAGAAAGTCATCTATTACTTTCCTACTAAGAAAGTTGGCACTAGTCGGACAGCGTAGCAACACAATTGCTGTAGATAAGCCCAGCAGGACAGATGACAGCGAGGGAGAAGACAACGGGAGGAACGGTGATAATTTTATTGTTTGCCGCGGGCACTTGGTCAGACCCCCTAAGCCTGAGGCTTGTTGGTGCCGCAGGGGCTAAGAACTATCTGTGAAAAGCTCACTCTCACTGTGGGGGGGGGCTAAGCATGACTATGACTTGAACCCAGGTTCTTGCGATCTTCAGTCAAGCGATCTATAGCTATTGAGCTATACCAAAGTTCTTAATTACTATACATTTTCATTTCGAAGGACAAGCAGTTGTAATCGTTTAGACTGTCTCACACCCCATTACCCTTATCCTGTAAGTGCCATTAAAACATGCATAGCAATTCTCCCCAAGGCAGCTCTTTATTATAAGACACAAACTATGACTAGGCAACAGTATAACAATGCGTTATCTTTCTCAATGCGAGTCAGCATGCACCCTTCTATCAAGTTCACAATCACAACAGTCTGGAATAGTGGGATAGCTCAGTGGTAGAGCGCTAGACTCGTGACTGTTAGAAACTGGGTTCGAATCCCGGTCACAGTGGGCTGTCGTTGTGAGTGTGGGCTCTTGAACAGTGAAGACGCCATACACTTGCCAATGATGAGTGAGATCACACAGATCACACATCTGTTAGCAATGGTACGCAGTTTCTAAATGAAATTTAAATTCAGATCAACTATTGAGATTAGTTTCATCAATTTGCTATTTCTTCCCCACAGAGCTGATGAGTTCCCCAGAGAGACAGGAGAGAGCTCGGAAGTTTGGAATGTTGATGACTAGCCAATCTCCTCACGGTAGTAAAAGTAACTCCATCTGCAGTTCGATCTATACTGGCTCAGAATACAGCTGGAGTAGTATAGAAGACTGTGAGAAAAGTTTGTATCACCCATATTTTTTGTACAACTTTTCCACTGTTATAGTGTGGCTGTCAGGTTAAATACTTCCGTTTTAACCAGTTACAGGTTAGCATAGTGCACCGCGAGTGAATCCGTATAGATGGTCTACGTCATAGTGGGATTGCTTATTATTTTGAGCTAGGATTAGTGTGAGGAGCTCATGTCCACAACGAAAGCCACCACGAGCGGGCTTTGAACCCCGGCGAGCTCGCGCTCTGCCATCGAGCTATCATGCTACCCCATACGACTGAACCTGCAATCACTAATGACTAATCACTAATGGATAACTGGAATGGCTCTTTTCCGTTATATGGATTAAGTCCATGCTCTGAGACTAAGGAGTTGGTAGTGATGTGCATATAAGTGAGTGGGTGAGTTTGTGTATGCAGGCTATCACAGTGGGGATGATGAATTGGACGGTGATTTTGAAATTCTACCGAGCATCACCGTGACACCAAAACCAAGCTGCAGCCGTATTGCGCCGTGCTCTTCATGCCTCAATTCTCCCGAAGACAAGACAACTGCTCAAGGTAAGACAGACATGGGTAGTCATGTGACTTGGCTCTTCAGCATGGGGCGGGTTGTGGGCGAATGAAGTGGTAGTTTATACACTGCTTCGCTCATCCCACCACTGGCCACATGCTGAAGAGCCAGGCCACCTGGTTAGAAGAGGGAAAAGTTTTGATCATCTTTTCCAACAAGTAAATGATTAGTATGGTGATTTTTTGTAAGTAAGCACAAGCTGTCCTAACAGAAACAATCCACGAGACAAGAAAGTTAGAAAGAATCATACCAAATCATTATCATAAAATGTTTAGGAAAGACATATTTACCGCCTCAGAATATACCCTCATCGAAGTAGGTTTGTTTGTCACTCCGCGTTTATTATCTTGGATGTTTTGCCACACGTGTGACTCACACGCAAAAGGTATGTCCAAAACTGTGACGTGGTAAATCCCTACAGGCTGCACTCTAAATTTCAGCTCCGATGATTCGGATATGTGATCATGTAAAGGGTGAGGCCATATTACTGGATACGAGTACCACACTGGAAGATGAGCTGGAGGTCAGCTTTGATCCCGAAGGAAATAGTTTTCCTACTGAGAGTAGCAATGCTGAGGCAGACGGTCCTAGTCTCGATGCTGTGGATAATGTCATCAGAGTCATGGAAACTGAGGAAACTGAAGTACTCATGACGAGTTTGGATGAAGGTAAATGCTTGGAAGGGAGGCACTGTGGCTGAGTGTTGGAGCGCTCCCTGCTGGGTCTGAAGATCCATGGTTAAAGGCATCTTGTGCGTGGAAATTTTCAAAAGACTCGGCTCACCCACGGATAGTGGGTACCCAGCTCTCTTCAGAACTAGGGAGAGTGAAGGTGGTTGGGAACAGGAGTGGAACACCACGCCATTTACACTGTTACTGGTGCAGGATAGCTATCAAACAGCGACTTCCCCACACGGCCATTGGCTATGGTAACAGCCTTAACCTGTTTTTTATAAAGAAAAAGGTTAGAAGAGAGCCTAATATTTACCACTTATTTATCTGATGTTTTGCGGTTTATATTTTAGCTTTTGAGTATCGTGAGTTGTCTCCATCTCCTCTTTCTATAGATGAGAATGGCAATAAGAGCATGGGGGAGGAGTGCCTCGGAGGTGGGTAGTGATATGAATATTCATTTCAAGGGAACTCTCACTCATTAACAACCATCTTGTTAAGGATTCATTCGAAACATATATCAAGGAAATTTTATGCAAACCATTTTTATTTCCAATCTTCAGTAAGTCTAGTTTTTCTGCAGATCGCTATTCACCAGATGGGGAGGAGCCTAGCGATCCACAGGATTCCTCTGGTGTCCATCTCAACAGTCAGGCGAGTGTGAGCAGTGAGGCTAGTGAGGATACAATGATTGGATCACCCCCAGATGCCATCACACCAGGTACCAGCGGCAAACTGACAGCAGCTAACCGACAGGGAATGTCCGTCCATCTTGCGCGATTTATGGAATGTCTGGCATCTTTGCAAGGTTTATTTCAATCATAATCGGGATGCGGACAGCAGAGGACTGTGCCTGGCAATAATATGGTTGGGCTGTGATAATGTAGAATGCCAATGAGGCATGTGTCTATGCTTCAGTTGTCGTAATGCTATTAAATTTCTACAATATCTAATCAGCAGAAATATTGGTTGTTAGTTTTTGTATTTTTAGTTTGTAAGATGGATTAGAATTTTAGCCAAAATTATCGATGTAGTTGTATGGGCTATTTCAATTGATCATCTCCACCAATACTAACACCGTTAGGTAGTTAGTATGGGGTTAGTATATAGTTCGAGGGGGTCTATTGCACAGGCATTAGCACTATTGTATTTCTATAAGTTAACCTTTAACAGTAAGTCACTCATCCATATGCTACGCATTCACAGAGCAAAAATTGTTGACATTAATATCCCCTCCCTCATTTTTTCTTATTTTATAGGCCGTACATCATTTTTTGGTAAGAAATCTGGTCCACTGAATGGTGTTGATGGTATTTATGATGCTCAAATTATTCATGCTTTTCAATCGGACACGAGTGGGCAGATTTTACAGCTACTGAGAGATTACGAACCTACACATTTATCTAAAGTGCGTAATGAGAAGGGAGAGACGCTGTTACACTTGGCTGTGCAGAAAGGTAAATGGTGATTTATCGTATAGTCTGGTTGGGACCTCACAGATCAAGAACAACAAATTGATCGCTATGGCATACTTAGATGCCATGATACAATCTGGATAATAATCTGCCCTTGCCCTGTGGAAGTACAGCTGTAGGTTTTTTTCTTACAGGGAACATTGAGTTAATAGATGCCTTGTTAAAGCGAGATTTTCCTGTTGATGAGGTGGATATAGAAGGTGCCTCACCACTTCATCTCGCTACGAAAAATAAAGTCACATCTGTTGTTGCAAGGTAAGTGATTGTCCTACTAGAACTCCACTGTCAGTATGTCAGTGTGTAAGTACATCTGTGATGTCACTGTCATATTATGACATCATCGGTTGAAAAATGATTATTATGTCACTGCTGGAATGTCGTAATTGTCATGTGACTGTTTGGGTAATGGACAAGAGCTTGAGAGACAAATGTTGCATGTACCCTTAGGTAAAAAGTAATTTGGTGTCGCCATGACTCAACAGCTGTCAGGAGTGGGGGTAGAAATTGACCCAGTGAGTCTATGTAATCTATTTAACATTGTGATTCGAAACTAACAATGATGTTGTGAAAAAAAGTCTTTGCCCAAACTGCCCATGGACCGAGGCCCAGTACGCCATCTACTAAGCCATCGGTTTCCCTACTAGGTTACTTCGGGCTGATGCAGATCGAGAGTTGCCCCAGTATGATGGAGAAACACCGTATAGCATTGCCATCACAAAATGCCATCGAGGACTTCTCCACATGCTGCTAAGAGGGATTAAGCTGGATGCCGATACACTGGAATTACTGCTACACCGGAGCACAAGGTAATCATGCAGTGCATACAGTATAGCCCACCCCTACCGGCGCGGCCCTACTGTCGGATAGTGACAAAGATCACAATGAACTTTAAATGCTTTACCTATGTAAAAACAGGAAGAGCAATAAATGATTATTTTTTCTTGTATATTGCGTCTTCACTATCATGGTAAAGATGCTGGTTTTTTCACCAGTTATGGCTTAGCATGGAGGACCGCGAATGAGTCGGTATTGACATTCCACCTCAAACTGAGCATTTTTTGTATTTGGAGCCAGGATTAAAACGAGGAACTCAAGTTAACAACGGGAGCCTGTCATGACCAGTGTTTGAACCTAGAATCTCACGAATGCAAGCCCGGACTTTACCACTGAGCTATCCCGCTTTTCTAATGATTCACTCATCTGTGAGCAGAACAGCGAACGGAATGAATTTTTTACTTCAGTAGCAGTTTTTCCATTAAGGCTGAAATGAAAAATAAACAGTATTTTTTGCATTTATAGCTGCAGTACGCGGGAAATGGCTAAAATCATACTACGGCACATTGAGCAACAGCTGGAGGAAGAGCCTAACTTACACTGTGTAGTTCCAATATCTGCTAGAAAACAGCACTGGACTACACTAACATTACTCATCCAACGAGTGACTTTACAGGTGAGGTTATTTGATTCAATTTGTTACGAATATTTACTTCATATGATATTATTTAAATTAAGGTCCATGGAGACTGCAGAGATTCTATATAGTTAGCCCAGCAAAAGCAGGTGCTAGGAACAGAGTCCGGTCATTGAATATTATTCCGTGTTCCTGTAGACAATTCAGGTCAATATTTGGTGAAAGATGAAGCTGACTGATGTATTTGATCCCACTGAAATGAGCTGGATCAGTAAGCGCCTTCCTTTCATGTTACTATGCAGAGAATATAATGTATAATGAAGACAGCATTTCCAAGAACTTACTACTATACTTACTATATTATACTTACTTTCTATGCCAATGATGAAGAATGCACAATCATTATTTTAGTAAGCAGAACTATAGACCTTAGAGCTACCATGAAAACAAGTTGTGGCTTGGCCGACTTTGGTTCTAAGTTCGCACACCAATATGAGCTTTCTCCCTCGTCAGATTCATATCACAATGCTAAATAAAGGCGGCCCTATCCATAGACTCCCAACTCAACTCTATGGGGCAAATCATAGAGTGTGGGCTCCTGAAAACAAGCTATTGGCTTAGTGACGCCATCCATGTAAAGCAAGATGATTTTAGTTCATCTTGCCAATCATTGTAGAATGAGAAAGGAAGGCCTAAGTTGTATTTGGATAAGCGGGATGATTGGGGATTGGCTGCCGGTCATTATTGTGCTATGGCTAATAACATTGGCTTGCTGCGCCAGCTTTATGATGGAGGAGCTCACCTACTGCGTCGCTCAAAGGAGGAGCAGCCCCGAACTGTACGAACAATCGCAGCGGAGAATGGCTTCATAGAGATACTAGAGTTTCTACACGAGATTTTTATGAGATGATAAGATATCCAAGTGTGTGGTCAAAATGATGCCGAGCAATGCAATTGTTTCCAGTATACTTGATGTTCAGTCGTCACACATATAGAACATACCCACACCAGTATTCAACACAGCTAATACAATGCATATTAAATTAGATTCTTTTTCTATTTTGCAAGTTTTATTTTCTACATTAGAAACCTTTGAACACTAGTAATTACTACATGAACCGGAGGGGTTCTTCCTCTCTGAGAATTTGAAGGCACGAGGGAAGACAACTCCTGACTAATAAATACCACTGTATCAGTTCTAAGTATATACAGTGTCATTGGTATATAATATAACTTCTTCAGCGGAAGACACATTTCACTATCAGAGAGGAGGAAGTTATCTAAGTGAAAATCAAAATGAAGCATAATCTATAAGCCACACTCTTCGTGCATAACTAGCTCAGAAAATGAAAACCTGGACGGAATGCTGGTAAAAAATCTAAATGCGTATTTCAAATGGCACTACACTACCGTTTACTTGCTTATAAAGAACTCCACAGCCAATTTCCCATGGCGCTATACAAGAAACAACTTCATATTATCATTCGTCTGTGTTATATGTAACCTTCACACAGAAAGTCTCCTCATTTTTGTCATCCTCGTCATTAATAAAGATGAAAATTTCAGCAGAGCCGATATTTAGTGCCGGCATGAACCTAAAACAAATAAAAGTCAAGAGTAAGTGGCAGATGCTATTACACATGTAGGTGTCAATAACACCGGTATATTTTGAGCCAATAAGCTGCATGTGGGGCCCTGAGCCATTGGCTGGGCACACTAGAGAAATGGATGGATGGTGCATACTAGAGCCCCTGCGCAGGAGAGAACGACTTCGAGATGACTACAGTTACAGGATTTGTGTTATTGTAAGGATGAAGTAATGGGAGTTGTTTAACTCCGCTTGAAACATGACCGAGCCATCATATGTCTTGTTCCAAGCTAAGGTAGTTATTTCAAAGGTGTTCTTGTGCACTAAACAAGTTAGGATCATAGACGAGACCATAGACGAGACCATAGACATTATATGTTGTCCTCTGGAACTGTAAAGATATGTATGTGGTACTAATTAGAAGTCGTAACAGCCAACAAGAAATGAGCATATTTCTCGTAAGAGTTTGGCGACTCACTACAAGAGACTTTTCTGGTCACATGACCCTATAGCCCTTGTAATGGTAGTCTTTTCGGAGTCGTTCTTTCATCCGCAAAGTCTTAATTATCTGTCAGTAGCTAGCGAGTAGCCCGAATTATCTGTCACTTGGATACTTGTGTACTTATGGAATCTTTGTGGAATCTTATACTGGTACTGGTTACAGAGCAGCATGAGTCCTTACTGCTCACAGAGTTAGACATATTACCTGAGGCCGATGATTCTCGTCTCCTTAGCATGCATATCTAACCTACTCTCCTTAAACTGTAGCAGGTCATTTCTATTGTTAGCCAGTAGGAAAGTTTTGGGCTGTGAGTACGGATTTGTGTAACTGATTCTTTTGTTACTTCCTTTACCTCCGCCTGCAAGCATCATTGTGACAGAGTGACAGCTAATGTACAGTTTATAATAGAAAGCTCACTGACATGTTGGCTTTCTGGCTAATATACGGTTGGTAGCAGTTAATAGCACCACTGTTTTATTTTCATTTGGGTGGGGGAATACTGTTGTCAATACGTGGGCATAAGGTGATTAACCCGTGCTTTGTAATTGTCTATTGCGAACTTCCTACTGCTCTGGTATAAAAGCTTGGTATCTTGTGTGATCTAGGAGTCATCTCAATACAGCTCTCCAGTAAGCACCATGGAAATGTAACAATCAAAAAGCAAGCCTAAGATATCCATATAAAAAAAACACCAGCTTGCTCAATGATGAGCAAAATAGGAGAGTGGTAAGTTAGGTAGAGTGCTAGCCTCCAGATAGATAGGTTTGGATTTACGCTCTGCCGCGGTCTCCTGTGAGCATGAATTCTTTACATCACTACATCACCACTAGAGAGCATGCCCCACGCTGGGAAAACCCATTAAATAAGGTAACAAAGACTCTGCATAGAATAAGATAAAAAAGAAATTTGCCAACACTCGAGTTAGATGCTGGTGTAATAGTCACAGGGACAGCTGTGGAGTATTATACATCTTCATATTATATACCTACTGTTGACCTATAAGCGAGCGCTTTATATCGGTAACTTAATGTTGTATTATATACCTATAACCTGATGTTATATACCTATAATAACCGAGACTCACCTGCCGGCAGCTGCAGCTCGAATGTCTTACTGATGATTGGAGCAGCACAGCCGACACAAACTAGCCAGTTCCTAATAAGCTGGTGACACTCCACATCAACCACATGTAAATAGAAGAACTTCGAGCCTCTTTGTAGAGGTCGCACACCTACAGTAAAAATTACTTACATCAATTAAGATAGATATGAAACCATCATGTATTCAAATGTCATATATCATTAGATAGCATGACATGACATCTATCTCATGAGGCTACTTAATTATTCAGGGATACATACCAACGTGGATTTCATGGACAGCGCCTGGAGCCAGCATGAATGGGTCCTTAGGAGCAACCTGCATCTGGCCTGAGTGTGACACGAAGCACTTCACCAAACGAGATGACTGAGTGCCCCTGTAATGAACAATTCACGTCCTGTTTCGAAGGCTCCACAGAAATTGTCAAATCTATATAAGGTATTATTTACCATTGCTAATATTAAAATGAAAGTCTAGAAAGCTTTTTTATTGCTCTTCTCAGGCACTGGACCTTCTTGTCTAACAAGCCTCCTAAACCAGAGACTTGTTGGAACGGTAGGAGCTAGAAACTATGTGCGGAGCTCATTTTCACTCAACTCAAAATATGCTGATCTTGAGACAAACACTCTAGGCATTGAGAGCAATTCCGCTTTCATATTACGAGGCCCGATCTATGGTATAAGGAAGAATACATACCGAAGAATAAGACTGAACCTAGAGGTCTGCCCCTCAATACAGGAGACATCTACCCTCTGGAGAGCATGCACATAGAATTGCCATATTTGGTCAGGTTTACTCAGATAAGGATCCGAATATATGCAGACAAAGAACTTCCTTTGCTGTGGTGACATGCCAACCGCGGCCTGAAAAACCCAAAGAGAATTATATAGATACTCAGATAGCTGAGGTTTCACAGTCAGGCAAGCCTAACACGTGTGAAGTCACCTGCTCAATCCTTATTTACTGGTAAGGACCTGGATTATTAAAATTGGTGTGATCCGAACCCACACTAGCAAATTACAGTGATGGGCTTGCTAAATACCCGTGTCAAAGAAAAAAACCAACCAGAACTGGGAAGCGAACTCACAACTCTTAGATTCCATGATTTTACTGACTGATCTACCACAGTGTGTGTGGGATTACACATCTTGCATATTATTCCTATTAGGCTATAATTGCAGTTACCTTGATGTACACATCTTGTGGTTCTCCTGGCATTCTCTTGTAACTCTCACAGATAACATTCTCATCGCTACACCTCACCACCAGCTGACCACCAGCTGCTGACTCCATGTGGTGGCCCACCATATTGTGGAATGGAGGCAGACGTATGGACTTTTTTAGGAAGCTCTGCTCAGGTTGGTGGAAGCGGAACGTTTGGTCTATGACATGCGGCTCTGGCTCCACCTTAAGCGCCAGAATGGATACCAACTTATTATCAACTGTAAGAAGAAAGATCTTCATTTGTTTTTTATCTCTTGTGACCTTATCACTGTTACGGTGAGGCTGCCGGGTTAGATAATTATTTTTTTCACCAGTTACATACAGCTTAGCATGGAGCACCGTGAGCGGGTCAGCATTACTAGATCACCCCATAATGAGGCTTGTTTTGCTTCAAGCTAGGATTAATGTTAGGAACTCATACTCACAACTGGAATCCACCATGAAAATAATTCCAACCCAGATTCCCGCGGTTATGAGCCCAGTGCTCTGATCTATCCTGCTATCCCGGCGATGATTTATACAATACGTGGTAAGAACCACAGTATCTATGCATAGTTCTGCAGTAACAAAGTTAAACACGTTATTGGGTTACCGATGGACTCACCAACATTACTGAAGAATATTCGGTGAAGCCTAGTAGCGAGTGATTTGCTGAGGCTAGTAGCATTGGTAGTTCTTAATCCGACGCTTGTCTCTGACAACCCAGGGGTCTCGAGAGAGCAGGCATGGTTCGCCTCAAAACTCAGATACTTTAGTGGGATGTGCACCGTCTCTTTTGGTCGGAGGTACACTTCTGGGTCCTTTTTGGAGCCTAAAGAGGAGACAAAGACAAATATTTAACACAAGGAGACAATTCAACGCCAAGCTGCAGACACAACTGTGAATCTTTCAAACAAGAAAACCGACAACCACCAATGCAAAACCTATACAGTAGAGCTGAGAATGAAAGCCAAACTAACCTTCCATATTGAACATTCCCTCTTCCAGAGGAGTGTCCAGTTTATAGAGCTGTTTATAATGTCTCCATTCCCTAGCATCCGTTACCACACTAC
>Ga0224501_10004685_pt1 | contig 10783 bp, 8 predicted proteins | sample SF_Oct11_sed_USG_4_FD_169105 | JGI IMG/M metagenome (GOLD analysis project Ga0224501, IMG submission 169105) | Sediment microbial communities from San Francisco Bay, California, United States - SF_Oct11_sed_USGS_8_1 | ecosystem: Environmental > Aquatic > Marine > Sediment | place: USA...
TCACAGCAGACGTACCATCTTTCTTTTTTTTCTTGCTCCGTTCGTGCAGCTGCTGAATTTTCTTCTCGAGCGCTGAGTTGGCTAAGGAATGAAGGCAAGGTTCTGTGGTTATGAGATACATTAAGCAGCAAAAGGACCATGCTAGTCAGGAGACTGTCTTCGTGCAGCCAGATGCTTTGTAACCAGCCATGCCAGCATCGCCTATCGCAAGCAACTACCCCCCCCCAACGAACAGTGGGCACCATTGGCAGTGTATGGCAAGAGAGCACCCCTTTGAAGGAAACTACGGGGCCAGCACAAACTAACGCGCAAGGCGAAACTATGAAGACGAACAGTCGGAAATGGCAAACGGCGCACGCGCGACCTTTGCTTGAGCCCGCGCGCTTTAGCCAATTGGTTCTAGTCCTTGACCTCTAACTCAGACTGTTGTTACCACCGGCTGTCAGTAGCAACGGTGCTGCGTTCCTACAGCTCTCAACGACCTCTAGCGGAGAAGGCCGCTGGCTGAATTTGCAAATTCAAGAAATTTTTTACACGAACACCGCAACCACCGCTGACTGGCTCACACCAGTGTTGGACTTACTTCGAGCAAGCAGGCACTAACGACACACCAACTTAATGCCGCGATGCGTGGGATCTACCCGCTCGCGTGCCGCCCTAAGTGTAGCGTAATCCGTTTTCCTAGCCACTCCGTACATCGGACATTGGGGCACGCGCCGCTGTAGCCAGGTGCGCTTTGCGAAAGGCTTAGCATTGGCCGGTATTGGCACCCCTGTTGAACTAGACCCCTTCTCAGAAACTAACTACGTTATGTTTCCTTCGAAGGGGTGATGATGTAGACAAGCTAAGCGAAGTTGTTAGTATGAAAGAGATCGGTTGTCAGCGACTAAATCAATCAGCTAGACGTGGTCACCAAGAACAACATAGAAAGCTCTTTTGATCATCCAATGAGACTCAATCAAACTAAGAATCCACTCGTTAGCAGAACAGATTGACAACTTGGGAAACGTTTTCACCACGCTTAAGGAAATGTTATTGGTTTGCTCAACTATAAAATTCTGTTTCGCATTTATGTTTGACAGCATTTTCTTGTCTCTGTGTTGCTCTGGATTGTCTACTGGACTCGTTCCCTGGCACACGTTTTTTTTTACTAAACAAAATCTCTGATTCCCATGGACCTCAATGTATAAAAATACTCACGTTATCCATGTAAAATAAAATGTTCCAATCAAACGGCTACATAATCAGGGAGAGGAATAGTCCAGTGGTTCAGTTCAACACAGCGCGCCGAGAGATGCACCTCTCGGTTTGGTCATTGACCAACGAAATGATAAGTTATTAGACATTGTTAGATGAGCCGGGAAAGGGTACAATACACATTGGCATGTATACAGCCATGCATCCGCCAGGGTACCGACCAACGGGTCCTAAAATCTAGGTATATCTAGGGTTTCGTGTCTGTATACTGCCAGGGTGTTCTGCGCAGTTAGTTTTTGTTGTCAGTCACTAGAAACCCAGCATCCGAGTGTCAGTCAGTGATTCAGGACAGCAAGGCATTCAGAGGGCGCAATTCAGCCTGGCTCATGCTACTGATTCAAATGAGGCACCACTGACAGGTGCACCTACAGATTCGAAGCGGACATGACAAAAGTGGATGCTTCCCATCACAAACCAAATGCGCAGTTTTAGTAGCCGCAGCGCATGCACAAATAAGAGCAAGACCAGCCAGTCACCATCACCATCACCGCCACCACCACCACCACTGAGGAAGGTGAACTTACCAGCGCCGCTAGCCGTATGATGAACCTCCCAGAAAGTAAGCAGCTTCAGTAGAATGGCCGTATTCTCCGCGGCATTGGTGGCCTCGCCCACCTTCGCCAGTCCGGTGAGAACTCGGCTGACTGTCGCTGGCGTGCCGTGCAGATCGAGTCGCGCAGTCGACTTGCGACGGGGCGAGCCCGACGACGAAGCTGCCTCTTCTTCTGGCAACCGAAAAATATTTCCATCTACAGCCCCTATTGACTAAATTAACAGCCTCTGGCTTTAGCCTGCGACAATGTCGAGCGCTTTGGGGGTGGATTATTGCGGCTGAAAAATAGGCCAATAGGGACCGATCTTAGACCCTTGGAGACAAAATGCACAAATCCCATTCCAGGTCGATTCTATCGCCTTTAAGCACACTGGTTTTCGGAAAGAAGATTCGTCTCTACGCAGCCATATTTTTTATGGGTGTCACCAAAGTGAATTTCCAGACAGATCCATGCTTTGCACAGCGAGACCGACTGTTGCATGGGTAGAGTAGGTTTATTTAACATGTATTCAAACTTGGAATTCAATGACGGCAAAAACGAAATTGTCAACCAACCGTTAGATGGAACTCTGCCCCCAGTTTAAATACTATTAACTATGCCATCACCCCACCCTTGGTGAAATAGGTTATACGGTTTGTGAGGTCTGAGCCTGGAGGAGTTGTTATTTTTGGCACACCTTGGCTTATAACAAGGTCTCATTTATAATCTCGAATAAATGTTACCCGCTCTCAAAGATAACTCATTTCAAGCAGAAAGCTTGTCGAAAGACAATTTAAGGCTCTGAAGCTGGGTTCCTCGTCTAGTCTCCCCGTTTTAAGCTTGTTAGGATGAAAGAGTTTCAAAAAGGAAGGCATTTGAAGTGAACTTGAAAGCCCCTAAATGGGAAATTTTCCTTAGAGCCTTTGCTTCATCCAACTCACTGGGGAAATACTGGAACAGCTCTTGCACCCATTTGCTGATCGTTTACCTTTTTTGGAAGCCTTAGAAGGTGATTCAACCTCGTCTTCATCCAACACTTGAATATCATATTCATCACGGAGGTACCTAGGTTTTTGTCTCTTCCGTTTACTAGCGACGGCAGGCATGATAGTTCGACTGGTAATCTAGTCACTACCACAAAAAAAGAGTGAATAAGTAACAATAGACATCATGGCACTATCAACCGACTGCTGAGAAGAGACAACGTTGATTTACTTAGCGGTCACCAGAAGGACTGCGATTGCTATTTTTCACTGCCATATTGTGTTAATTTCTTGTACTAGTACTAGTAGTCTGTACTCTGTTAATTATTTTTTAACAAAATTATATTTCTTACTAAAAATACAACACAAGTACGTAGAAGTACAACTACAAGGTTAGTATTACATAAGTTAGTACTTCTACGACAACTATAACTATGGCCTAGTTTGTAAGTTACTTAGTTAGTAATTACTCTAGTAAGTAGTAGCATTACTAGTAAATTAGTCACTCACATTCATTCACTCATCACTGACTCAGTGTCACTGTCAGTCACTGTCAGTGACCAGTCACTAGTACTACTAGCCAGTTGGAGGGAGACGAATGGGGAAAGCGACCATCGGGGGATTTATGCCACTGACGCATGGTTTCTATTTAGAGTTTGGTGAGACTGTTCTGTGTTCACTGTTCAGGATCACATATTACTGGATTCGTAGTCATGATTATTTTCTCATCGATAACAAAGGGATTTGCTTGGCGGGCGGTGCAGATTTTTGCAGGCCTGACCGACCCGCCAAGTGAGAAATTTCGGGCGGGTACAGGCGAACCATACCGTCACCATCGAGTTCCCAACTATGTTAACTACAGATTAACTGATCAGATACGCTCAATAATCACCTACAAGTTTCAAAGGACGCAAAGAAATCTCACCTCAACAAAAAGTTTGCCAATTCAAGCGAAATCGGTTGAAAAGAAGGATAACTACGGGCGCTACAGCAAGTGATGTCATCGGGCTCAACCAATCGACGGGTTGTTTACAGGCCCAATCACGTGACCCATACCCTGTACGCTCTAAATTGGATTTTCCAGATTCGCCAATCCTACAAATCCGCTTCCCAGTTTACTCACTCGCTTTTTTATATCCGTATTAACTATTATATGTATAGGTTACGCTAGCCTAAGCTAAAGTATGGATAAATTTAAACGGCTCTTCAAGAAGAAAAAGAACCTACCAGTTGCGGCCTCACCGGTATGTCCAATTCTTGTAATATTCCCTATAGTTTCAAGCCCTTCTCTAACCTTCTGAATCTGAGTCTTCAGACTTCAGACAGTCTTACGGAGTAGAGAATGGCCACTCACACCATTAATCGGCTCACTCACCGACCCGAGACAAGTGAATGACTCATTAACTGGTAGTGTTATCGTCCATTGCATATGAATATGCTAGTGGTTGAATTGGCTGAATGTGTGAACATGGGCTTATCAAAGGTGAGATACCAAAATAGGGAAAGAGTGCAAAGACATTGCATTTGTAATCAATATATATTTCACCATCAGTACGAAGAGAACAACTAGTCAATTACTATGGCTGTACTCTGACAACTTGGAAGTAGCTGAACTCAGCGACTGAACTGCGCAGATTTGTGAAATTTTGACACATCTCTAGCTGTTTTTGCTGGAACAACCAGGTAAACTGAATCCCGGGAGTGTTGCGGGAGGTCGGGAGTTGTGCTGGAGATTAGCCTGAATCCCGGGAGGGTCCCGGAGAATGCAGGAGACTTGGCAAAGTATGAGTGGTTGGTGGACTATTTCTATGTCTGTGCAATGTTGTGGTAGAACTAGCAGTTTTGCTAATTTTTATATGATAAGGAAACGTTGTGTGAATGATTATGTTTTGACATTGAGTCGAGGCTTGGAATTCGGATACAAGGAAGTAGCTACCCTTATCATCTATTCATTAATCACCCAGTTGATGTGTTGTTTGTCTCACCAATGAATGCATGGCATAGAGTGAATAAGCCTAGCGGCTGTGCACCCTGCAGTATGATGCAATGCATCTTGGCATTATATTGTATGATGCCATATATCCGAATGTACAGTAAAATTGCAAACTAAACTTGCAAGTTATTGCTGACAGTGACATGTTAAGCAAGTCAGTCCGAGCTGTTAAGCTGTCCCATCACAATCTTTCTCAGTTTTCAGCCTCGTCTTGGTGCCACCCGACTCATAACTCATAAACTGATCCATTGCTAAGTTATTTTACAGCGACCCTACACTGTCTTTGCCAAGCGTTTGTGATAAATTTACTTACCCTATTCGCTTATCAGCTTATGTTACTGTATTTCTTCTGGAGCATAGCAACTACAGGATCAATGATTCACAATTCCCTCCAGCCCTCTCAGTCTCTTGCCACTTCTGCTGACTTACAATGTTTGTAGAGTGACATGGTTTACGAAGAGATTCATCCAATTAGTGATTGCACAGCAGATATCTCACCTACCAATCAATGGACGATGCAGCGAAGCGCTTGTGAAACTGACAAAACTGATTTCGCTGGTACGCAAGAGAAAAACCATGCTTGAATTCTCCATGCCAAAAATACCTTGTTACGAACCGTTAGTTCCCAGGTCCTTATAAGATGATTCTACGGTCAGAATCATTGGTGAGCAAACTCTTTGGGGACTGGGACGACATTTCAAGCAAAAGTTTCCGTGAGTTGGTATTTTTGGCACCAAGGAGTAAGCAAAGGATGACTAAGGACTGAATGCCAGTTCGTGTTAATGACTGAGGAAAAAGGAATCAAACTAACCCGATCAGACCAATAGATCAGAAAATGGCAGCCTCCATTGGCCAAGTTTGTGATTACGCATGAGAAAATGTACGCATTCCCATGCAGTTATGATTTAAGGCAAGCTACTGCAACTCATTCCGTATTAAGAGGCCGGTGTCACCCTTCCCCACCCCGGGCAGGGGATTGCGGTCGGTATACATTTATCAGCAAAAGATGACAACTCCGCATTAAAATCCAACCGCTTGGGATATATGGAGTTGTCCTCCCTTTCTGGTTGATATTCGCCGATTCCACAGGATCATTACCAAAGCGCATTTGAACTTCAACCCGCTCTCAGCACGGTGTGCTAAAAGGTGCACCTCAGGATTCAGTCGTTAGAAGCAACCATCAGCCAAGGGTCACCACATATCACATTATTTCCTACTACTACCAGGTGGTATGTTGGACTCGACACTGGGTGTAATTGACAGAAGACCGATACCCCTGCCACGCCAATTTGACATGCCTGCACGGGTGGAGACAGAGGCAGACTCTGGTGTCTCCAGCGCATCCGCATACTACAATCAGCCGGTAAGTCAAGATGACCAGAAATTTTGTCCTAGTTTATATGGCATTACTAAACCAATAAATTGTCCTCAGGACAGTCCATGGTGTGCCCTGTGAAGAATGATGCTGTTTGGATGAGCCTCTTTTAGTTAATACGTTATGATTTGAATCCAACAAAGGTGAAAAAAACTGAATTTCAAATTTTGTTTAACCTATGTCATCTTGGTGTTTAAAACATTGTAGCTCGCATTGTAGTTTCAGCCTCATCAGGTAAGATTACTAAATTTTGTGTTACCCAACTTCCGTTCCAATTATGTATTCGTTTGGCTGGCATGTATGCACAGAACAATGCTAGCTACGCTCCTACTTCACTTTCCTGTTGGTTTATTAGCACTGCAGTGGAGTCACTGTCTAATATCACAGAGCCTGGAGTGACTCAATTCTATTGCGGACCGCTTTGAAACCAAGGCTTTGGCTAAATTAATTATGTTACCCACCTACATCAAAATCAACCTAGCCTATCATTGTATAGCCGTTTGTTGAATTTGCTGCTATGCGGTTATGAAGAAAGGTTGCCCTTAGCCAGTAGCTAATGGAGTAATGGAAACGCTGTAACTGAGATGAGATATCCCTCCTATTCCATACCAAATCCATCCTCCCCGGCTCTGAAGAGGTGCTCATTATCTGTCAAGATCCAAAATCAATGGGGACGTCGTGAAAGTTTTTCCCCAAACTGGGAATCGAATCATGGACGAGTCCAAGGCTCAGTACACTGTCCAATAACCTATCACTCCACCCGTTTTATTTGTGTTCATATTTCGTTTGTAGGCTGCTGCATCAACCCCAGCTCTCAGTGGTCCAAACTACTTTAACAACTGTACGGTGAACTTTTATGCCTGCGCTGGTCCCTCTCAATCTGAGCCAAACATGCAAATTGCTGCGCGAGAAAAACAGCCATTACCAAACCCAATATGTAAGTAATCTCCTCATCATGTTCATCCATCAGGATTCTACTGCTGGACGTAGACCCCCCCCTCACTCTTGTTAGATCACATGGTTCTAGTATTGGTTGTTTCAGACCAGTTAGTTTGTCACATTGTCCTAAAGATCATCAGTCCGCCTGGTTTTTGGCCTGCCCCTACGTCTTTTGCCAGTGGGATTCCACTTCAATACAACATCTGGCCAGTTGTCTATCACCCGGCCCAAGTCTATTTGGATGGTTTAATGAGCTGTGATACATCCGGTAATCTGGTTTTGTTGAGTTTGTAACTTTGTCTTTCCAAAATCACTTCAAATTGTATATATGACGAGTATTCCAGCTTTCCGAACGGATTCTTACTGATTCGCCCCAGGATCTGGCCAACCTATTCAATAAGCCTCCTAAGCCCTAGGCTTGCTTTTCAGATAGGTAAGAATTTTCTTTAGTGCAAAAGCAGCTAAATTTGTAAGCCTGACCTAGTGTAGTTTTGTGTTGTGTGCCGCCATGACAGAGCAGCTGTCAGGAGTGGTGCGGGTACCCTGCAGGTGCCCTGGACAGCTGTCAAGAGTGGTGCGGGTACCCCGCAGGTGCCCTGGACAGCTGTCAGGAGTGGTGCGGGTACCCTGCAGGTGCCCTGGACAGCTGTCGAGAGTGGTGCGGGTACCCCGCAGGTGCCCTGGACAGCTGTCAGGAGTGGTGCGGGTACCCCGCAGGTGCCCTGGACAGCTGTCAGAAGTGGTGCGGAATCTACCGAGTCTTTGACGCAGCATTCTCCAGGTTGCATCATTAGGAAGCTTTCTGCCTACACCCACCCACTCACCCATAGAGAAGATAACTCGGCGGATGGACATCTTTTGCTTAACATCAGGAACCGAAACTGACAACGGTGCTGCAAAGTTTTCTGCTCAAACTGGGAAACAGCTAAGGGACCTCGAGCTGGACACTTCCTGCCTGCGCCTGAATACTTATTTGATTTTTAGACGACACCGAACCACAGACACTCACATATTGTGACAGTGATTATCTGCAAAGCTGTCTGGCTATAACACCTTCAGGTGAGCGAAAGGGATGCGTTAGTAGTGACACCCTAAAGAGACTACATGGATAGCGTACTAGGTTTAGTGGACTACGCGGCGCTGGGCTTGGTTGATAGCTCGCCTAGTTTAGTGGATAGCACACTGGTCTGAGTGGATAACACAGGCCTGGATAGAAAACACATTAGGCTTAGTAGACAGCACACTTGTGCTAGTGGAGAATGTACCGGCCTCAGTAGATAACACACTGGGTTTAATTGACAGCACATTATATTTAGTAGAGAACACCCTGGGACTTGTGGATAACACACTGGGACTCAAGGGTAACATACTGGTCTTAGCGGATAAAGGTACCTTTGCATTCCATCAGGCGTGCGGTCCGCCTGGAGCCCTGCGAACTCGGATTACATTGGAGCCAATCAATGGTGCTGAACCTTTGTTTCCAGAAATGGCAGCCATTTTCCGCTCATAATTTCAAACGAAAGTCACTCAATAATTTCACCACCGGTTGCCTTTCTTTAATTGTACTAAAGGCCTAAAGTTTCCTTACGAACCACTATCAATCTAGCATTTATTTTTTTCAGCTGAAGAATCTGCTCACTGTATGAAAAACCCTTCAAAGAAGCAACCATCCTCATTGTCAACTCCATCATCATCTCCGCCATCGTCATTCATTGCTGAAGAACAAGACCAACCAGAGCCTCTGTTGACAGCGGCGTCCCAAAGCATGTTGGAATGTTCTGAGTCGAGTCCCACCTTTGATCGCCCATGCTCAAACGCTACCGGGCCGACTTTGGCAAAGCGAGAATCCATTGGGAACGAGGTTAGATTCTGTATTCACTGGTTGACCTTGTAGCAAGAGTTTGTAGGTTTAATTATCGAAACCAGGATAATTGACAATATTAGGGACAATGAGTTAGCTCAGTGATAGTGCTGGGGTCGAAACCGTGAAAATCATGGTTTGAACCGAGGTCATGGTGGGCCACCGTTGTCAGTATGTGCTCCTTACAGTTATCATAATCCCTAAAAAAGACAGTTAATGATAAATTGATTAAAAAACGTATAATTGGAGGAATTTCGTGAATACCGTGCCAGTCTGTCGTAAGTGATTCGCTTAACGTTTCACCCCAGTCACTATGGTGTGTGAATTTTCCTATACGATGTGGGACAATTTATAATTTATAAGGCAACGGCGAGGTTTTAAGCTGAACATGGCATTTTTTATTTCAATCCATTGTTGCACTTCATCTTAAAAGCGACAACCACATTGTTGTTGTGTCGCGTTGAAAGCTGTCCCGATGCTTGAGGCAAACGCCTTCTGATGGGGTTAATTAAATCATCATTATATACCCTGCCATTGGCCAGGATAGCTCATTTGGTAAAAGCTTGCATCTGCAATCTAAGGATCGCAGGTTCGAGCCTCACTGTCAGCGAGTCGTTTTTCTGATATGGACCTTTATCAAGCCTCTCACTCCAAATTGCTAGTGTTGGTTTGAATCACCTCGGTCAAAAAATGGAAGTCCCAACCAATGGTTTAGGGTCAAGATCACTCCTCGGTTGTAAAATATCCACCTCTCCCTTCTCGTTAAGAGTAGCCGAATTTAGCAGCTTAGGTTGACTGACCCCCAACCTCCTAGAACCATCCGTTCAGTCTTGTAGCTCGTGCTCGTGTTCTGGCGGGTGGAGCTAACCCTGGGCACAGCCAGCTTTCACTACCAATGAAAACCTGCCCAGGCAGCGACGTCATTAGTTGCGGTCTTTGTCGCACCGCGACCAACAGCGAATTATATACCTTGCCCATGAGAGAATGCCTTGGTATCGACTACCATTACGAGGGCGCTAGCGTCACATGACCGAAAGTCATCTGCTTTGTAGTTAGTCATCAAAATATTACGACAGAGGTGTCCCAACTTATAATTGATTCCATTTTTTCACAGTTCCAGTGCATCACGTATAATGCTTATCACCTCGTGAGCTCGCTTCTGTCAACAGTTAAGCAGCAACCACTGCTCTGTTTTTATGTTTGGTGTATGGGTAAATGACTCCCGGTTCCTCTTGCTAAACCATTACACAAAACAAATCCCGTCACCTAGGTTGCGAGGTCACCCATCACTGTACTAAGCATGGAGTTTTCCTCCCCCTCCAAGGAAGGATAACTCTTAGGGAGGCCTACCCTGAGTTACAAACGAGGCCAGGATAGCTCAGTTAGTGAAAACCCGGATTGGAATTTTATGGATTGCAGAGTCTCACTGTCGACAGGGGTTGTTCCCTGGTATGAGCCTTCAGCAAGCCCCCCCCCACTCCTAATTGCTAGCGTGGCTTCGGAACAATGCGGTAAAAACCAAAACTGGATTATATTCATTTTTATGATATTTTAGACGATGTTTAGCCGATCTCTTATTGAGGAACGACCACATAATGTGCAATTGCTGGCTCTACCTTCACGCTCAGTTGCTCACGTTTCACCAGAAGGCGACGTCACACCCCATACAGCTGTCGATGGTTTGTTTCAGGCACTTACACTTAAACTTCCACACATCGCGATAACCCCACACTGGGTATTGAGTGGATTTCATTATAAGTTGTGTTTGTATAAGCATGAAAAGCGGATGCATATATGGCGATCATCAGTCATGGCAATGGTCATCAGTTGAATAAATTAGTC
>Ga0224501_10004686_pt1 | contig 10779 bp, 12 predicted proteins | sample SF_Oct11_sed_USG_4_FD_169105 | JGI IMG/M metagenome (GOLD analysis project Ga0224501, IMG submission 169105) | Sediment microbial communities from San Francisco Bay, California, United States - SF_Oct11_sed_USGS_8_1 | ecosystem: Environmental > Aquatic > Marine > Sediment | place: USA...
CCCTGCCACCAGCAACTCCTAAGGTCATCGTATGAGCGCGCGCGAGGCCTTCATTAGAATTTATTATTTCTGTAGTATTCACTATCCTTATTCTAATAGAAGCGTATCATTACTCTAACATCAACAGATCCTCATTCTAACAGGAGCCGCGATTTCCTTGTAAGTGGCCACCACTTACAACGCACACACTTCCACAGGCCGAGAATCTTCAGGAAAAACCATCAACGCGCGAAATAAACGACAAAGCGCGCGCTCACTGGTTTTACGCCTGAATAATCTTACCTATGTTTTTATAATCTCGGCGCACGCATTATCCGCTCATTCTTCAGGGTTTAAATACGGCGGTTAGATCGGAGAACGGATTCGGATGCTCACGAGGAACACCGCAATAGTGTCGGTGATCATCATCGCTTTACTATCTGTCTACGGCTTCAACGCCTACCTTGACAATCTGAGGGTAAAGGAACTGGAGGGCGTCGAGGTCAGGGAATACCAGGGCGAGAAGCTCGGCTCCATCGCAGACTTCAGGGAGAACTCCATAAAGGGACCCCAGCAGGTCGACGTCAACTCATACATACTCCAGGTCACAGGCCTCGTCCAGACCCCGAGAAACTACAGCTACCGGGAGGTACTCGATGGCTTCCAGCGATACGAGAAGGTGGTCACCCTCAACTGCGTCGAAGGATGGAGCGTCAAAGTTCTCTGGGAGGGAGTCCTCGTCTCCGACATCCTAAAGGAATCCGGCGTCCTCCCGGATGCCAACACGGTCATATTCCACGCGAAGGACGGCTACACCACATCCCTGCCCTTAGACTACATAACGGAGAAGGAGATCCTCATGGCGTACAAGATGAACGGAGTGGCTCTACCACCCGAGAGGGGTTACCCCTTCCAGCTGGTGGCGGAGAGCAAGTGGGGGTACAAGTGGATCAAGTGGATCACAAAGATAGAGGTCTCGAACGACGAGGGGTACAGGGGCTACTGGGAGAGCAGGGGATACAGCAACGACGCCGACCTGGAGGAGCATTATTGGGGGCCGTGAGCGCTAGACGCATCGCATACAGAGCCGTCCACTGGCTCCTCATGGCCGTTGTCGTCCTCTTCATGGCCACGGGCTTCGGGATCTCCGAGTTCAGGACCGTCGAGAGGCTGACGCTTGGGCTGCTCACGAAGCAGCTGGCCTCCAGGATCCATTCTGAACTCTGGTTGCCTCTCGTCATCCTGCTCATGCTGCATGTCTACCTCGTATTTAGCCAGAGAAGAGGATACAAATGAAAGTACACCCATGTGAAGGCGTATTTACCCCTTCCACTCGAGCAATTGTTTAAAAAAAATAGGACAATTAAAATCTAACGGATAATCCTGTTTAAACTTAAGTCTTAAATAATAAATAGATAAATAATAAACAATCCTATTTGGTGATTCTAAATGGTTACAAACACTAGTGGTAGATCAAATCGACGGGGATTTATGCTCATGATCTTTGAACTGCCTGAATTTATCATAGAAGAGTCAGCTGAGTTCAGAAATTGGTTAGTGGCATTTCTATTGAAGATTCTAGAGCTGAGTAATGGAGTAAAAGAAAAAACAATTAAGTTACCTCGTTTTTTCGGAAATAAAATTATTATGTTGATAAAAGATATCACCTTTATAATCACGCAATTATTGAATTGGATCGAAGAACACTCTAATTCATGAGACGAGTAGTTCAATTAGCACGCGCCAAATACAACTGAAATCGAGCATGTAATTAGAGCAATGCGCGAGCGCCGTGAAAACGCCTGCAAGCTCCCATCCGCCCACACCAGGGGCAAGATGACTACGTCTCCAGGCTCACCCATTCAGGTCGATGCCTACACCAGAGACGGGGCTGCACGCACACGAGGAGGCTAGTATGCCTGACCATGAACAGGGTTATAGTAGGAGCGCAAAATTTGGAAATAGTGGAGGAAGAATCCCTCAGAGATGCTGCCAACCACCCAAAACATGAAATGGTAAAGCAGCAAACACATACCTGAGCACCTAACAGACTTGTGGTGAATGATCCCGTGTGGTGGACGGCAGATGTCGGATGAAAGGCAGAAGATTGAGAGGGTTAAGGGGATCCTAATTGAGAAGACAGCCGACCTCCCGGAGGACGAGAGTGAGGCCTGCCTCAGGATTTGGAAGGCCGTCGCTAGGAGAAGAAAGGTTAGAGGGAAGCCTGAGAGCTGGGCGGCAGGCGTCTACTACACTTATTGCCGGATGATCTTGAAAGAAGGAGTCACCCGGAAAAGCGTTGAGGAGCTGTTCAACGTCTCACAGGGAACTTTCACGGCAAAATACACGGAGATCAGGAAGCTGCTGAACCTCAGCTTGTACGATAAGAGGTTCACGCCCTCCAGGATCTACGCGAAGAGCCCTATCGCTGAGCTGGAGGAGGCCCTGAGGCTCTTCGATGGCGAGGAACCCGTTACCAGCTACTTCGAGGTCAAAGAGAAGGGGAGGGACGGGGTTCTACTCGTCGACCTGAAAGATGGCATAGAGTATCACACCAGGGGTGAAGCGGCTCTCCGGAAGTTGAAGGTGGGCCAGATGGTGCATACAACACTCCACCCCCAAGTCGACGCCTACATCCCATCCGGGGTCATAGGGGTCTTCGATCCCGAGGACGCAAAGCATAAAGCCTTCATCGAATCGGTGAAGGACTACTACTCGGGCAGGTACATCGATCGGGCTCTAGAGATGCAAAGGAACATGTGCGAAGCCTGCAAGGAGTATTTTAGCTCAACCGACCCCGTCTTCGAGAACCCGAGGGATGCCGAGGAGGCCCTTAACGCCTTCATGAGGTGGTTCAGCTATGAGAGGGAGACCCCCGGGAGAGGGAAGACCCCGGCTATAGCCTACCTCGAGACCCATGGGCACCTCCCGGAGATGCCGAAGATGAAGCTTCCACGGGAGCTCCTTGAAGTAGAGGAGGTGGACGTTGGATTGGTCTTCGACGAGATCGGGGGCATATACATACTTCCACACTACGGTGAGGTGAAGGAACTCCTCCAAGGAGCCTTCAGAAAGGTTACGGGCTACCGGGATCTAGTAAGAACGTTGGTGAACGAGGAAGGTTTCATCCCCCCGTTCCTGATCAGAAAGATGATCAACAAGAATCCGAAGCAAGCCGTTGAGGTGTTCGCAACCACCTACAAAAAGGTGAAGACCCTTGAAGACGTATTCAAACTCTTCGAGAAAAACAGATCCGACTGGAAAAAGGAGCCTAAGCCAAGCGTAATCCCTATCAAATTTTTGAAGGGTTGACAAGATAGTGGCTCTGAGAGCCCCATTGCCGTGTTCCAGTAGGAATGGTTCCGCGTACACCAATACGTGAATACCGCTGCGCGCGATGATGTATGAAGGAGGTTTATTCTAGGCGGCGCTCAGGTCATACCATGAGCGCCGTGTTCTGTGGACTGGACGTTCACAAGGAATCAACGTACGCCACCGTCCTCGACTCAACGGGGCAGGTGGTAACCCAGAGAAGGATGAAGAACGAGGAGATACCCGAGTTCCTGGAGCCTCTAAAGGTTAACCGGGTGGCCATGGAGGCCTCCACATACATCATCCCCATGTACCGGAGGCTGGTCGAAGAAGGGTACAACGTCACAGTCAGCCACCCGAAGAAGACGAGGTACATCGCGGAGGCAAGAATCAAATCCGACAGGGTGGACTCTAAAGCATTAGCGGAGCTGCTGAGGCTGGACTCATTGCCGGAGAGCTACATACCGCCGCCCGACATCGCGGAGCTCAGGGAGAGGATCCGTCGAAGGGCCTTCCTGGTCAGGCAGAGGGCCAAGCTCAAGGTCAAGATCCGGGGCGTCCTCGCCTACGAGGGCGTCAAGCCTCCCGGGCACCATGGCCTCTTCACCCGTAAGGGAGTGGGGTGGCTCCGGGGCCTGGCCCTGGAGCCCGTGGACTGTTACCTCAGGCTGATGGAGCCCCTGAAGGAGGAGGTAAGGCTCCTCAGCAGGGAGCTCCGGGGCATAGCCCGGGACGACCCCGATGTTCAGCTTCTGATGACCATCCCCGGGATCGGCTATTACATCGCTCTGCTGGTGAAGGCCGAGATCGGGGACGTCTCCAGGTTCAGCAGCTGTGACCATCTGGCCAGCTACGCTGGGCTGGTGCCATCAACCCGGAGCAGCGGCGGGGTTGAGAGGCACGGCCGGATCACCAGGGAGGGGAGCAGTTGGCTGCGGTGGGCGATGGTTGAGGCGGCGATGGTTCACGTGAGGCAGGATTCGCCTGTGACGCGGTTCTATCATAGGGTGGCTGAGAGGCGGGGCAGGAAGCCGGCTCTGGTGGCTGCGGCCCGTAAGCTGGTGACCGTCTGCTACAGTGTGCTGGTGAACCGTAGGCCGTACTACAACCCGTTGCATGCTCAGGCGTAGATGTCTCTCCGTGGAAGCGCTGACCCGAGAAGTCGTGGTCGTGCGCGCGATTGGAGGAGCCTGGTGGCGTCGTCATGTTGCCTCTTGGTGGGCGGATAGGCGCATGCAAGTGTTTTCACGGAGGGGCTGAGGGGAAGCGATAAATACGCCTTCATATAGGCGCGCAAACGGAAAAAACAGGCCCCACCCACGAACCAGAGAACATAGAGAGGAGGTCAAAAAAACAAACACTCCCACACACGTGGTACGAACAATCATGAATGCCAGCCGCAACAAAACACACCGAAAAACACAATTCAAGGCATTAGAATAACACACGATACACGCGCGCAAAACTTACCTGTGCTTCCACGCTCTCAAAACATGATACCGAAAATAAGCAAACCTGTAAACGAACAACCCTACAAACGAAACTAGCAGAGGCCCCAGACTGTGACTGTAAATCCTAGAATCCATCGAACACACCAGACAACCACAAACGCCGATACTTCCACGTGAACATAAATAAATTCTGGACTCAGAAACTATCGTTTGAAAGCGTTTATTCTCATACATGTACTCGCGCGCGGTGAATCCAATGATAAAAAAGGGGGATAGTAGGCCCCTTGGCTCTATTACTCTTCTTCCAATTCGGCTCTAGCTTTCTCCATCTCCATTCTACGCATTTTGATGTCGTGATCTTCGCACGCTAGACACGTCCCCATCATCGGTTCAACGTGCATGCTGTTGGTGTTGATGCATACCTCCCTCTCGCTCACGATCTTCCCAACGGGGAACTTCTTACGCAGATCCTCTAAAACTTCGTCCATTGCCTTTTTCTGATCTTCTACGATGACCTTTTCCCTCAGCATCTTTGAGAGAAGCACTTCTTTACTGAGTTCCAAGACTCGGGGCTCCTCAACCATCGGCTGCAAAAGGGTCTTCACAGCCGGGGTGGAGACCTGTAACTCGGGTCCTGCGCCCGGTGCATAAGCCATTCTGACATAGCTACCCGTCACCGACGTCGTTTCATGTGCTGACTCTGGATTTGAACTTCCAGAGCCGGATTTCTCCTCTCGAACGGCCTGAATCGTTTTAATCTCTGGAAATGGCATCACGTAGCTTCTTATCACTGCGGGTATGTGCGTTACCAGAATCCTTGGCGGAACACTGACGTAATCGAACTTCAACCCGACTCTCGTCACCGTCACCTTGACCTTTCTCATCAACTGGAAGTAATTGTATGTCAGAGTCCTGCACAAATTGGGGTTCTTCAGCTTCCTCGTAGACCTGTATCTGTTCTCAACCTCCGTCTTCAGACCTATGTGCACGTCAAATTTTCTGTCAACTCTAAGCTTCGTCTTGTGCACGCATTCGCCAATTACCCTCTCGAACTCCCTCTCAGTCTCGCTGTACTCTGGTTCGTAGTGCCCACCGAACTCTATGAAACCAAGATCTATCTTGCCGCTTACCCCGCCGCCTTCCTTATAGTTTGACGTCCTCTCCTTGCTCCACTCGTACTTACAAGTGTTAGAAAACTCTTCCACGAACTCAACCTCGGTAGAGTACTGTTGAGATAGCTCCCTCTCCACCTTACTGCTCCTGAATATCTCTATCTCAACCTCTTCTCCTGGGGTCAGAGGAACAGAATAGAGATGTCTTCCCAGTGTATAGCCGTTCGGCTCCACATCGACTCTGTAAGTTATCGTCACAGCAATTAGATATTTTTCGAACTTCGGAAACCTAACTATATCCTGGCGGTAAACAACGAACGAGTACTCCGATTTGCACGGCTCCACCAATGCTAGGCGATCAGTCGGAAACTTGGATTCACATACTGCCATCTACATCACCAACATTAAGTGTCATATAACACAATACGCACGTATATATCGTTTTCCCAACCAAATTAATATAAAACTTAAAAAAACATAAAAATTGTTTCCCAAAATTTTTGGTTTATTAAACACCGTGCATACGAGCAGCTCTATACAGTGGTAAGAGAGTTGGAGTGACCCCAGGCATGTCGTCGCTTCGACATCTACTCAGGGATCGCTCCGATATTGATTTATCTGTACTTATTACTTAAGGTTTAACATTACACAATCTCCATCAGAAGATAATCATTCGATTCTTTTTATTCCACAACCCCCTTCAATGTTTGGGTTAAAACCATGAAGGTTATAGCGATCCAGTCAAGCCCCAACAAGGACGGATTGACGTCGAGCCTAGCACAAGCCGTCCTCAAAGGCGTTGAGGCTGAAAGAGGGGAGACGGAGCTCGTCCACCTGAATGAACTTGACGTGAAGAACTGCATTGCCTGCGACAACGGATGGGGGATATGCAGGACAGAAGGGACCTGCGTCCTAGAGGATGACTTCGAAGACGCAAGACAGAAGATCACCAACACAGATGCATTCATCTTCGCAACGCCTGTCTACTTCGGCGATCTCAGCGAGTCTGCAAAGGCTTTCCTAGACCGCCTCCGGAGAGTCGAGAGAGGCAGAGGATTCAAGAGCTTCGAGGGAAAGAAGGCGATAGGCATAGCTTCAGCCGGCGGCGGCGGTGGGGGAGCCGTTCGAGCCCTGTACGCCCTCGAGAACTATCTGAGGAGTCTTGGCTTCGACGTGTTCGACCTCGTGCCGGTCACAAGGTTCTCAAAGGACCACAAACTCGAGATGCTGGAGAAAGCAGGAAAACGCTTGGTGACAGGATAGCGCCCGCGTTACCGCTTTCTTCATTTTTTACATATTTTAAAAACGCGCGCGCGGTTAAGAGAAACTTAAAGAGATGTTGGAATAAAAAGCGCGAGCTTAAAATCGATTTTGTTATACCATTTCTGATGTCATTTTTTCGCGCACGCACGCAAAGGCGCAACGGCGTTACCCCGAAAACCATCACGCCCCCGGGAAATCCTTATGACGTGCTACTTATGCGCATGCACGCGCAAATCAACTTCTGGGGAACCACCATCGACGACATTCTGAGAATAGAAGCAAGATGCATGAGATGCGGGATAGGCTCGCGCGCGCTAGCCTCTGTTTTCTAGGATCTTCAGGGTCTCTCGGCACCACGCGGGTATGTCCGGTGGGAAGCGACTCGTCACCAGGTTCCCGTCAACAACGACCTCCTGGTTCAAATATTCGCCTCCGGCGTTCTTGACGTCAGTCGAGACCGACCTGACGCACGTCAGCTTTCTCCCTTGGACGACGTCGGCCTCTACGAGGAGCTGGGCGGCGTGACAGATAGCAGCGACGACAAGCCCCTTCGCATCAGCGTCTTTTACCAGCTTTACGAGGCCGGGCTTCGTTCTCATCCGATCCGGAGCCCACCCACCCGGCACGATCACAGCGACGTACTCATCCAGATCGATATCCTCTGGGGCGAGCGTGAATTGGAGGATCCCCCTTTCTTTCCCTCGTAGACAACACCGGCCTGAGGGCCGATTACCTCGACCTGATAGCCCGCTTCCTGATACCTGTAATAGGGGTAAAAGAGCTCGACATCCTCGAATCCATTCTCCACAAGCAACGCAACCTTCGCCAGGTTCATCACCGGTTGATCATTCGATTGGAGACTTATCAAGCTTCATGCGCGGCGAGGGTGAACTCTATGTCCTCGAGGACGGTGAGGAGGGGATGAGGTTGAAGAACTGGAAGATTAAGCCTAAATGGTGCACGCGCACAATAATGGTACCATTATCTGGGCAAAGGTATAGACTCTGCGGACACGATCCCGGAATTGATCCAGGGGATCAGCGCGCGCGTAACATATGTGCAGCAAAGATCATCGTTAATACATACGAATAATGCATATCTACAATGTGCGTGCGCAATTATTGTCCACAAATAATACTGAAAAGTCTTCCATATACACGTCACTTGATTCTTACATACCTATATTAAATACCTACTGAATATCTATGGAATGGTTGTTTCAGGGCATTCCACAGGATTCCTCTAATAATAGCTATGGAATGTTATATGTCAAAAGGCGGATAAAAATGGAGAACAAGAACATCTTAGTTTTCATAATGTTCTTCTTCGTTTTCAGCTGTGCGCTAGATCATGTGACCACTACCTATGGCATAACGCTCCCGACAATCCTTGAAGTGAATCCGAACGTGAGGTACCTAATCGAATCTGGTTTCTGGCACGGGATCGACCTATTCATAATATCCTCCGGGGTCTATCTCGTGACGATGGCCATCGTTTCGAAGTCAAACGCATTCACGGATCTAACTGTCAGAGTGTTGTCGACAATGGGTGTTGTCCGTTTTTATGCAGGCTTCCACAATTTATACACAATCCTTCAAGCACTCTTCTAAATCGACATGCGCGAGAAGAAAGTATTGTTTTCGCTGCTAATTGGATATTCGTATGTGTGAATAATCACTATTTTAAAGAATGATGAAAACTTCACAACAGAAATATTTGAGATTCGCCTTTCAATAATAATGACGGGTGACCCCGTTGGTCGCGCGCTATAAGTCAAGCCTAGCGGCCTTGATTATTGGATCAGCTACATTGCTCTTTTCTGTAGCGTTCACTGGTTTACTGGGGGAGGAAGGAACCGAAAACCACGTCATAATCGAGGTAGAGTATTACCAGAATTGGAACGCAACGATACAGATCAACGCACTCGTGCATCAAACGACACCGCACGAACCTAGTGCCGAAGCCTGGCGGGGATTCGGCAAAATGACAAAACATCTAATTAAGATGGAAAATGACGAATGGAATCTGACAGTTAGTGCATGCAAGGAAGATGCCTCTTTAAGTCACATGTACGTAAGAATAAAACTTAAAGACGGGAAAATCTTGAAATCAGCGTCCACAAACGACCCATTTGGTAAAGTAAAGATATCAATGCTAATACCTTAGACAATTCTTCATGAGCGCGCGCGCAGACCATAGAAGAGCCAATTTAATTCATGCCACGTTAACCACTCTCAGTTGATGCCCGTGTGATTTCACCGCGCGCCAACACATCCATTCGCCTTTTCCCACATCAATAATTTGCATCAACCTGTCAGACTGTCGAAACCCAATCTCGACGATCGTTGATATCCAAACGACGCCAGGCTCATGACTCCCATTTCACCACTCGCGTAAATTTACCTACAAGCTTGTGCACCAGGAACCCTGCGCCTATTCTAATTCTATTGCGAAGGGACGACAGCGTGCCTTCAAAACCTGCCGAACCTCCTCTGATAGCTTCAACAACAACGCCGCTGTTGAGACTGCCAACCTCAACGACCGTGAACGCGTCACCCACCATCTGAGGGTGATGCGCATCGCTTCCGCCCACAGCAGGTAGACCGAGCCTCTCAGCGAGCCTCATCCTCCTCCTGACGAAATATCCCGACGGATACGAAGCGTTAAAAACCTCGACAACGTCCGGCTTGAAGCCCATCCACCTCTTGAGCCTGAACCTTCCAGCGGCCGGATGAGCCAGAACGGTCAACCCTCCCAGGCCCCTGGCCCACCAGATGAGCTCCTCGTAGCCCATCTTCCCGACCACGGGCGGCAACCCCTCCAAACCCAGGACGAGAACATGCCCCGCATCCGTCTCAACCTCGAAGCCTGGGAGAACCAGCAAGTCGCAGTCAGAAGCCCTGGCCTCAAAATAGCCCTCAAGGGTCTCGTGATCGGTTATGGCTAAACCATCCAAGCCCTTGTCCTTGGCAGTCTCCAAAACCTCACCGACGGTTCCATGACCGTCAGAGTAGACGGTGTGAACGTGAAGGTCAATTTTAAGACGCAAAGACAACACTCAGCTATACCTTTGTGAAGACACTTCTATACATTTCTCGTGCGAAGGGAACATAAGCAGAATATAAAAAAGAAGCCAGTCATCCACGCGCAAAAGGATATACAAGTAGACTGTTCATCCTCAATAGGTTCTCGAAAAACAAATTAAACATTCACAAACTAAAGCTCACAAAAAAAACCGCATAATAGGTTACCCATTATGACATCACTTGCGCACGCACGGCATAACCCTCGGCTTCGAAAAATTCCTCTGAGGCTTCACACTGCCGATGATAATAGGAGGATTCACGCTGACACCAGTGGCAAGCATACTGACCTCGAAGATGCCACGCAGACTCCTGGGCACACTCATAGGCTTGTGGCTGGTCGCGCTCAACACATGGGGCTTACTGGCCTAATTGCGAGCGCTTGATACAGTAGTGTTGATGGCACAGTAATTCCGCATCGTATATCTGAGGTTCACAGTCCTTATGTCACTACGCGCGCGGGCGGATTCAATAATTTGGTGTAAAATGGTTTTATTTTTCATCTTTTAACGTTGTTTTTGGCTCTGTTCTGGACTTGGATGGCTTCATAGTTTATCTTGAGGTTTCCGGGAAGGGCTA
>Ga0224501_10004687_pt1 | contig 10779 bp, 8 predicted proteins | sample SF_Oct11_sed_USG_4_FD_169105 | JGI IMG/M metagenome (GOLD analysis project Ga0224501, IMG submission 169105) | Sediment microbial communities from San Francisco Bay, California, United States - SF_Oct11_sed_USGS_8_1 | ecosystem: Environmental > Aquatic > Marine > Sediment | place: USA...
CGGCGTTAAATGGAGAATCTAGAGCAGCTTTATTATAGCTTATGAACATGATGAGTCATTGAGTGACTTCAGAGTCCATGTTCATTTCATTGGAGAAAAAAGTGTTGTTGTGAGTGACTATATAAAGTTAAACCTACCAGGAATTCTTCGAGTTCTAAGGTAAACCTGACACTGAAGCGGTACAGTGGTATGGTCACGTGACAGTTCAACTGCCCTAAGACTTTTTCTGGCTCTAACGGCTATCTGTAGACAAATCGTTAGAAGTAAGATAGAGCCCCAAAATCATCCAATCATCGCGCTGTAAACATAGAACCCTGAAAAGAGGGAGTTCAATTCTAGTAGAGGTTTGAGTGCAACTGTGAGTGTGAGTGTGAGCTGTGTCGAAAATCATGGTACGTTCGTGGTCTGACTGTCCGTCAACTGTCATTGTACGCAAAAATACGTATATTATATACTATATCCAAACTGTAACTGTTGATCCTCTCGCTTGTCACAATATTTTTAACGAGCACTACACAACGAAACCCAAATTCACCAGTTATGAGTAGAGACTAGAGTTAACTTAGTTAGTTAAGTTAGTAGTTACTAAGTTAGTTACTTTCTTACTACTTAACTTAGTAGTTAATTCATCAATTATTCAATCAATTATCAATATCATGATTATTTTTTATTTATTTTATGATTTTTATGATCATTCATTTCAATTCATGATTTAGAAAAGCAACTGTTATATTGTGTCATAAGTCAAGTCTCATGACACTCAAGTCAAGCCCAACTCCAGATTAGAACCCAGTCCAACCAGTCCAGTGGCAAGCACAAAAATATTTGGAATCAGTGTCTTGATCAGTGACATCAGTGATCATGACTGTGATAAGCAACCAGGTTATGAGTATTGTGGAGAGGGAACCAAGTGGTTTTAGAATCATTGTAAAACAGCCCATCACTAGGGTGTCCTAGCATTAATTTGGTTAGCCACTTGTCTTATGATATATAAGAAGTTACTCACTTACTGGTTAGTTAGTTGGCTGCTTGGTTGGTCATGTAGTTAGTTGTGGGATCTAATGGGTGTCGCACAACACTATAGGTTGCGCGCCACTGCCAACCAAGTTAGTTATCCCAACCTCCATTCTCATTCCTAATTTCTTGTTTTCACATTCAGATGCAGACTAGTTGTTGATAGTTCTACTTGTAGTGAAAATTAGTGACCAAACCTGGTGCTGGCTAGCGATAGCGCACAGAATCTGCGACAATGTTTACACCTTTTAACTCGAGAGCTCCATTCCGGTAAGTTACAGAAAAGATATCAGTTGAATTTGGAGATGAAAACATTACACTTACACAGTTATTAGGCAACCATAGTCATTTAGTGTTGCTGAAGTTAATGCTGTATGCTGCTAGCATGAAAATCTAATGTTTCCACTTTCCTGTGGTATGAACCATATACTTGATGTATCTAGAAATTCCGCTTTCGTGTTTTTATCTCATTTTTCACTCGCTTCAGAGGCAAAGAGAAAGGTGATAGCAGTTTTACCGGAGATCCACTTCGAGAAGTGACAAACACAGCAACAAAAACTTTCAAAACCATTTATGGTACCAGAACTACCACACCAGCAACTGCCAAGGCCAACATTCGTAAGTCCTGAACGGGGTAGGATGAAACTCCGTATTTTGTACTCAAAGCTGTGTACCCCCTACTCTCAAAACCATACACCCTGTACCGCTAGCTCAAAGCCATGTACCTTGAAACCATGCTCTTCCACCAGAAATTTGATGTTTAAAAACTATGGTTAAGCCCTTGACTTTTCAGCGTAAAAATATGTTATTGTTTTCACTTTCAATACCCAGGCTGAGGCATGGTATTCTAACGTAAAAAAAAGTATTGAAAGGGAAAACACAAAAGTGGTTCTATTTGTGAAACATTATTGGGGTTGTTCCACTTGTTTGTCGAATTTTTGATGAAAGTACATTGTATCTAACGTACTGGGTACATAGTTTCGAGCTTGGGATACATGGTACATGGTCTCGAAAGTACGGGGTACCTGGTTTAGAAAGTACGGGGTACATGGTTTTGGAGATGTACTGGGATACGGGGTAGATAGTTTCTCACTACCCGTCCTGCACATTACCTTTTGTTCGCCTTGAATGACAATGGTACAGCATTTTGATAAAATACGTGTATGGTATAGTTGAGGTTGATATAGTAGAAGTTGACCAGTACAAGGCCAACTCCACTCTACCAGGGTACTCAATGACTCAGTGTCTGAACCGCTGTGCTTTTAAGACTAAGTGGGCAGACCAGAGTGATTGATGATCAACCAGCTGAGAAGCGCCATCTTCAAGATTGACCGGGTAGTTATGAAAACTCAAATATCTAGACATCATAAGATTTCCCCTCTAGAAGTAAAGATTTTTACTTTATGTGTAGATGATACTCTCTTCCTAACCACTGTTATGACTTTTTTTCAGTGGTATATGCTACATCGAGTGACTCCGAGGATGAGAATCATTGTGTGGAGCCGGCTTCTACATGTAAGAAGTTTGTTACTCCTCCTTGGAAGCGAGACAAACCATCGCCCTCAGAGTGTGTGTCCTCCACCAAAGTGGGACTCCAGGTCAAAAAGGTAATTCCTACCTACTGAAAAATGGCTTATCTGTGACGGTTAATCTAGCAATCAGCAGATGTTTATATGGAGTGGGAATCTAAAAACCGAGATCGGACTAAAAATTCCAGATCCCGATGCACATTGATTTGCGGTTTACAGTCATCCCATGCGACTATCTAGAATAAAACAATGAGGCTTGACCTTTCACTTGCATTTTAATGTACATCCAAATACACTCCATGAAATGTTTGCTTGGCATATGAGTTTGTTTGCAGAATCTCAGCACTATGCTAGAGGAGAGCCTAACTGGCGTGTTGGATCCCATAACACTGAAACCGCGAATATCCGGTAACCTGCACGAACACAGAAGATCACTCGGACTGCCTCCCCCCTCAGGTGAGTCATGCGCGTAGCTGTATAAGTCATATGCCTTGAATATGACGGTGCCCAACATGTGAACGGCTCTTTGTTATAGGCTTGATACCTAATAATGCTTTTCTTTAGTACAGGTGCTTAGTAGGCACCAAATTAATCCACCCCATCATCTGAGAGTTATTCGGTAAGCTGATCATGGAGTTATCCTCCCTATAATAACTCTGTGCATGCCGTGTATATTTTCTAGTCCATCGACCTCCAGCTCGAGGTATCTCTGCTCCATCACTGCGAATAACCACAGACACTCCCCTGCAGACTATAAAGTCGAAAGACAATGTCACAACACCACAAATTGAGCCGCATCAGCCTACTGGCACATCGTATGTATCTGTTAGGAATAGCCAGATTCTCAAAGTGTGACAAATCACTTAGACTGACTGACCCCTATCCTCCCAGGACTATCCGTTCAGCCTCGTAGCCCGCGCTTCAAGCTGAATCACCGGATGCTCTCGTGCAGTGGAGCTGGCCCTAGGCATAGTCAGCTCCCACTAATGAAAGACTGACACCGGGCCCTAACCCAATGCATCTATATATGGTGGTATTCTGATATAGTCGTTTCCTGTTCGGTATACATGCTATCTGTTGGTGTTATCAGGCCCTTGTGCTCCTGTGAGACACGAAGCAGAATGACAGATATGAAGAAAGAGAGTAAAGCTGTCATGACAGAGAATTCAACTAGAAATAAATCATGTCAGACATCAATTCCTAGCAACACTAACTCGCCAATATCATGCAAGCCTAATCAAGCTGAGGTATGAGCCACTCAATTATTCTTTCAGTCTCCAACTTGGTATTGGATACACCGTTCTAGAGTTTTATGCTTTTGAAGAAAATACAGATTGAGTAAAGTATATGCATATTGTTTTATTACAGAAAAGTGTCTCAGCACCGACGACATCCGATGAAACGATTATCACAGTTAATGGCAAGCGGTACTCTCTTCTCTCTAAACTCGGAGCAGGAGGCAGCAGTAAAGTAGGTTATCACCTCCCTATAATTTGCCGACAGCAGGCATTCTTCCGATCTCATTTTTAACACGTCTTTCTTGAGCCTAAATAAAACACAAAATTCTTTAAGTATCCAATCTTGTGCTGCCGCCGCCGCTGCTGCTGCTTCAGTCTAACTTCATTGTCGGGGTATCTAACCACCTGCTGTTGTAAATACTGGTAAATTCTGATGCTGGGTATGCATCTCTAGAGTAATGTTAAGGGTAATCTTTTATATGGCTCATTAGTCATTATCACCAACAAAACGTATATCCTGATGGCCAACCATTGGCATGCAAACAGGGAAGCATGCCTAACTAGTTCAACTTATTAAGGAGGCTTCCCGAAGCCCTTATGATGTTCACATAGACTAGTGTAACCTGTCTGTGTAAATGTCACATCCTATCTCTCCGTCAGGTGGAGAGGGTAGTTGACTTCGCTGAAGGAAGAGTTCTGGCCCTGAAGACGGTGTCACTCGTCAACCAGCCTCCAACAGCCATCGCCAGCTTCCGAAAGGAGATCACAATGCTGGAAAAACTACAGACCAGTGATCGGGTTATCACCATGTATGACTAGTACGTACACCTGCATCAATCAACTCCACTGTGAGCACTGCAGTCAGCAATACTGTGACAGGTCCCACCTTGAGGAGCCGAGAACAAAATCGTTTAAAGGAAAACGCAACCTAGATATTTCTGATCTCATTCTTTGCAAATCTAACACTCTCCCAAGCAATTCATAGACCGACTGTTTGCCAATCAAGCACTGGGTATGATAAATCTAATGATAAACCCCTTTGTCAAAGTTCTCTTCTTATTGTAAACCATTTTAGAGTTTGTTTCTAGTCGATCTAAACACCAAACGCCACCCTATATTATATAAATTTTGGGTTCTGATGGAACCCCTCCCCCGCTGCCATCCTCTTATACACAGAAGGACAGGTTTGGAGAACCATAAAATGTGTTCAGACCCATGTGATTACTCAACTTACTGTTAACACTACATCTCTTACCTGACTACCACGGTGTAGCAGATGGTGCTCATGACTTTCCTTACTCTACTCTAGACCGAACACAGACTGAAAACCCACTTTATGCAGTCATCTCCCTCTGACCCCCACTCTGGTTTGAAATTTTAGCGAATATAAAAGTGATCGGTTGTTGATACTGCTGGAATGTGGTGATATAGACCTGGCCCAGTTCCTTCGCAAGAAGTACAAAGAAGACTGCATACTCGACAGACATCTGCGCTGTGTGTACTGGAAGGGAATGCTCAGAGCTGTCAAAGATCTCCACGAAATAGGTGCATTTGATACCCCACTGTTCCTTAGGATCATCCACAGACAAAGAGTTAAGACAAACTCCGTGTAACACACGCGTCTGGTTTTTGTGTCAATCAAATCTAATCCGGGGTCGTCTTCTTAGTCAGAAAAAAACACAAGGGTGTGCAACTCCCATTAACATTAATCCACCCCCAGTCTAAAAGTTCACATCAATCCTGAACCCAAGGAATATTTTCATATGCAAATATTTTCTTTGAAAATTGAAAAGCTTTCAACCAAGTTTTTCACAAATTAAAAAAACCATAATCTTTTTGTTTCATGGAGAAGACCTATGTCACTATTACCTTTACTGTATATGCATTCATTCAAGGTGGCCACATTATTACCCCTTACCATTACAGGGATTATACACTCAGATATAAAGCCAGCAAACTTCATGCTAGTAGCGGGGGAGATAAAACTTATAGATTTTGGTGAGTGCCGGCGTATACATTCATATTAACGCAATGATTTCTGAGACTCAGGTCATCAATTAGACAGTTAGATAGATCTTCTTCTACATCTAGACATCATGATCAAGTTTATGATCTGTTTCCGGGAATGTCCATGGTGTGTCTCATAGAGAGGCCATGTTTATGTAACAACGCAGCCCGGATCTCGCATTGATGAAAGGGCACAGCTGCACCCAAGTTGACACAGGAAAACTCTGACCATGAGCCCAGTGTACTACGTATGCTCTAGGCTTATGCGCCATCCACACATATCTGTGTGTTATTCACTAAGCTCTTAGTGTCAGTGCTCTCCACTAAGCTCAATGCGCCATCCCCTAAGCCCCGGGAGTTATCAACTAAGGTCAGTGCGTTATCCACACAGCCACCGTTCTCATTGAAGGTATTGCTAAGCAGTTAGAAGGAGATATGACGAGCATGTTACTAGAAAGCTGTATGGGAAGTTTTAACTATATGCCTCCTGAAGTATTGGAGTCAGCCAATCAAACGTCCGATCAGGAGAGCAAGGTAAAATTGGCAGCAGTCCGAACCAACCGGGTTTTATGTCCAGCTGGCAGCTAGTTTTCGCTGTTCATATATCTGCATGAATACGCTAAGGATAAGGAGGATAACTCTATTAGTGAGACAGATTTTTATTAATATCAAACACACCCTTGGTTCTGATAACAAAGATTCTGTCCGAGAGAGGCTCCTTATGTGTAATATATTCAGCATACGAATCCAGCTAAACTGACATCTAATTTGAATGATGAGATATTTTACTCCCATGAAATCCTTTTAAATTTGATATTTACGCAAATCTCATGGTTTGAAATGGAATATGTCATGAGATAATGTGAGATAATCATCAACTGTCCATAACGGTTTGGCATTCGGATTCTGGACTCTATTTCTGGCACCTGTGTTTGTAAAATAAAATTCAAAACCCGCCAAAATTCCTTCCAGGCATGGCTGCTTTAATGCTGAGATTCCTTTCCTTTTAGACCGGAAGGAAAGCTGATGTGTGGAGTTTAGGTTGTCTGTTGTATTACATGGCGTATGGTCACACGCCATTTGAGCACATCACCCGACCTATTCTTAAGATGACTGCCATTACTAGTGACTCACACGTTATACCGTATGAAGATATCGGCGAACCACAGCTTTTACAGACACTGCAGGTTCGTTTCACTGGCTCCTAAACCCTCCCCCTCGATGGTTAACTTGCTTATTTTTTATAGCCTTGTTCTTAGTTACTGATGTGCCTGCCTGGCTGCCTATGTTACTGGTATACAAACGTATGCCATAAATCAAAACCAAACATTAGCCCTACCCTTCCTGAGTTGCATTACCTCTGAAAATCAATTTCGTTGGCCTTCCAGGAGAGTTTATCTCTGTCAAGGTACACTTTCTCAGAGTGATACAAAGAGAGTGGAGCTCGGGGTCTGTTTGGGAGCATAAAAACATTATTGTTTTATCCTCTGGTTTTCCCAATCTCTAACAGGCAGGAGATCTTTTTTTCAGGCTTGTCTTGTAAGGAATCCTAAAGAACGAGCGAGTATAGACGCACTACTAGCTATGGATTACTGTAAATAACTCTGATCTTTATTGATCACAGTTCTAGGTTTATGTTTTAAGTTTTCCCTACGCATTCTACAACTTATCCTATTTTTATATGGTAAATTTACACGCTCTAATGCTCTAAACTTCTTTAACCCAAATGTGTTTGGGTTTCTATCGATCCTTAAAACATGCCTTCTCGCGAAGTACATGGCGATCACTAGTCATTCCTTAATCCACTAATCCACGCAGGAAGGATTAGTTTTTGTTTGTCCTACATGGTTTGATAGTCTTTGGCCAGCTGATAGCGTTCTGGCAAGTTTAAAAGTCCGGTAAATGTGCATATATAATGTATCTATAGCATTGGTGATCACTTTACAAACTATGATAAACTTTGTTATACCTGGATAAACTAGATAAAAGGTAATGTTTTAGTTACCGTAGAAGGGAATCGGGTAGAACTTTAAAACAAAGAAACGGCATCATGTCTGCATTTACATCCTGTCGTGAACTCTGTAACCTCTCTAATATCTGATGATGTCCACTTCAAAGTGACCTCCGGGTATAGCGATGTCTTGCTTCCCGGTTTCTGCTGTAGTGCTGCTGTGGTGGGAGTCATGAACCCGGTTTCCTAATACACTTTGAGCCTGTTTTGTTTGATTACCCAGTGACATATTTCACTAGGTTTTATTCATAAATCCATAGTTGCTGGTTTGTCAATCTAGTATTACCTTTCGTTTGCGAAATCGGTTATAAATAGCTGGTGCGATGGTAATCAATAGTCATTAACCAAGGTACCTACTCACACTTTTTGACCAGATCTCTACCACACAATGTGGAAATAGATATCTAAACCTATTCTAACCTACGTCAATCCAGATTGAAATTACATCAGCACTTAATGATTGCGCTGGTGCAATAGTTCTCAGGCCTCCGAGAACATCCGTATTCATGCTTTGAATCTCCTCAGTGCTTGAGGCGCGATGAGTGTCAAGATAAACAGCCCATGGTAAAATTGTATTGTGCCAATTCAGGCATGAAAGACAACATCATTCGTACCCCAAATAATACATAAGATTGTCTGGACACCTGGTTCCATCGTTACTTCCTCTTCACCATATAATTACATCAGCTTCTCCGTGTACTCTGATAGTACTGACAAAACTGCAAAGAATATTCTGTCTCAAGTTTTACTAATCCATTGACTTTCGAAGAATAAAAGTAAACCATTACTCCGTGCCCAATATGGGAAAGAATGACCAGAACAAAATATTTTGTCTGGGATGTAATAAAAAGCATATCCAGTGCCCCAAACCAGGGTATAGTGATAGCACAGGAGTCTAGAAAAGACCAAGTCACTGAAGTAACCTGCCACCCGTTACCGAGTGTAAGCATATTAATAAATAAACTTCTGTAGTTTTCTTCAATAAATAAAGGGAGTATCTCAGCAGATATCAAAATGTGAAATAACGGGTTTCCGCCAGAACCACGAAGTCTGTCCTTATACAGTCAGTGACCTGCATTTTGAGATCCTAAAAAATTAGAAATTTGATATTAAACCATTTTAATTGCGCCGCGCGTGAGTAGTTTCCAGTCATAATTATGGCATAACACCCGATTTAGAATAAAGTGGTTATCACTCGGCTTCTGCTGAGCGGCAGGACAGTGGTTGAGGTGTTGATTGATTGATTGATGCATTCATTTAGACTAATTAAGGTGCACATATCTTTTTTCACGATCTAGACTAGTAAAGTCGAGAAATCAAAATCTGGTTCAAGGCGCAGTGAATTCCATTGGCCTGTCACAATCTAAATTCCCCTGGTTATGCAACCTGACTCTCCCACTGTCAATGTGGCTTATGTATGCATTTTACCTTCTCAGAAGCAATTGTCACACAGTCTGGTAAACCCAATGTCACTGTAACTTCCCGTATCTCTGAATGTTAGATCACCTGGCTGAGCTTGCCATACAGAATTCTTCTTGGTAAAAATAATACCCGACCTGGAAAACAATCTTATGTAACGTTCATTGTTCTCGGAATGTAGTTCTATTAAAGATATACGAAAATCTATGGCTTGTACGTATGTTAGGTTGAGGATAGCAAGATACTTCAATGGCTAGATCTCTTGGCTAAAGATCGAAAGGTCCGGAGTTCGGGTCCTAATCATCATGATCGCCCACTGTGAGCACAAGCCCCTTACATAATGCCCAGCTCCTACTATTCCAATTGTGCCAATTCTGCGCTAAAGTCATGGAACTTGTCGTTCACTGACCATGTATCGCACTGCATCATTTGCCAAATGATTGGAGAGTGAAATAAATTTGTACGGGATGCACATGCTGGCTATGCTTACTGCTACTCCGTACATGTAACTTTTTCCATGGCCGCTATACAGGGCTCTGTTTAGTCAACATTATACTCTATAGCTCACCTTCTATTAGTTGAGAAGTCGAACCCAGCATAGGCCACATCCATATAAGTATATGGCACGGAGCCACCGTTATTATAGGGAAACTTTGAGGCGAGGTCCATAGAGCCTACATAGCTCCATGATTTGGTAAAGATTTTCACCTATAAAATGATGACTTATCAAAATAATTTTTAGGAGTAACCTAAACAACGACTCTTGAATAATCTCAACTAATGGATACCACTCTTTTTTATAGCAAATGATACTATGTGTTTCAAATTAGTGATTTCAACTACATGTATTTGGGTTAGCACTTTAACAAGCTGCTTCTACTCTTGTTACTTTACTGCAGGTGCGTTTACTTTCAAGATTTATTGAACAGTGTGCATGTGGCTTCTTTACACTGTAATAAAGTACCTAACACTTACATACTGAGCGAGTATGACATAGATCTGTTCAGCTCTCTCATCATAGATCACGGCTCTGGGGGCCTTCGCTACCTGCCATCCAGTCTGCTGCTGTATCGTAGAAGTCTGTCGCAGAGTAAATTCTGATGTGGATGGGCTGTAGGAATATTGCTTCACCTCCGTCCCTGTGAGCAAAAACCACTACTGTATAAACCTGCAACTAAACTGGGGTTTTCTATAATCTTGTCATCTAAAATGTGTCACTGTAATGAGCTGATTGGTTGTATGTCATCCTATGCATATATGCACTTTTTTTCAGTATACCTTACCTTCAAATACATAGACTCGATTATTTAAAAGTGAAAAATCACTTCGACCCATTTGCCCATTGTAAACCTGTAGGAAAGCATCTACCGTCTCTGTTCCAGGGAACACATCTCGAACCAAAATTGGCCAGCCTGCAAATATGGTAACAGTAATTTCATATATCCATGACAGAAAAGCGGTCAGGGGTGGTGCAGAGATTGGCCTACAGAGTTTATATGATTCAATGTTCCCTGCGGTGGGTCATTAGGAGATTTTCCGCCCCAAAGAGAAGGCGATAGGT
>Ga0224501_10004688_pt1 | contig 10777 bp, 4 predicted proteins | sample SF_Oct11_sed_USG_4_FD_169105 | JGI IMG/M metagenome (GOLD analysis project Ga0224501, IMG submission 169105) | Sediment microbial communities from San Francisco Bay, California, United States - SF_Oct11_sed_USGS_8_1 | ecosystem: Environmental > Aquatic > Marine > Sediment | place: USA...
TGATCCCCTTCTCATGCTTGGTTTCAGAGAGGCGCTGTGGCTGAGTGGTTGGAGCACTGAAGGTGGCAGGTTCAAGACAGCTTGTGCGTGGGATTTTTCAAATGCTCTCCCTGTTCACCCAGCAGAAAATGGGTACGCAGTCTCTTTCCACTCAGCCATTGCTTAAGGAACCACTGGTAAAAAATTTCCTCATTCTACCAACTGTATTATCATACTTACTGTTTCTCTTGGCGAACCTTGCTCAAGGTCAGCTGTGTATTTAGTGCTGTCATGTTTTTGTTATGCTCCTCCATAATTCGCTTTGCAGCACTAAAACAGACAGCATCTGGTCAGAAAAACGACTCAGTTTGTCACTCATAGTTATGCGACTGAGTGAGTGATTGATTTACTGAATGGCGGCGTGAAAACTACAATGTAAGTATCCGCGAAGAGTCAATCGTGGCATTGCATCAGCTGGTTTTCCAGTCAAGATCAGCAAACCCTATACCAACCGAAAATTGAGCTGGTCTGAATCCACCTCGGGGCTTTAACTACACAGGAAGCAAGTGCAGCTAGAAAATCAAAGAAAGTGCTTACTTAAGTTTGATATGACATTAATATTGTTGTATTCTGTGTAATTGTTGAACAGATATTTTTTGCCAACTCGACCAAGGTGTAATCAGCTAACGGCAGCAGACCTGGCCAAGTCCATAGCATATAAACGATGGTAAAACACTACAGTTCATATTAACCTAAATTCCACATGAGAGAGAAGGCAACTCCAACGTTTGGAAATTTTTGTCACCGTGTTTGCAGTTCTAGTACCTCACCATTTTAGTTGGTCATTCACAACACCCTCATATCGGTTTTGGATTGGGAGTTGGATCGGCTCTGACAGTTACCTTCCCTATGGAGCGGATCAGTGTACGCTGAAAGTATCCTAATAACTCACACTGGGAGACACTGACCAAAATGGACCCAGCAGGCAAATTACTGCACCATTCCTGACTAGTGATGTGCAAAGAAATGGCCTAGGTTGACTACTCCCCACCTCCCAGGATCAGGATCATCCATTTATTCTTGTAACTCCGCTTCATGCTAAATTAGTGATGACCTGGTAGAGTGTGAATTAGCCCCGGGCAGGTCGGCTCACGCTATAAACTTTCCCCGCACCCCGACTGTAATCTGGCTCACCAGATAACCCCCATACTCAGTAATGAGGGGGCTCATTATTATCCCTAGTTCACTTACTCCTCAGTGATGTCGGCCTGACTCTTAACAACTTGTATAACCAAATCTTCCTGCTGAGCTCGCAATTTCCTAAAAGCGGCAGCTTCCTGTTCCTGTATTGCCTGCCGAGCCTTGCGACGTTCCGCCAGTTTCTGTTCTAATTTGGCAGCGGCTGATTTCTGTTCATTGGTGCGGTTTCGTTCAAATTCCTTCATCTCCAACTGATGAATCTTTATAATCTTATCGACATCGGCCAAATCAATTCTTCCAATGTTTTGGAGGTTTTCAGCAAATTTCTCATCAACCTGCAACACCATTTGAGCAAGCGTGAAGCGATGTTTTAGTGGTTAGTATATTGGGCCTTAAACAGGGCTCGATTCTCAATCCAGGCAAAAATTGTGTCTTTCATAACACCCTTTTTAGTTCCGGATTGCGACATTCAAGAAAGGAGGTCCCCCATAGAGGTTCCCCATAGAGTTGCTTTGTCCATGGGGTACATGGGTGTTAGCAAAAAGTCTCCTAATGACTAATCCCAGGAAAATGTTGAGTCAGCAGGCCAATTTCTGCACCACTCTGGACAGCTGTTCTGTTTTGGAAATATGAAATCACTTTTACACGAATGAAGAAAATATTCTCGCTTCGGTAGAGCAGTGACACTAATTAAGAATTGTCAACTCGCGTTTCATTTTACTTTATGTCAGAACTTTTCTTCTTCTAGTGATTTGCCTGAATGGCATACAAAAAAGATATTATCTACACCTGACCTGAGTGAACTCATCCTGATATTGAGGTTCCAATTTAACTAGAAGATCATTGAGCTGTTCAGCTTCTTTTGCATCTAACTCTGCTATTGCCTTTTCGCATTCTTCTCTCTGACTGCGAACAAACTCCTGATAGGCCTGTAACACAGAAAAGATAAGACCTGTAAGAATATAAGACTAAACTTCTCGCAGTGGGATAACAAGTGGCTAGAGTGGCTTGTTCGAGGTGAGAAGTTTCTGGCAGCAAACCTTAGTCATGTCAAACTCCACTCATGAGTGTGATCTGTTCGCATGATTCTCAGCTTTTACCATTTCAGAACAAGCCTCAGGCTTATGAAGCGCGCTAGATAGGATGGGCAACTGATCCCATAAAACAATGAGAATCAAAAGACACATTGTAAACAGAAGAACTCGCCATTAAACTGACTATATGTAAAGTTCCTATTGAGCATAATCATGATAGAACTTTACTCATACTTCTATTATTCAGTCTAAAAGAAACATTTTTATTCCAGAAGCTTTGAGTATGCATTTGTTGCATGACCTTTCGATTATTTCAATCCCGATTCTGGATGAAATATAGCTTTTACATCTTAGTTTTATGATCCATCATAGACATTTAAAACCTGTATTATCTGTCTATGGGACCGATGGAAGATCAAGGAAAGACAAACAGAGAAAGGGGCACACCATGAACCTTCCTGATGGCTTAGTGATGCCATTCACGTGAAAAAAGATGATCTCATCTTGCCAATCCAATCAATTTAATTAGATCTCAGTAAATCAAAACTATTCCTAACTTCAGATATAACTAGCCACAAGCCGCGACTTACATCGAAGAATTGACGTCGTGTCATACCTCGCAGCTGTCACAATTCAATTGGATAGAAATCAGTTTGATATAAGATACGGTTCTTCTCCAGGGGGCTCAGGTTCGATGGGCTTTAATTGGCTGTACAGTGAAGGGAGGCACTGTGCCTGGGAAGTGAGAGCCCTCGCTACTGGCGCTAAAGGTCCCAGACTCAAGGCAACTTTTGTGTGCAAGAATATTCAAACACTTTTTCTGTTCATCCAGTAGGGAATGGGTACCCAACTCTCTTCAAAGCTAGGCAAGGTGAAGGTATGAGCTAGAGAGTGGGACCCCACCTCAGTTACTCCATTGCCGGTACAAGTTGGCTCTCTAACAGCCTCTTCACCAAATAACCTTTGGCTAGGGACAAGCTTTACTTTTTTCAAGTATACCAGGTCGCGCGTCTGAAAGACCTCCTTCAACTGGGAACGGGTTGTTGGATCCGAGACACGACATCATATTTAACTCAAACTCAGTCCGATCCGAGGTGGACTGGGTGCAAAGTGGAGTGAGAAACCACCCACGAAACACTCATGAGCAGCAATCCGGAATAGCGGGATAACTCAATGGTGAGGAGCTGGTCTGGCAATCGTTCATGATGCTATGAACATGTAGTACTTACATCTGAATCTTGAGTGCTTGTGGATCGATTCAGCTTCTTTGTTTGAGCTGCTTTCTCCTTTTTGAGCTGAGCATCTAGTTTTTTTAGTTTAGTCTGTCTCTGTTTCCGTAATTTTTCGTGAAGCTGTCTCTCCTGTTCTGCTCTCTCTGCAATATAAATCAATTAAATGTTCACACGAATAAACTATAATGTTATTATTTAAGAGTATTGGTTCATTTCAAATGAAAAGTACTCTTTTAAAGAAATTCCTTGAATTTAGGTGTTGGTTGACAAAAGCATTAAATTTTTTTTATCCAACTCCATCTTACCTTCTGAATGATTGGCTTCAATTCTCAGTAAATCTTTCTCATATTCTCTTAGAATCTCATCCTTCTGGCTGGCTGTCATTTTCTCATCATTCACCAATACATCTAGGCTGTTTGATTGACCTTTGACCTTGGCTGCGATAAGTTCTGCTTCCGCTTCCTTCCGTAGACGATTTTGCTCTACGAGCTCTCGTCGTCGAGCCAGTTTCTCTTCAAGCATCTGTGGAGTAAATCAAGTGAGCTTAAACTCAATGGGGAGATTACCATAGTAGTCAGTGCTTAAAAACTGGGGGTACGCACGGGCCTCAAAGTTTGGGCAGGAGGGCGCTGGGTGATCAGCTTTCAATGTCTATTCTTACACTTTTAGCCACTGGCAGTAGTGCTGCGTTGGAAACATTATCATCAGTATGAAATGTTACTAAGGAAACACAACTCCAAACCGTCCGTGGACTAACAATTTTTCAGTGACTCGTGTTTAGGCTTTACTGTTAATCATGAAAGATTGCACTCAAAACTGGTGGAAGCTCATAAAGACCTTCGCCCCTTGCCAATGCAGCCATGCAGGTAGTGTCCCCATCCAGATTACAATAATAGAATAGCTGCACATTCACGATAGGCTGCACATTGAATGAATTACGAAAGAACGGTGTCGTAAATTACTTGAATCTGTCGATAAGATTCATCAGCGAATTTCTTTTCCCTGGTGGTAAGTTGATGAGTGAGTTTAGTCATCAGAGCTTCTATATCATCATCAGTTAGAGTGGCGTATGCACCGAGTTGTCTTGGTACGTCTCTCTCTACTTCACTCAGCTCAGAATTCTATGTATAGAAAGAACAGAATATAAATGGCAGTATTCTAATACAGAACTACACCGCCAGAAATTTAGTTAAAACTAGTGTACTGTTGATTTAGGCAGGAGGCATTAAAACTTAAAGATACACAATACTCCATTCAAGTTTTGCACTCACCATCCTCGAAACATATTTAGGATGGAGGGCTTCTATTTCAGTCTGTAGAGCCGCTTCATTCTTCTGAAGTTCTGGTTTCATTTTCAGTCGCTCTGCCTCTGCCAGCTCCTCATTCTTGGCGTTATCAACTATCTCATCACATCTGGTAATACAACCACGAGAATCTTATTTCTACACTCACAATCCATCATTATACACAATGCACAGAGTGGAGCATTTTGCACAGTAATCTCATGGAAGCCACCAAATGACATCATTGTCTTTGCTGTATGATGTCATTATTATGTCACTGTTATGCAGTCTGCATACAACAACATTAGGATATCATGCATGGGATATCATATGTTGGTTTCAAACAGCTGATTGTTTAACCCCAGATTTTGGCTCACCGTGTCTGCCGTACTAATATCAAAGGCTCCGCGGTTCTGCCGATTTGGCTGAGCTATACCCGTGTAACTCTGCCAGACTCGGCGATGCCGGGATTTTACCCTGGATATATTCTCAAAAGTGAACACACCTTGTTCGGACATCGGAGGCAATCTGTTCCGCTGACTCCTGCTCCAGTTTTTCCCCGCTGACGAGCTTGTATAACAGAGCTGACAGTAGATCAATGAAACTCTGAAACGGAGAAATAAAGAAGCTGAAATGCTTAGTTAAAGAGCTTTCAGTCCAATCTATAAAAACGAAAGACTAAGAATATTGCAATTATAACAACAGTTTGCATTGCCCTGACTAAGTCAAACAACCAAACTCCAGGGAGTCAGTGTACAAGACAATATAATTTTTGTTCTATTTTATATGAATACCACGCATCACTAAGCCAAGGCTTGTTTTCAACATAGTCCCTGTGGTACCTCACACCAGGTAGACCTGCAAGCCTCCTTAATATACTGTTGCAACCCCAGTCTGGTAAGAATGAAAGATGAAGTGGTACACAAGCTGGGAATCGAATTGGGGAACCCTGATCCTAGGTCCAGTATGTTACCCAGTCATCCGCTGCTTCAACCCCTACTAAACACCTCGCTCATAGGAGGATGAATCTGTAAGTACTCTAGTGTTATGTGATCATGCTAGTCGTCTGCTTTGTAGTGAGCCGTCAAAATCTTACGGGAAATGTGCTCGTGGCCATGGTTATTATGGAGTCACTCGTTCCCGCTCAAGGTCTGCATTTTGATGCTACTAATTTTTAGAAGCCGTGTGTTTTACAGCAGGGAGATGTCACTTCATGCCAACACAGACTTACATCAATCCTTTCCTGTCGCAGGAAATCTTCCAAGTTCAGTATGTCCTTCAAATCTTGACTAGCAATCTCAGCGAGCGCTCCATCTCCAGTAGACATGATGAGGGCATCGGACAGGCCAGGATTAGTCTCTCGAACTAGTATGTTGGAGGGTGTCACAGCATCTGCCCGTGATCCTCCTGGTGAATCTGTAGATGGGGCTACCTGCAGAGAAAAAAAATCAAACTAGTGTGAGTATATAGTTTAAAACATTCAAAGTTCAACTACCCCGGACATCATAGTTATTGGTTCAGTCACGCGATCAGATTAGCTCTGGAATGGTTCATTCAGATTGAATGTTTTGTCACATATTTCCGATCAAGTTATTGGGATGCCCGTATGAGTGTACCGACCAATAATTTTAGATTTGTCATCACTTAGTGGAAATTCCTTTAATAGGAGTGATTGCTCTAAAATTGTCTTAAGATGTACTTTAAGATTATTGTTTTAGATTAAAGGGATTATGTCATGACCAAAAGTGCCTTCACTTGTTTGCATATTCTGAAGCCTACCATGAATAAATGGGCCCAATACCCAGCTCAAATGGAAGCTTAGATATAGCCCTATCCTAAGCGCATACTTAGAGCCCTCGGTGATGCATTTTTCAGACTGTCGACGCGACAAAATTAGCCTCGAGATAGGAAATTAACACAAAGCTGTTGGTCTGCATCGATTCCTCGGCTTAGGTACTGATGTTTGAAAAACTCTTTTGCGGGTGTATACTAGACATGTAGTTACGCAAGTCTGAATAGACAAAATATTCAACAAAAATATAGAAATAGGGTTTCAGACTGCAGTTTTTCACCTCTGTCAGCAAATGTTAGTTCCACTATTGTGCAATGATAGAGGCCCAAGCTCAATGGCCTCCAATATTCTCCAATATTACGTTCAAGAGTTCTACTCGATTTTATGAGAGAGTAAAGATCATTAGGTTATTAAGTTTTAGTAATTAGCTCCCATTTTTTTTCTATTTGAGCCATTTGGGCTGTAGTTATTCGAGTCACCGATATTCGTTTTGTGGAAAAAGACCACTCACCAGTGCTGCAATGAATGCGGTGTTGCCTCCCTTTAAGAATGGGGAACAAAATTCCAAAAATGTGTCTATATACCCTCATGGTGACATAACTCCTTCAAGTATGTGATAACGACACCTGTCCATCTTATAACAACCATGGAAATATCACGGTCTTTATTCACCGAATGAGACCATTATTAATTATACCACGGTGGTTTGAAGCCAGATCAGTGTGCATGGTACATAGCAGCTGAGTAACACACCACCGATGTCACACACTACCAAATGTTTACCATTGTATTCTCCGTAACCAGCATGGGAGATAAAGCCGCTGTCCTCGCCTTTCCTCTCATATGTAAGGGAATACCTTGGGCTATAAGTGTGGCCTCCTCTTCATCTTGTTGCTAAAACAAAAAAAGGGTGATTCTGAATACAGAATTTATTTGAGTTGTGATGAAATATAGCTCTTCATCCCTAACGGCCCTGAAGAGCTTTTTGCTAGAATAGCTCATTGGTTAGGATGATCGGGTCATGCATGCAGTACCCTGGGCATGAGCCATCCAATCTGGGACCCCACTGTGAGTATGAGATCCTAGCATAATTCCTAGATCCTAGGGAACGCAGAACGCAAGCCTTGGGTGGCATGGGTGGCCCGCTAAACAGGATGACCAATTATCTGCATAGAATGAGCAGCTATGGAACCATCTGTGCATGTGTATTACACCACATGATCAGAAAATCCTATCTGGAACTGGAGAACTAACTGTCGATCTATAGCCCAGCGCTCTAGCCTCTGAGCTATTTCGCCACACGGATTTTTAGTATTTCTTGTCAGAACTCACTCTTTTTCTCTGATAATCGCGGAGACAGAACTTAGCGATGAGGGCTCCAAGCAGACCACCGATGATAAAACATATGAAGAAGGCTCCTACTGGCCAAACCGGATGAGGAACAGTGAAATCGTTCTCCACAGTCACGCTTATATCAAGGCATTCTGGGTATACAACCCAATCCATCTCTCAGAGTCTGCAAATAAAAAAGAGTCAGTTTTGTTATAGATGATTGATAGTTTTCTCTCGTATGATGTATAACTATAAAGCATCACAAGCGGGTCGGTATCAATTAAGGCTAATTTTTATTTTGCGTCAGAGTTAAAAGAGTAGATCATATTCAAAGGAGATCCTCCATCATCGGGGTTCGAGCCCAGTGCTCTATCATTAAGGAATCCCGCTTTCCTGATCAGTAGGGAATATGTGTATTCGCATGATCGAGTGCGTTCTCAGTTCCAGTGCTCGAAAGTGGGCCTGAAACGTGCATCTTACAAATCGTGTACCTTCGGTTGCGTCTGAAAGTGAATTCGATCACGTGAACAGAATTCCGTGAAAGTGGACGCGCTAGTTTATACAGTGTCAAGGTTATCAAAATGTCAAGGCTAGCTATCAGTCGCTTACTTAATCTATGGTCGCTTCGTTGTTGTGAAACAAACCGTGAATCAGACTGCATATCGTTTCTGTCTTAAGGCATGCAAGACATCGAGAAAGGGCATATTTGATGCACTCAAAACTGTGCCTGAAACTCATTGCATTTTTTAAGTGCACCCGAAACTCATTGCATTTTTTAACTGCGCCTATCTGTTCGGGTGATCGCGTCTGAAATTTCTTATCTCCGTCTGACCGAAATCACGCGAATACACCTAATATGTGATACAGGTGGCATATCTTTTGCTATTGGTTGGTAACACAAACAGGATAATTATAGTAAATTATAGTGAACTTGCAGAATTATCTTGCTTTGGGAACTGTATGGTTGCCGCTCAAAAATGACACCACTCACTTGCACTCAGATGCTGCATGCACTCTATTTTCCAGCGATGATCAATGAGAGATCAGGGTTGACTGTCAGCGTTGACCAATGGCACATTGTAGTCTAGTTACTGCAGGGGAGAACTTTGCATTTCGCCAACGGCAATCTCACGACACCAAATGAAGTACCAAGTGGACCGCGTGCAATAGCACGTTTTCTTTTGCTCAAGAAATTGTCATTGAGAATAGGCAGATGGCTTCCTAGGTTCTAGAGTGTCTGAATGGTGCTGCCAACTTTGGACAAGTCATGCAGTGTAGTCGGTGTCACTGTCTTGGTGCTTTAATCAGGAGTGTGCTATTGCACTACAGGGAGTTACAGCAGAAGACAACACCATGCTTCAGTATAAGACTACACACATCCACATGTTTTTGACCTGCCCTAGTTCAATAGAGAGCGATTACAATCCATTTGCAGCAGGAAATAAGGTTCTCAAGTAAGTAAGTTTTATTGTCGTTTCATTATCAATTGATAAAATTAAAATGTTACAAAATTAAAAACGACCATTTAAAATGCTTCATTCGATACTGAACAAAAAGACTTCTGTTGTTCTGTGGTTCAGCATCTTTCAGGACAGAACTGACAGCGAGAGGAGATTCTGTTGTTAAAAGATATGCTACTAAATAACGGGTGTTTGTGGCTTGTAAAAACCAGTAAAATGTTTGTAACACCCCTCAGTTAAAAAAATATTATTACTAGGCATGTCCATAGTTTCCGAACATTGTTTGGAACTAAGGTCACCAGTGGCGCACATGATTTTTGTGGCTAACTTTCGGATCATCTCCAGTTTGATTATGTTATTTTTACTTAACAAGACTATTTCACACAGGGGCCACAGAGGCAAAAGCTCATCTGAATGTACTAGAGTTGTTCTTAAAGAACAGACGGAGGCTGTCCCATGACTAATGGCTGTGTAATGGTGTGACTGAGGTGAGGTGCCACTCAACTGTCAACACTTACACCCAGCTCTGAAGAGAACTGAGTGAACGCTTTATTGTTATACAGGACAGAAATCCACGACATAGCTTTCTTGGGTACCACGGGGAGGCACACGCTCCAACGTTTAACACCCCTAACATCAGAAGGTCACTCGACTTCATTTGTGAAGAGCTTGAGGACGGTTGGTTACCCACAGTCACAATGATAGTTGTAGTTGGTAAGTAACGACTGTCAAACTTTTGATCAAAGCACATGAAGTCCAAGGTGCTGGGTACATGGTTTCGAGCTTGGAGTACATGGTGCTTGAATTCGAGAGTGTACGGGCACATGGTTTCGGAGGTACTGGGGTACGGGTATATCGTTTCCCAATACCCGCGAATAACTCTAACTCTCTGACTGAGTTAAAAAGTTAGACATAATGCCGACTAGGTTCTCTCCGGGATGTGTCCAGAAGTTTCAATTAAAGGTTGCGCATACCTGTTATGGACGGCAGAAGCTGAAGATGGAGCGACTGAGATGTGAGGAGCAACGTAACACGTAGATTTTGGTCAAAAAGCAAATTCAATCCACACACCTGTCGCACGCCATATTCTACGTCACTAGTTGCCAAGTGATGGGAAAACTTTATAGACCAATAGAAATCGCTTTTACATTGAACCACGCCTACTCGTAAATACACCCAAGCGTGTCTCGTAGTCCTGTTCTAGGTCTAAGAATTTTTCTCCAACATTTTCATTGTTTTGACACTCAGCTGGTGGTTCAATCGTAGCTGATCGTTGTCATAAAGTCACAGTAAGTCTGAATTCACGTATCTTCGTTGATTTCTACGGCTTTCAGTCAACGCACCGTGCCCGTCGACTAACCACCCTGTACTTCCCACCGGCCCGTTTCTAGTTCAGAACTACCGTTTTACGCATGGCGATTGATACTAAATATGGCATGTGCCTTCAGAAGTGGGCTGTATGTCA
>Ga0224501_10004689_pt1 | contig 10775 bp, 4 predicted proteins | sample SF_Oct11_sed_USG_4_FD_169105 | JGI IMG/M metagenome (GOLD analysis project Ga0224501, IMG submission 169105) | Sediment microbial communities from San Francisco Bay, California, United States - SF_Oct11_sed_USGS_8_1 | ecosystem: Environmental > Aquatic > Marine > Sediment | place: USA...
TATATGGGCATATATGACCCAAACAGAAAATGATGTTGGTTTTGCTGTTTCTTCAAAAATTCACTCAATGTACAGTGTAGTCATTATATAAGCCATCTTTTTGTGAATTTTTTCATGAGAATACAACATATGACAAAATAATTTGGAGACAGCATGATCGCCGATTGATCTCGCTTAGCCAGGCTTCGGTTGCAACGATCGTCCGCCGTCAGCGAGGGCTACTGCATACAAACTGTCATTGGTATGAATGAGCAATAAATTAACTTCTTCTTTGTATCTCCATGACCGAGCAACTGTCAGGAGTGGTGCAGAAATTGGCCTACTGAGTCGTTGGCTCAGCGTTTCCCAGGGTGCGTCATTAGGAGACTCTCTGCCCGCACCCGTGTGCCCCATACAGAAGGTAACTCTATGGGAGGGCTACCTTTATTTAACGTCGGTCGGGATCCGAAACCGACGAAATAATTTAATTATTAGGTAACCACAGGAATCTCATTGTCCTAGCCATCAGGCAGCATGAATTCCTGCCCGCAAGTGGTAGCAAAAACATCTCTAGTTTACTAAGTCAACAACTTTTCACTGGAGAGTACAAAGAGTTTGACTCGCACCACGTGTTTTACCGACTGTCTAAAGTAAATCTGACGCAATGTCTTATACACTTTAATAACGGAGATGATGCTGCCTAGCTTGAGTAAAGGGCAGGTATCCCATATCCCATGTGAGTAGGCAGATGTTCTCGAGGGTTCGTATGTTCTGTAGCGAATTTATCACTCAAAGATCACATAAAGTCCTGAGCTCTGCGTCAGCTTACCAGCCATCTTGAACTTGGCGGTCAGATGCATTGGCCAGCCAATACATTTCTACCCACTGAGCGTAAACCCGTAAAGCGATCATGCCAATGTGCGCTCTACTCAGTGTTATCCTCCTAGGATAACTCGATGGCTCTACTTGTTACTAAATGTAGTTTATAATCATTTTACCAGTTGTGTTCCACTGAGGTTGAGTAGGTTGGCGGTCGAGTTTATCCGGAGCTGAGCAAAGCAGTTCCTGGGATGAGAGTAGCTGCTACTATATGAAACAGTCACAAGACTCTGCATCCTGATCTGTGCCAGTCGCTTTCGCTATCCTGCAATGTTACCAGACCGTGTCTATTTGACTGTGATAACTGTATGTATGGAGTGATCATTCAAAGCCAAGAAATCCTTTATCCAAGCGCCAATATAACCCCATCTCTTTAGTAACTGTCGCCATCGGTTTCTATATCAAAGGCAACTCATTTACTAGGATTCAACTGGCTTTCAACATTGAGGAGAAATATTGCTGTCCTGGGGTGAAGACTCAAGTGCTTCGGGTTTGACACTTTGACTTGAAAACGCTCGAAAAATGGTCACAGCCAGTACTGAGTACGACTGCAAGGTTCATGGTATTGACAGGACAAAAGAAAAGGGCAAAGGGGAAAGGACATCCTGCTACCATTAGGCGAATAACCTTACAAGTTACAGCTATAGCTGGCTGCCTGGTGCTTCCCAAGACAGATGCAACTAACAGAAGTACCTCTGTAAGTTTGTTATTAATTAATAGTAATACTAATAGTAACGATAAAAGTAATAATACTAGTAATAGTAATACTAGTAACACTAAATGACTAATACTAATACTAATAAGTAATAGTACTACGTACTACTACTACTAGTACTAGTACTACTACTACTACTACTAGTCCTCATTTAGTCATTACTAGTAATACTAGTAATACTATTAGTATTACTAATAATAGTAATACTAATCGAGTAATAGTAATAAATAGTAACACTAATAGTAATACTAATATTTATATTAACTTAAAATGAATAAATATAAAATAATATTAATTTAATAGTAATTTGGCATTACTGATAGTGATTAATACCAGTGCGAACTCAGGTCAGGCTGTTACCTGATACAAAAATAGCAGTTGACGATAATTCTAGGAATCGATTATGCCATCCGATCTTGGGTTTAGCAAGCACCGAAGAGAATAGAGATAGAATAGCTAGGGTATGGCGTCGGAACCTGGCTTCTCTCGCCTTTTGAACGACTCAGCACAGTCAGAGCCCTTTAAGATCAGGTCAAGGTCGAATACGTACATGGGTGATAGTGGGGTACTCCTCCGTCTTGCTCTCTTCTCAAAACCTTTGCGTGGAGGTTGTCGGTTCGATCACCTGTCGGGTATGCGCATGGTCTGGTGAGAAAGCTTATAGTTATAGTATAATAAGTTATAGTTATACTTTATTACTTATAGGTGACTATAACTTATACTAGTTTAGCTCGTGCGTGTCTATTTTCTTTTTAAAATTACATTAGAATTACACATTGAAGTAGCTATTCGTCCTATATTCGCAAAGGTGAGCCGCGCCATCAAAACATACTTAGGATGAAATTAGTCTGCTCAGTCAATTATCGACTAATCGAGTCAGTCACTGACTGACTAGTGACTGAGTCAGTGAGTGACTGAGAGTTTTCGTAGTGACTAGTGACTAATCACTAACTGACTAAGTCAAGTGAGTGATCGACTCTCTTGTCAGCCTTGACTTGACTTGACTCTTGAGAGTTGAGACTGACTATGTGTTAAGACAGCGACTGACTGAGAGTTGACTAATTCAGTAATTCACTAAGTAAATAATTCAGTAATTGTCTAATCATTTAATGACTTGACTTGAGTCGACTACTTAACTCTTAAGTTAAGTTAGTCAACTTAACTCTTAGAGTTAGTCTTAAGTTAAGTTAATCACTTACCTTACTCTTTAGACTTAGAGTTAGTAGTTAGTAAGTTAGTTAACTTAATCATGAATGATGTATCACTGACTGAGCGATTCACTCATCATGATCATCATTCAATCATCAATGATTCATGACGGGGTGATTAAATCAGTCATGAGGTTGGGTTGATCAAGACCAACTACTCTACAGTCTACTGTACCGATAGGCGATACTACTCACCAACTCCAAGTCGTTGAGTTGTCAATCAGGTTAGCCCGGTCTGAATCAGTCATTCATAGTCATAGTCATACTAGCAGTATCAATGTCAATGTACATAATCCAATTCGATGAGCGAATGATAATGACTGAGCCTTTCTAAATTCTAGTTTCTTATTTTCTAGTTCTATTTCCCTACTGTGACTGTACAGTCACAGTGGCTCCACTCACTAGTCTACAGAACAGATTCACTCATCACTGACTTCAGAGTCAGACTCAGTAGTGAAGTAATCAAAAATGGAAGTGCCTGTGCTCAGTCAGTAAATGATCTAAACCTGTAAGACTTAAGTGTAACCTAATTTAGTAAATGATTCCGCTACCCACTGAGTGAGCTTACTAAATTATGCGTTTGTTACCTGCCTTCTTTATTATTACTGGTGAATACGTGAAACTCAGCCAAATGTCATTTTTTGCTGCAATGGCTCAATAATTTCTCACAGTCCCATAGGTGAGTCAGTGAGTGTCAATGCATCATAGATGTTATAGATTATGCTAGACTAGTAATATATTTTTAGAAACTATAGTCAAATAAGTATTTCAAGGATTGTACTTGTAGGTTCATCAAGATCCACTAGCATTCAACCATGAGTGCTTCCTTAAAACGAAGGGCTCCTACTGGTTCGGCTACGAAACCGAAACCGAAACCGAAGCTTCACGCAAAGAAGAAGCTAAGCAAAAGGCAACGGAGAGCACAAAGAGACAAAATAAAAAGGGTGGCCAAAGTTTCCACCTCTGATAGCAGTATGGTCACTGCTCCCAAAACTCAAGAGAAAGTGACTAAAAAAATGAAGACAGAAGGTGGAAGACCTGTGAAGGCAAACGAAATTCTATCCAAACCTCCAAATATAAAATCTACCTCCACGGAAAAGGCAGTCGACAAAAATACAAAGAAAAATAAAAACAAAAAGGCTTCAACCTTTGCTGTTACTGTATCCGCCAAACCTACTCAGCAGAATAAATTAAGTAAGAAGAGTGCCGACAAAACAGTACGTGTTACAAATAAAGCAAAAAAGAAAAAGACATTTAAAACCAAGTCTAAATCTCCTGCTGGCGTCAACCCTGCCACTACTCAAACAGAGGCCAGCAAGTCCGACAATTTAGCTCCATCAAAGAAAAAGAAGGGAAAGAGTGATGCAGAACCTGTGGACCTGACTGTTGTGGATTCAAACTGGGAGAAATTGGCGAAGGTAACAGACCTCTATTTCTGAATAGTAACAACTCTAGTCTGCTCTCGGTATGGATTTATGCCCCTTAAATTTGTGTTTCGCTTTCACTGGGTACGCTTTGGTCTTGCGACAGGGTGTAAATATTCATGCTCACTCAGAAAATACCAATGGGTAATCTAACGCGTTGAGGGTGTAGTGCGGACTGAAGTAGGCTACTCTACAGAAGGTAGCAATAACCTAAGATTAATCACAAACTGTAAGCTTACAAGCCTGAACTCAAAATGTGACATTCTCAAACACCCCTCGCCTCAGTGTGTGTGTAAGTAAAGCATGAAATAAAAAGCCTAATGGGTTAGTTCTGTCTATTCCCATGCCTCATTTCCATAGGAAATTGGTGCAGTTGGTAAGAAAAAGAAACCAAACAATGAGGAGCTAGAAGAAAGTAAGAAAAGTCAGGAAGCGCAGTCCCCACCAGAACCAACCGAAACTGATGAGAAAAAAAAGTGAGTTTAAGCGGACTCTAGTCTATTCATTTCGAAATGTTGATTTCGCTTGGAAGTCTTTGTCTTAGGTTTAGCAAAGGCTCCTAGTCCACATATCGATTGGTTATCACTGCTTTGATCCATAGAATGCATGAGCTTGTGTTCTTGACGATGAAAAGTTGTAGCTCAGTAAAGAAATCTGCGTATGTAGAACAATGTATTTGCTGGGGGATTGTAGTTTTGGGAGATTTGTTTTGCAGAGACGTGTGTTGGTCATGTAGGCATGCGTTTGGTTGATTGGGAGAAGCATTCAGTAGAGAAGCCCGCTGGTTGAGACATTGTGTTTCGAAAAGATGTGGTTTACTGTGTTTTGTAGAGGTGTGGCTCACTGCATTTTGTATTGATATGCGACATACTGGGTTTTGTAGAGGTGTGGCTCACTGCATTTTGTATTGATATGCGACATACTGGGTTTTGTAGAGGTGTGGCTCACTGCATTTTGTATTGATATGCGACATACTGGGTTTTGTAGAGAAGTGTGGCTCACTGTATTTTGTATAGATGTGCAACATACAGGGTTTTGTATAGAAGTGTGGCTCATTGTATTTTGTCGAGATGTGACTCACTGTGTTTTGTAGAGAGATGTGGTTTGATGATGTTGATGAATATTTACTGGACCCTGAGATGAGATCTATAGAGCTACAAGAAGAGGAAGTCCCACTTCCTAAGTTGAGCGCACAGTGTGACAAGGACCTAGCTGCTCTGGAAGATGCCCAGTTTGTAACGGGCAAAAACAGAGGGTTGGTATCATCACGCTGTGTACATCAATTAGGCGCATATTTACACCATTCATTGTTTATTTTTTATGGTTCTATCTGGGCACTGCTAAGCACTGCTCAACAGAATACATATCTTGAAGTTACAATATACAAAAAGAACCATTGCTATTCAACGGGTACTAAGTGCCGCTTGCTTTTCCAACCAGGCTCACCAAATACCTGGCAATGGATTGTGAAATGGTTGGAGTGGGTAGTGGCAAAGAATCTGCATTGGCTAGAATCTCCGTTGTTAATCAATATGGACGCTGTGTTTACGATACATTCGTCAAGCCGAAGGAGGAGGTGGTAGACTATCGTACATGGGTGAGCGGAGTCAGAAAAAAGGATCTGGAAACTGGTGAGTAAAACTCTCAGGCAGCGTAGCAAATAATGTAGAAGTGTTACTGCCTTTATCTTCATGAGGTTTAGAATGGCACGATTTACTACAAGTTTTAAAATGTTCAAGAGGTTGCGTCGGATTCACCTTAGACATTCGGTACTCTCTTGGTACTCTCCCGTCAAAAAGTTGTTGATGTAGCAAATTAGCGATGTTTTTGGTACTACATGCTGGCAGACATTCATGATGCCTGATTGCTAGGGCGATGAGATTCCTGTGGTTACTTGTTAGCCTGGTCATTGGTTATGCTTACCCAGGACAGTTTGTATGCAATAGTCCTTGTTAACAGCCGAATTATTGTTAAGCGAGATCAATCGGCGGTCATGCTGACTCCAAGTTATTTTTTCACGTTTTGTATTTTCATCAAAAATTCACAAAAGATGGCTTATATTATGAATACATTGTACATCGAGTGAATTTTCGAACAAATTGCTAGAACAGCAAAAACAAATTCAATTTCTGTTTAGATCATATAAGCCTATATAGTGAGTCAGCAGCTTGACTACCGGATCCGTGTTTAGTTAGGGACGAATCCGACAGGAATCGCTAAGCTCCGCCCACCATCGTATTGTGTCATACCTTATCAGGCATTTGAGGCAGCAGGTTTTGAGCCAGATCTTCAAAGAAATAAGATCAAGGATGCAAGGTGTGACCATGCTTTTCAGTTCAGTTCATGAACACTTTAATTAATATCTCCACAATGAGAGACATCTTCAAATCCAATGCTGAAAATGTGGAGATAACTCCATAGACCGAATAAGTTTATTTGGCTGCTCAAAATATGGCTAATAAACCAATGATGGTTTGAAGTTTGCCTCTTTTGAAACTCTTCAATGAAGTTTCCAAATACAACGTTTGTGCTAGTTACATCCCATCACCCACCAGTATACCTAGAAAATTTGAACATTTCTCCATTCCTGCTTTTTGCTGATTTGATTGCATTTTGCCTATTTTTTTGCCTCTGCAGCTAAAGAATTGGAGCAAGTTCAGAAGGACTTTGACACTCTTATTAAAGGCAGGATTCTAGTCGGACACGCCTTATCGAATGACCAAAAGGTTTGTGAAATTATTCGTGATAGCTGAATGACTAGAATGCTTGGCTCTAAATCAGATTCAAACCCTAGCCATGCTAGGTTCCATTCTCTTTACATGATTTCCAGCTCATTCGGCCCTAAAAAGCCTCAGGATTATGGAGGTCTCATTGCAGGTATTGTTCATGCACCATTCCAAGCGAATGATTCGAGACACGCAGAAATATAAACCATACCAGACGTTGTGCAAAAGAGGAAAGCCTGGTCTAAAGATGCTAACTCAGAAGGTGCTCAGAGTTAAGATACAGAGTGGGGAACACAGCTCGGTAAGTCTGCCCTACATATGCGGTGTAAAACACAACAGGGAAGCTGTCCTTACTAGGTTTTGTCTATATTATTACATTGACTGTCAGAAAGTCGTATCGTTCAGTTCATGCTACTGCACGGAAATAGAACCACTAATTGCAGATACATACATGATTAGCAGCTCCTAGTCTGCCTTGGCAACAAGCTTTTTTTGGTTTCATCAGACTTTCAGATCAAATTTTTGATAGGCCTACCCATTGGCTTTTGAGAACTTCGGTTATGCTGTCGGTAGTAATATTCAGCTAACACTTGCGTTGGAGTTTTCTGCTCACTAATATTCATTGTGGAGAGGACAACTCCGCGTAGTTTGAGAGAAAAGGGAAAACCCCTAAGCTGACCTGTAGCAGTCATTATCTGGACAAACTGGTGACATAAAGAACTATTCCTCAGACCTATTTTTATTCATTATCTGGGCTTCCCATTGAGCTTTAAACTTTTCTGAGTCGGTGGTAAATTATACCCATAATTCCATGCGCTAGGACAATGTTTACCTTTCTGGAATGCCTTTCGTTACAGGAGAAACGTAATACTTTGCTTGGCATTGTGCTCTCACTAGTTGCCCGTCCCAAACACGCGCCTTCCTCACCCATTGCATAACGTCTGATCTAAAATAACATGCAATTTGGTGGAGTCCTTACCCTCCATTCCCTGAAACTCTTCAGGTGTTGAACCCTTACTCTTTTGTCTCATTACTTGGTTAATATAGTTTACAATGCCAAGGGAAACACAGCTGTAAAACTCCTATATCTGTCAGACTGTTTCTCCCTACACCCCTCAATTTCGAGCACTTCAGATGAGCGGGAATTTACACTAAAAATATGTGTCTATAAAGTAAAGGATTCTCTCTAAACAACCATGGATTCAATTCAAGAGACATTTGGAATATTGAATTCTAAGTTGTCCTTTTAATGCCGCCGAGATTAACATATTCACCTGACATGTCTAGAGTGTTTCCAAACTGTGTATTCCACAACCCGCTATGCATACCCTTCGTCACGTTGAAACATCCAAGTCATCATCAGGCGGTCTGATGACGAAGACTGCTCCCGAGTCATTGGATTTCATAGCAAAGTGAAGTTGACAAACAAAATAGTGATTTGATGGTACACGCGCCTGCTGCAGCGTAAGAGAGCGTAGAACTGATATCTCTACCTTCCTTCCTCTGTCAGTGTTGCCAAAACAATCAATGTAGTGTTCCTGCCAATTTAACTCTCGCCAGAAACTGAATGGATCCTTTCAAGCACTCTTGTCATGGGTTAACATTGATGGTGAGCTCATTGAATGAATATATCTTGGTTCATGGTTTGCGGCCTTACTGCTGTCTGTGTTGGGTGTATTATTTAACTGCATGGCTCATCGGCTAGTCGCCTCTTTATCTCGCGTAATATCTTTGTTTTAGGTTGTGGACGCCCAGGCTACTATGCGACTGTTCATGCTAGTCAGAAAGGAGTGGGAGAAACAACTCCAAATTAAAGATCCAAAACTGCGTCTAAAAACAAAGTCTAAACAAAAGGCAGTCAAAAACAAGCCAGTCAATACCTTTACTGGGGACTAGTGTGTGAACCTGTGGTGTTTTACATAATCATGTCTGACAAGCATTGACTGGTACATGTACTGGACCTTATGGGTTTTTTTAAATGGGGTTTTTTATTGTGGCAAAATGTATGAGAAATAAACTCGATATCACACAATGCAGTAGTTGAAGCCATATTTGGATGTATCAAGACTGCTGACCATAGAAGTAGGACCCTCCTATCTCTATGGTCCTGACACAACCGTATCCCGGCATTCATTCTCATTGTCTGTGTTTGCCATTGCGTCTCAATCCGCTTTTTATTATGACGTCTGAGAATCTGGCAAGAAGGCTCATCCTATTCCGTCTGTCGCGGCTGATCATCTGTTTAGAGAGTTTAGTAATACGTATTAGTATATTTGATAAGTTACTGAGTGTTCATCATTTACTATTGGAGTACAATACCAATGAATTCTCATCTAGGTACAGTTCAAATCATTGTTTTCACAGGATCTAACAGAATTTGTGAAACGCGCGCGTGTGAAGGACGACCGAAGCACTCCTTAGAAGACTCTTAACACACATGACACAACCTTGGCATACATGCGAAAAAATTAATGAATAAACTCTTGTGAATCTGACTAGCCAATGTCCAGTGATACTGTACGTACAGTAATACGCGTTTACAACTGCCCCGTGTCTATCCATCGCTGTCATCTGACGAATCGCTAAGACGTAGATCATGGCCTAAAAAGATATATAAAACTATAAGTTGAACACAACCGTGTTGTCTCCGAACATGTGTCCAAAAATGGACATGGTCATGCAAGCGAGATCATATAATACAGTGTAGACTACCTGCAGCAGACATTGCAACTTTCGAAAATCTAAATCGCTTGCGCACTATACAAAAACCACTCATCCGAGAGTATTGGTTAGAAACTGATAATCCGCATGAATCAATCATTAATTTGGCAGGTTAAAGTCTGCCAAACAAGAAGAGCTGAGCATCATTGTCTTTACTAAGCCTCAGATATCCAGTCCGTATTTTGCATACAGCCCTTGCGGCACGTTTACGCTTCCTTAGTCAATCAAACATGCGCAGTGTGCAAGTATAGCCCCTCTCATTTTAAAGAAAATCTGGCGCCGAATTGCGGCTGACTAGAATACAAGGCAAAAAGCACTCGTTAGATCTAACTGGTACAAGGCGTTTTACACTGATAGACTTGTACACTGCTAGGTTTACGACCAGAAAGAGAATAGAGCTAAAAAGCTCCGAAGATGACACAAAACTACATTGGGTGTTTTGAAGACCAATTTGTAAATGAAATCCGAAATTGACAAGGGGAGTACGGCGATTTTTGAATTCGGGGTAAAAACACAAAAAATTAATTAGCATAAAAATCTCTTGTTGGAAATAATTTTAATTCCCTATCAGCTATTCAATTACGAAATTTCTAATTCAAAAGACAAAATACGTAAGTCTTACAGAGCTCTTTGATTTGAGGGGTCAAGTATAGTGCAATGGATTGCTCGTGACTCAACCTATACACGGATATATGTATCTTTCAATTGCATTCCAATTATAACGCATTGTGTTCAATTTCAAACTGTAATCTATACGCGATTATTTTCTACACTGCGACAGATATCTGCTCCTTATAGCAAGGCCAACATAGAGGATTAATTATACAATATATATTGAGGTAACCAGCCTATAGTTTTCAGCTTTTCCTCAGTCATCTTGGAGTGATGGTAATGTATTAGGAGATTAGTAACCAGTGTGGAGATTAGAGGAAGCTGGGATGGAGGTCATTCACTAACTAGCCTACAGCCTCAGTATGTGGCTTCACTGTAACCATTATGGTAAGGCTTGTGCGTACCAGACATCACTGAGTGGTTTTCCTTGGCACCACACGGCTATCAAGAGCCACTTGGTTTAGTAGGAAGGTTCAGCCAGAGGTTATCATTTCGCCTTATATTGTTGCGC
>Ga0224501_10004690_pt1 | contig 10774 bp, 6 predicted proteins | sample SF_Oct11_sed_USG_4_FD_169105 | JGI IMG/M metagenome (GOLD analysis project Ga0224501, IMG submission 169105) | Sediment microbial communities from San Francisco Bay, California, United States - SF_Oct11_sed_USGS_8_1 | ecosystem: Environmental > Aquatic > Marine > Sediment | place: USA...
CACGATCCAATGATAGCGAGCTTGCTTCCAACTGCTCTCAGGGTTTTTCCTTGAAATGGACCTTCCACTCCAACTCTGTAGCATAGCTTCGAATTATCACGGTATAAATAGGATCAAGATCATGCCGTAGTTGTTGAGGATTCACCTCTCTCTTCCCATCAAATAGCCGAGTTCTCGGTGTTAAAATGGGAAAGGTTGATCGACACCCAAACACTCAAGACTAATTTCACCGTCTTGTGGTTCAATGCTCCACACTGAGTCATGGGATACCCTGGTAAATAGGGGTTGAGTTTGGGCATCTCAACCCTGCCCAGAGCTTGTTAGATTCCTGCGGCAGACAGATGCCACTGTTATATAATTTCTCAGTCGCCGCTATTTTTTCCCTCATGTGAATTGCAATATTTGTTAGTGTTTTAACTCTCCTTTCATAAATGGAGGCGTATTCATACATAATAGCATGTATGCACCAGTTTTGTTGTTAGCTAAATTTTCCGCATGAACTCCACAAAATCAAACAGTCATTGAGCCTCAGGGCTATAGGTTTATTGATACCAATTTCTCTCCATAGTTACCCTAGAGCGATAGCGATGGTTGCTAAAGGACAGATCAAACCCGAACTGCTTATCTCTCATCGCTTTGAATTCATCCAATCAGAGGCTGCGTTTCAGACAGCGATTGACCCTAGATCCTCAGCCGTCAAGGTCATCATTAACTGCTGACTCTGAAGCCCTTCTCACATTAGTCATGTGGACATATCTAGCAGGTTGTGGACTAGCAGTATCACTGGTCCAACTTTGGGCCATTTACCCACCAAGTACCAGATTACTGATATAAACAATATATATTTTACAGTTCACTGCTCTGTATGCCATAAGCTTTATGCTTTTACAATAATTGTATGTATAGGTTGATCTTGTTTGGTCTTTCAATACCCTTATATCTCAATTTAACAATCTTATACATACTTACGGTAATTGGTCATGCCGTTATGTCATGCTGCCACTTTTTCCTTTTATTTTCGTGCCACATATACACATGTCCCAATGATTACAAGTACCAGTACCATTTGGCGTGTATTGGTGCGCCATAACCACCATAGCACCCCCATTATCCCTCATCAAGCATGCCGAATGGCCTAAATATATCACCATTTTGCGATTTTATTTTGTTTTGGGTACTTTAAAGAGAGGGTCCGCCATATTACATTTTGTATGTTCGCCCGTCTTATGCTATCTACATGCATACATGTAATTATGTTAACATTAATAATAAAAGATTATCGAAGGAATCAAACATTTACAAAGTGCAGATACTTCACTATATCAATAACCTGGTGACACTGGCCACAACAGCCAAAATCAACATGGAGAAATATGAAATTTGGAAAATTTCGAATCACTTTATATTACATGTCTGAAGTTGAGGAGGTTTAATACCTACCTGCATAATTTAGCCTTCTTCTTTCCCTCCCTGGTTGCCCCTACATGTACATGTGACTATTAATAAATGTTCTCATAGATAAGGCAATCTACACTGAAGCTGGTTACACAGTCTTCATACTATGTACATTATTAATGCATAGCTTATAAATGGCTATTGTTTGTATTTTAGCCTTTCTGTGTTAATAGTCAATAGCTTTCATCCCAGCCACAATACACTGGCTGCCGCTTGAATTGCTATTCATCATCTTAGTGAATGGTGGAGGCAGCAGTCCCTAAACAAACACATCAGCTTTGGTTACTATGAACTGATTTATATCATCAACTCGCTAGTAACTGGTAAGTACGACTGTTATGATGCAAGGTTCTGTTCACCGGTACCTTGGTCAGCTACACGAAGCAATGAGATGAAATTCTCACCATGTGATGAATGCATGCAGAATTAGATTGGATCGCTCAAAGTTTGTTTCTGTCAAGTTTAAGTGCACTTGAGAACAGATGTAGGGTCAACCTAGACAAACTTAGTAAGTGCTGTAAGTTGGTACTATATTCTATGAAGTATATGATGGTGGCAGTTGGAGAAAAACCTAGGACTATATGATTGGGCAAAGAGGACTAAAAATTGGAAAATAGTTCAGTGATCATCAAAAAGTTGCATTTGCATGTCATATGAGAGATGAGAGATGTGTGCTCTTTCTATAGTGCATATTGTCCAGTGCGGTGCTGTAGCAACCACTATGGGTAAAGTCTAAAAACGGTTGTGTAGATGGACTGATTTTACTTGGCTGGATGGAACTAATGTATGAAAGCCAGTGCATTTTGGGCAGAACTTGATGGGTAGTGATATGCTCTGGAGTTTGGGTAGTCTAATAAAAAAAGGGGATGATAGATTGTAAAGGATTCAAGTATTAATATACCCGAGTAAGGATCACACTACTGTAAATCAACCAAGCACAAGAAAAGGTCAAGAACAGATTTGTTCGAAACTGTATACCCACAATAATTTGTTTTATTTCACAGCTGTGGCGCCTCCCAACTGGAATCAAGAATTAATTTTCAGCTCGTCGAGTCAAACTGTAAGATTCGAATCACTTTTATGATTTTGTGTTTTAGAGGATGGATCCACCTCACACGCCTTTGACGGCGCGGTTGGCTCTCTGGCAGAGTCTCTCCGCAAGTTATCTCCCTCCAGAGACGATCGATTACAGCGAGGATGAAGAGCTGACAGTTTCCACTCCTCTTGAGAATGGACCGCACAAACATACCCCTTCCTACATCTTCCCAAGCCGCCCCTTACAGGTACTACACCCCTTCCTACATCATCTCAAGCCCGCCCCTTACAGGTAATACACCCCTTTCTACACTTCTCAAGCTGCTCCATGCAGGTGCTACACCCTTCCTACATCATCTCAAGCCACCCCTTACAGGTACTACACGCCTTCCTACATCTTCCCAAGCTGCCACTTACATGCAGGCGATACACCCCTTCCTACATCATCTCAAGCCCAACCCTTACAGGTAATACACCCATCACCTTTTCCCAAGCACATACACCTCTTAGGTCTTTCCAGTGTGACCTTACCGACCCTACCAGCTATCTTTTGCAAGCTAATACAATCCATCTAACTTTATTTTCCACAATAGCGTGTTTGATAAATCAGAAAAGCTCTCGACACTGTTAATCTCGAACTGCTAAACTAATAACAGTTTTCTAAAATCGTTTCCTGAACACTCATGGTTGAATAATAATTCGCAGGAAATTTAGTTTCAGCAGTTCAATCATAGCGAAATCTCTGTTTCCGCCAGCAGATCAATAAGACAGACAAACAACATCAGTCCTGGCAGCAGTCTGAATTCACAGGTGAATGACTGAGTCCTGATTGACTGCTCAAGTGTGTTGAAAAGAAAAAGATCTTTAGGATTTCATACAAACTTTTCTCCGAAGTACACTACTTGTCTGCATGTATGGAATTACCTTCATGCGTGTACTAACAGTATATCAGATTTTGATTTATTCCTGACACAATTCTACCTCAGGATAGCCTGAAGATTTGTGTACAGCGTTGTCAACAGGAAGCATAACTTTTCTATTAAGCGCGTTAGAATTTTAAAAAGCTTCCCTTCCCCCCCCCACCCCGCTGTATCCCAAATTGCATTCGATTTTTGTTTTCTGTCATAGAACATGCCACGAGACCAAGAACTAATTAAAATAACCCAAGGCCTATTTAGCTATTGCCTATGCAACCTCTTCCTTACCCCAATATGTACCCAGCTAACAATCCCCCTAATCATTCATTTCCGTGCATTTAACAGCCATAGTGGTTAAAACAGGCAAATTGTGCACATCGAGTTTCTGGTTAGAAAGATCAATGGTGGCTATATGATGGTTCTGAGTTCCACCGAATTCTTTTTGTTAACCAGGGAGCGACTTCCTTAATAAACCTCACGAGGGGAATAACAATACGAGCATAAAGAGAAAAACAGTCTTTCCCTCTCTGGTTTTAGTATGCCACAGTGAGTCGGGTAAAGGCTAAGCAGAATGCCTTCAGGACCCAGTACTGCTCGGAGATTGAAGATGATAGCGCAGACAGGCCTGATGTCCTGCTAGCTCTCAGTGTTCACCAATCAACCCGTGAGTGTGAAGGGTGGTAATAAATGGTTCAACTGGCAACATCATCAACAAATCTAATTCTCCTACATACCAAACCTTGTCATGGCGATGGAATTGCTCCTGCTGCTTGTCCGAATTCAAATGGGAACCGAGGCACCTTTACTGATAGCAGTCTTTCTTACAACTTAATTCATTCTTTTTTTATTGGTCAACTCTGGTACGTAAACATACTATTGAATGGACCTGCTAGGCCTGAGGTTTGCTGAAGCGGTATAGGAGGTAGGCCATACGTGAGGAGCTCACATTTACAATGGTAGCCCGCCATGACCAGTATTGGAACTCAGGTTCTCACGGCTTCGAGCCTAACAACCTACCATTGACCTATCCTGCTATCCCACTTCTGTCGTACAGGACCACCCTGATTTATTTTTTCAGTATGTGACATGCCACCGAATCTTCACCAAGCTAAGTATAACAGCGAGACATTCCTAACAGAGATGCCAGATTATGGGGACGCAATATCCCAAAAAGACAATGCTGTTCGGATCTGTCTCCCCTCATTCCTACCAACAATTCAAGCAAAGACATCTGAACAAAAACCGGGCATGGACGCTGACAAGAAGACAACTGTTGTACGAAAATACCTGCAGAAGAATGAGCTAGCACCAATTCCACGAGGAGAGACGGCACTACCTCCGAACACACCTGCCACAGAACGGGCGCTTGTCCCCCATAAGTCAACCTCTATGCTTGACCTTGAAGCAATGACAATTACAGAAAAGCCACGGAAAGTCAGAAAAGTGAAAAGTGAATGTAAGGCCAAACATAAAGTGAAGGTACAAGCGAACGGCAGAGGGAAAGTGGGGAAGGTATTTACTGGCAGAGACCGACAACTCTCAGTATCAAGCCAAGCAAGCTCAACCGGGACACCACCCGACCTAATTACATATTTCTCCCGTATAAGTATGAGACAAGTACAGGCCACGTTGAATAAAACCAGGTTCTCTATTCTTCCGAATGTTTCATGAGTTTTATGGTCTCTCCGCAATGAGGCAATGTACATGTATGCACTTCATTTGTCCCTCATAACTTTCGTCATGGTATAACTTTTGGATCTTTATGTAATGAAGTTTGTTATATTGATGCTTCGCCTGATTTGCCCAGTTTGTGCATTGTACAGTTCCATTTTTATACAATCCCAGATGATGTCTAGTATTTTTCATTTATGTTCCAACGTTGATTGGTTGATAAACCGCAGCATTCAGTTGCGATGTATTCGGTGAAACCTGGGTAAACTTTATAGATTTTATTCCAAAATGGCAAAGGAACCTCTTACACAATCACAACGCCATGCCTAGCCATAGAAAAGTGACTGACAGAGTCAGAGCTGCCATTCATAAGAAATTTATATAGCATCTGCGCATCACACCAGACACAATAATTACTAGTAGTTTAAAAGCAAGATTCAGATTGGTCAGCACATCATCTCAACAGCCAATCACTTTTGAGCACGCTTTCGATATGCTATCTACTATGAATTTGAGGTCAGACAGTTCTAATTGGACGTTGGCACTGAGACGAATGCTACAAAGAGAACAAATGAAGTTTAGTGGGCAAGTTCAGCTGCTTCCCCGTTACAATCCTTGCTGTGATCACAGATCTGTCAAGGATGGTGCAATGTATCCCATATATGTCTCGGCCATATAAAAAAGAAACAAACCTTGGTCTTGGTAGATGTTTCTCAAATTTCTCCAGGTATATAGACTGTACAATAGCTACACCTTGATCCATACATTTTTGCACTAAACTATCGAGTAACCGGTTCTCCTGTGAGCGTTCTTCTTTGTCAGCAAGCACCAGATGCTGAATGGGTGAAAGGGGGTCGCTAATGGGTCGCAAAGAAGTCAATCTAGAACGAGGCATCGACAGCTCAGTGGTTCTGACAAGACTGCCGTGGGCACTCTGAACCTCCATTAGCTGGTCACAGATCAGCCGACGGCTATACCTTGAGCATTCATAACTGACCCCATGCTCAACTCAACTAGGTGGTGGACATCACTAAACGGACTAAATGGGCTAAAACCGCAAAATAAAAGTTATGGGCCACGGCGACCTTAATGTCAGTTTTCTTTTTGAATGATGATATCGTACAGTACACCAGAACTGCAAATTGAGTTCAGGCACCAGCATCTCACAGGTTACTTGTTATTTGAGTTAGCCAAATCAGCTTTAGAAGTCACCTACCCTTTTAGAAGGGAGTGTAAATACTTGGTTTTTTTCTGCAGCTCCGAGAATCTCTCTGTAAACAACACAAAAATGGCTCATGACACTGAATGGTTCGCCCTGCAGTGTTATGTCATACTCTTGAGATGTCAGTTCGCTTACCCGGCTCTGCATATACAGTGAAACTCGGTTAACTCGAAAACTTGCTTAACTCACACCCAGTTTCATGGTCCCTGCCTGGGTAATGCTGGGCATATCTCAACCTTTAGTCATTACTCTAACTGACAACTGCTGGTTAGTGCCATCAAACTACCTTTTATGTGGCTGGATGTGCTTACATTTTTGTGTAACAAGCTTAATTTCATTGTTTTCTTTTCACATGAGAAGAAAATCTCGCAAAATTCAGAAAGTTTAGCCAGGAAATAGAATACACTAGAGCGAAATGGACTAGCTACGGCGACCACATGGTTAAAGCATAACTCATAACTCCGGTTAAAGCAAAGGGAGAGCATAACTTCAAGTCTGGTTAAAGCAAAGGGAGAGCATAACTCATAACTCTGGTTAAAGCAAAGGGAGAGCATAACTCATAACTCAAACTTTTCACAACTAAAACTTTTTTGGTGGTCCCCTGCAGTTCGAGTTATCCGAGTTTGACTGTACTACTTACCCTGGGAATCTGATTACCTGGCATTGCATGTACTATACAACCAGGAAGTAGCAGCAGTCTACTGACCTGACTCTCTACATTTACTATAAATATAAACTCAAGGAGTAGCAGCAGTCTACTTACCTGGCTCTCTGCCAAGAATATCCAGGGCGGTTATCGCTCCAGTAGCTAGAAGGGGTGGTAGGGATGCTGAAAAGCAGTAGCCAAGTCCAGATAGTCGCTGTAAGCATAAGTAAACTACTCGCTGAAACATACGCATCATTGAGAAGCAGGACACAAAGTTAGGCTAACTGGCCCCATGAACAGCAGCTTCCAAAAAGGGAAACCTTCCCATAAACGAAAGACAGTGTTAAAGGGCAAAAATTATTGTATGAGTATGAGCTGTTCAGTTCTCTTCATGGCAAACTCACCTAAGGCACTGTACCCAATGGGACGTAAGCAACCATAGATTAATTTTAGAGAAAAGAACTCTATGGCAGCAATGAGGTTAGCGAGGTTATATTCATCATACATATTGTTGGGTAGGCGGGCTGGTAAAAAACCTAAAAGCTTCCAACCTGGTGGTCAATGACGAACGAGCGACCGCAGCAAAAACCGCCAACCGATCCGATAGCATTCTCCAGGTTAGCGCAAATCATATCCACATCATTAATCTGTAAAGAAAAAAGGTAAAACCGCATGTTATAAAGCCTGTCGTTTTTATTCAATCTCTTGGGGTGGGCAGAAGCGATCTCAGCACTTCTGGTGTCGTGTTTTCAGATGTCAAGGACATGTGCAAAAACATTTTGTTTTACACGGATGCCATTGCTAAGCTATTGGCTTGTTATCAGGATGGCTCATGGTTTGGTCTATAGAGTTGGTACTCTAAGGCGGGCCTCCTCAATTTACCATCGCAATCCGAATCCGATGAAAGTGAAAGCGCAAACTTTAAATTGAACCCGGGTTACCTAGTCCAAACCCAATGAGCTAACTTGTTTCATTGGGCATGTCATTAGGAGAGTTTTGCATGTACATGCATGTTGCACCTCATAGAGAAGGTATCTGCTAATCTATCACTTTAACCTTGTCAGCACTCACATCACAGCCATAGTGTTCTGTCACTCCCTTGCCAGAGGCTCCAAGGCAGCCAAACGAGATGCTCTCATCCATAAAGATCCTCACCTTATACTTGTATTTGAATTCAATCTACGAAAAATTCACCGCCTTCAACACTACGCTAGCAGAAGTCGTGCATAGTGTTACCTTGGAAGGTTTTTGTGTAGGTACTGGCAATCTATGGCATGTCGCGGTACGGCATCCCATAGTACGGTATGGTTTATTTGTCATTTCTTATGTTACATACCATTACTCGCAAGACATCTACATTAATCGCAAGTCGGAAGATGCGTCAAGAATACTTGTAATCATATGTCACCATATATGGTAATGCTGTTTGAACCACAAGACCTATAAAAGGCCCCCATGATACCAAACGGGGCAGAACATTATTGGAGTTGTATAGTAGTTATCAATACACTCTTCTCTATTTTGTACTTGATCTTCTCCAAGATCAAAAGTAAGTTGAAATTTTGTAAATCGTCTTGTATCCACTGAGCGTACAGTATAGTGGTCGGAGGAGGCAAGCGAGAACCCAGGCATAAGAGCAACTACACTGAGCCATCATGTTGAATTAAACAGAAGCAGAAGCACATCTTATAAGACTGAGAACAGTGAAATGATTAGAATGGGTTGCTTTCATTTGTGGAGGCATGTACTGTGCCACAGTATGAATCAATATGGGGAAATATTGTTCAAACATAGGAGGGAAATCACTCGGTCCATTCCAGGGAACTATTGATATTTCTAGCTAAAAACTTTCATGCGGCGCATAAGAAGTCTCACCAGTTGTGGTAGAGGACAGAGATCCCCATAGTTTGTATAGATGCCCTCCACTACGAGAAATCGGCGGGTAGCTTTGGCTTTGGTAGGGTTCTGCAAAACACGGAAATGGTCGATTATTCACCAGTTCTGTTCACACCAGTCTAACCTCACCCAACTGGTGGTCACAAGTACATTCAATCCATGTCAACTTCACTCTTGGGATATGACAACAGGTGTTTCAAAATCCACTCTTGCAGTCAGTCTAGGAAACTGCCGAGTATTCTGATCTGCAATGTTTTCCTTTTTATACCTCACAATGTTATTTCCTATGGGGGGTCATGGAGCCCGCCCTCCCTCTTATCACCAGCATTGACTTCTCTGACCCAGGATTCGCGCATTCTGCCCACTAAGCCTGCGCCGGTTGGTGAAGTCGGCTAACTCTCGATAGGTGGTGCCACTGACTAACCTTGGTGTCCTCCTCGGCTTGTGCCTGCAGGTGGCGCTCCAGATCAGCCATGTCATTATGTCGGAAATAGACGATGTGACTACGAGATGCATCCAGGCCTTTCTGTATAGGAAAGCTGACACCCTCATCACTGTAAAGACAAAATGATCTATTAAGGATGGAATGTTATTGACTAAGATTATCTGATCTGTGAATTTAGGAGCCTTCCGTCCGTTTGGTCTCGTTGACTGTTTTGGAACTAAGGGTTAATATGATTCACAGTTAAAAAAATTATTATATCTTATCTTACTGTCTCAGCAGATCTCACTATCTGGTCAGACTGAACCAATAATATCCACATTTAATCGAAGCGAATACAGTTAGAAGTATTTATAGTTGAGTTTTATATAACGTACGCGAATATAACGTCACTGCGTTTAGCGTAAGCGGGAATGGCGCTCGCCACAGTTGAGAAGCCATACGAATACAAAATAGCTTCCTCCGTGTTCATAAATTCAGCCAGTCGCTTTTCTAACTCCAGGTGCACATCTGTAGAATAACTCAAAATGAGTGAGTTAGGAGCTATTTGGCAACAAGACCAACTGAGGTTTCTTTTATTCCCCTTGTATGACATTCTCACTGTCTTGGTGAAGGTGCCGGGTCAGATACTTGTTTTCACCAGTCACGGCATAGCACCACGAGCTGGTCAGGATCATGCTTCACTTCACATTTACATTTTCTTTTTATTATGAGCCAGGATTTAAGCGAGGAGTTCACATTCGCAGCAAAAGCCTCTCTCATGACCGGGATTCGAAACAAAGTTCTCACGGTTGCGAGCTCAGTGCTCTATCACTGAGCTATCCCGCTATCCCAACTGAGGTTACAAAGTGGTGAAAACACAATATGGTAGCCCTTACGAGAGATAGAGGTGAGAAAGACGAACCTACGGTTCCGTAGAAACCTCTCGGGCCGCACGATCCCACACCGTAACGACGCACAGCCGCAATGGCATTCTTTTCTATCTCCTTATCTCCGAGAAGACCCAGGAAGTTGAGCGAGCTTACATTGATGTAATCATGCCCATTAATAGTGACGGTTCTGCCCGGAATCCTGAAAAAGATGAAAACACAAATGCATTTTGTTGGATGACGTCTGATATAGATGCGCATAATTGAATTTTTATAATCTATGCTCATTGAGTTAGGGGAGGATAACTTACACTATGCAACGTCTATACCACGCCTGCGTTATACAGGTCGAACTAAAGGATAATGAAAGCCTGTTGGTATGTGAGAGTACTGTAGGCTGACCCGACACCAGCCTACACTCCCTGCAGAAACCTGGGCAAGAAAATATCGCACCGGATGAATGGTGACTGACTGTTGGTACGGCACAGATCTGTGCTTCTGTTCTGATTGGCCAAAGACCTAAACACTATCCAATTCTTTGGTCCAAATGTCAGAGAGCATAATTTCTATCATTCTGTCCATACTGGTGGGCTGTTGATGAAACATCTGATCGCTAAGCCC
>Ga0224501_10004691_pt1 | contig 10772 bp, 8 predicted proteins | sample SF_Oct11_sed_USG_4_FD_169105 | JGI IMG/M metagenome (GOLD analysis project Ga0224501, IMG submission 169105) | Sediment microbial communities from San Francisco Bay, California, United States - SF_Oct11_sed_USGS_8_1 | ecosystem: Environmental > Aquatic > Marine > Sediment | place: USA...
TGCAAACATGTGAATAGAATTATACAGAGCTGAGGGCGTCAATTACTTAAAGCCACTCCAGTTTGTTTTAATTTTTACACAAACAATCATAGGGTTGCTTTAGTAAGGTGGAGCACAAAATATTGTGTTTTATTTTGTTGCTTTACAGGGGAATCTAGATTTGCTATTCAGCTGATTTCCTAGGCCTGACACTCGGTCTAAAGCGGTAGTGGCTGGAAAAAATGTTGGCCAAAGAGGAAGTCCAGTGAGATCAGCGCTTTAAACCCAAGCTATTCCTATAGCCTAGTCGATAGTCCTTTCGAAAGAGTCTAACATTATTTTACTTTACCATTTTAAAATCATGTTGCAACAGTAAGTGAAGCCAATGGACTTGTTATTCAAAGGCCAAACATTTGAGTTTCAAAGATTGGCTTGATAGGCCATTGTAAACATAAATGATTTTACATGGTTGGATGTCACCATCTATTTGAAGTAAATTCACCGAGATGTACCTACTCAACATAAATTACAGTAGACTTCGTAACAGCTGCCAACTCATCCATAGTCCCATCAAATAAACCTGCAAATAAAACAACTCATCTTATGAGAAAACGAATATATGTCGAAAGTAAACTTCAAATTATGTTAGAACACCCCAAAAAACCAAAATGCGACGTTTTAAGATGATTCAAGAGCCATTTTCTGGTCATTACATGATGTATATTCACATGTAGTAGCCCGAATTATGTATGTTTAGATTTTAAATGGGATAGACTCACTAACCAATGCTTCCCACAGTCCATCCTCCCATATGCAGCCAGATAATAAGACGCTGCCGGGGCTGACTGTTCGGCGGACGGTAGATCCTGATTGGCACCTCTCCTACGATTATATCCTCAGACATCTGAAAGAAATTGTCAAACGTAAACAACCATAATCTCTGCTCCACCTAGATAGACAGCTCAGGTGTGACATCTGTTGATTGAGTTTTAGATTTCGGGAGGTTAGCTATTTCTTAGCAACCATAGCGTCACTGCATGCAACAAATCTGATGACCAGCCTTGTTTGAGGAAACTCATTACCTCAGCGACCTTTCCTTTACTGTTAACAACCAAGAAAAGACCAACTGATCAACATACCAGTTTAAAATTTTTTGCCAAAGTAACAAGCGAACTAAATACATAATAATCCTAACTTACACTTCCATAGTTGCCGAGACCAGGGGCTACCCATGGAAGATCAATAACAGCTCTGAGTGCCCTCTCTTTTCCAATGCTGGGTAAGACCCACATCAGCAGGTCGACCTGTGTAATAAGACAGTCCTATGTGGTGATTGGTGGTGAGACGCTAACACAGGCTTGCACCTATGAGTGCTACCCAATTTAGGGAGTGGGAAAGTGAATCCCCTCTGCCAGATGAGCACAACGTGATGAGCATATATTTACTATGGGGGATAAAATATCCCAAAACTAATGCACGAACGAGGTCTGTTTTATTAGAGAGATGAATTATGGATTGTGTTGACCAGACTGGTCTCAGGCGAGATTAACTAAAAAGGCGAACTTCCAGTCAGAAGGAATAATTCACTGGGTTTCCATGGATCGAACCAATCGATGTTTGACAGTCTGTAAATTAAAGTAGTGAGCAGTAAGAAGCTACTTACTAGGTGCATTACGTATACTGTGCATGATGCCATTGGGTCTCCTAATTGACTGGAAGGTTCATACGGTTAGATCATTCACCAAATGTTGATATGCAGGCAGATTCTAACTATGACCTCTATACATTGGGCTTGTGCGAAGAATTGGCGATATGCAAATGACTATATAAAAAACCATGGATTCCATACAGGGAGTTAAGTTTCAGGACTTACCACTATGTGTATATGCCATGTGATGACGTTTAAGGCTACCACCCTCCATCTGTGGTGAGTGACCTTCTCACTCACTAGCCCATCGGCAAAAAAAGCTACCGCAGCTACCAAGACGCATAAGCCACACAGCCATACAAGCTTTCTCATTGCTGAAAGAAAAGGACACCATCCAGTGATTGGACACTGGCAATGAGTGTACATCCATGCATAATATCATACTAGTAAAGTGGAAATGAGAACTGTGAAGAAAGGGAAGGTGCAATGTTAAATAGACAGACTTGGCTATAGTTTTAAATATTATTACCAACCAACTTACTAACCTGTAACTGTAAGTAAGTTACTAACTAACTAAGCAGTGACACTGAGGTAAGCAAGTTAGGGTAGTGAGAAACTATGTAGGCCTACCCCGTACCCTGGAAACCATATACCCGTACGCTTGAACTTTGAAGCCAGGTACTCGTTCCTTTGAAACCATGCAGTGATGTACACGGAGCTCGAAACCACGTAATCTGTAGGCTGTACCCTCGAAACCTGGGGTACAGGGTACAGTTACATAGTTTCCTACTACCCAGCAAGTCAGGAGCAGCAGAAATCACAGTCGCTGGCGTTGAGTTCAAGCGGTTCAACATATAACCATGCCCTATGATAGAGTCAGAGTGATAGACCTAAACAGCACGCGGTTCTGTGTTCATCAGTTGGTTGGAGAGACCTACCAGAGTACCGCACTCAGTAGAGTAGCTCCTTCAGTACTTGGCCCCAGATCGGCTTTCTGAGTGACTCAGTGAGTGACTGTGAGCCAGTCCCGTAGTGATTATCTCGAACTCAAGAGTCAGACGGGTACGTGGTACTGGTAGCGGTAGCACAAAAGTCGAGAGTAATCAAACTTAATTAGCTACTACTAGTGAACGTCTATCGACGGAATGTGGTTATATAGATATAGTACTTAGTTATAAATATAATAAGTTATAGTTTATACTAACTATACTCTAGTCTAGTAGTACTAGTAGTAGTAGTACACAACACACCTGACCAGAGTTCACCAGACCCTGCGAGCCAAACAAGCAATTGAACTCGGCAATTGGACATTGAGGTGTCTGCATGTAAAAGATAATACTTACGGCTAAAGACTATACCCAGAGATTTGGGCGGAATAACAACGCACTTAGACTTGGAGAGTTAGACTTGGAGTTCAAACCACTGAAAGTGAATAGATCACTTTCATCGCGCGTGCTAAATCAACTGGGAGATAGAGCCATGACTGACACGCCCACAGTAGAGCCTTCAAACATCAATTCAATCAACGTTCAATCGTCAAAGGTGATCATAACTCCGGTATATTCAGCCACGCGATGGGGTGATTGGGGTTCCTGGTGTAATGCGCCCGCCACCAATGTAATAACTTACCTTGTGCTACCTTGAGCCTACTCATCCAGAACCGTAGTTCGGACAGTAACACTAACATAAAGGCCACTGGTCGGATAAACAACTCAGAGTCTCCGAAATCATCTCTATGCACCACCATAACCCATTCTCAAAGGGCCGTTCTCTTTACAACTGGTCGTTGTTATCACTGCAGACTCCGCCCATCAACAGATGTCTTGGTTGCTTTTCAGATTTTGTATGTCTAGTAGTTGCTTCCTACTAAAATATCAGACACACACTTTGGCGAAGAAATTCAAGCAACAATTATCATGAGAGATTACTGATTTCTTTCCTTGAAGTTTTTATTAAAAGTTGCACAGTATCACCAATTTGTACAGTTTTGAACGAAAAAAGACCACTATGTGAGCTGCTGAGACAGATAAGCACCAGGTGGTAGAGTTATGTATGATCTCTTCTCTGCTGTTAGTGTATAGATGATTATAATATGTCTGCTTGGTCTTGGTCATTTAATTTTCTAATGAGCTGCAAATAAGCAAAAACACATAAATTTGTACCAAACAATTCTCTATTCACGTTGGAAAATGAAATTTTCTGATTTCAGCCACGATTTCTGAAGTCTTGTATTTGTCTCGGTCATTTTTGTCCTTTTTCTTTTGTGGGCAACCTGGTTCAGGGGCTTCATGGCATAACAAAAAACAGTTAATAAACTAATAGGGGGAATGCTGTGAAAAATCGCTTTTCCTGAAAAAATGATTTGTCATGTACTGAACCATGCGTTGCCTGCCAATGAAAAAAAAGAAGACAAGAATAACTGAAATCAATAGCTGTGACAACGACTGTGTAAAACTCCCCAATTCATCAATTCATGTACTGCCAATCTGAAATCTACCCTGGTGTCCATTAAGGTCTTCTGCATGAGCGGGGGAGGGCAAGGGAAACTACCCTCACACACCTTGCCTCATGCCACTGAGCCAGATCTGAGCAGTGTCCCTGATCTGAGTAACGATATCCCATCATTGCAGTATGGAGTTGCCACAGCAACCCAAGAGATTAGGGTGGGATAACTATATGTATATACTAGCCTGGTGAGGGCTGCTAGAGGCTCATTTATGAGATTCATATCATAACCAGTCAGCTCAACCATTCGCTCCGGCCAGATAGGCAACAATTCCATGAATGTCCGGGCATAAGCACATACCGCTGCGGCTAGTTTCGAGGGGATGTACACCCTGAAAGTTATATCTACAAAAAGCGATGAACTTTACGTGCAGAGTTATTGTCTAGTGTTTCAGCACTGTGCGTTTACTGAAGAACAAAATAGGTACCCGCGATGCATAAATAGTACAAGGCTGATGATAGGAAAAATTAGAGATCTTACCACAGAAACACAATTCCCATCTCTATACGAATACTACAGAAACCTAGTCTCACCTTCCCCAGTCATATCCACCAAATACCGAGTGATCTTATTAAGTTCATCTTTCTTTTCTTTGTAATTCTGCTTATTGTGACACTCTGATTCAATCAAGACATGTTCATCGTAAAGGTCACTGCCAATAAATAAAACAGGTTGTGGAACTTGGGTACAGGACATACGGGGGAAAAATTATGTTTACATATACAATATTATAGAAATGTGTTTTGTATAAATACAAAATACATTTCCATGATATTGACCTGAAAATCTTGAGTTTTTAAATCCGCTTGTTGACTCACTGAACAGATGCGAATTTTTGGGTCGAGTGTGTAGGCTGAGGTTATTTTGACTTGATCCATGTGTAGACATTATTAGCATACACGCTGTTGGCAATATGGTGAGACAGACAAGCGGATGCATGGGCGGGTGGACCAAGGATAGTAGGACAGATGACTCACTAAAAGTGTGCTACTGTTGGAAGATTCACGCGCCAGTCGAATGCTCGCATTATCTCAATTTCCATCCACATGTAGAATTTTAGTTGGTACGAGAACTTATTCGTGTTAAGCTGTACAGGGAGTGGTATATCTGATATTTTTTCCTCAATTTTAGCTGTAACAAACATGATGACTCTCATTGTATATATGTTCATGGAGATAACCAGGGTAAAGATATCGATCAGTGGTAGACTGCTGGGCTTGCAATTGCAAGAACATGGGTTCAAACTCTGGCCATGCCGGGACCCCACCGCGTACGTACAGACATGGTTATGACATTACTAGTTCTAATCTTTACTGTATAAGCTGAGCTGCTCCGCGGCTCTAATGTTGCCTTGTGGCTTGAAATGTTTGAGAATTTAAACTTCTAACCAGCCCACCGGATGTGGCCAACTCGACACAGCTGTAAACCTTTGACTGGAAGAGGGCAATTTAAAGCTGTATGCAACTTTAAACTGGGAGAGGGCAACTCCGAAGAAGACAAGAAACCGCTGTACCAAAGGTGTTCCACTAAAGATGGCGCAATTTCAATAACCTAAGACCAGTCTTGAGCATAATTTTTTATCAAAGGTTATGACCTAATCACACGTTTTTGGACTGACCAGGTCTATGAGAGAGAGGTTGCGGGGTTGCGTTTCCGTACCAGTAAATGGAAAACGACTTCAAACAGATGTCATGTACATTGGCGCACAAATTTGCAGGTGAGCGGCCGTTCATCCGGATTTTTTCCCAATTCTGTTTACTGATGCGTGTACAAGAAATGTTTCCTTTTTCTACTCCAATTAATAAGGCTTTCGCAGTTTGTAGGCAATCACTGATGTTATGAACTAATGTATCAGACAGTCATTTTGCACTCATGCATTTTGTGCACTGAATAACTGCTAATGCTGATCCGAGTGAGCAAATAATGTTGTCATCAAGTGAGAGACTGGCTCATTAGGCAAGTCATTATACATTATATGCAGTAGATATAATCGCTATCACTCGTAATATCATTCATTACATAACTATAAGAGTGACGATTCTTTCCAGTTTTGGGACATTAGATATGGTGGAACAATTATAGTCTTACTGCCCATTGTAGACTGCGTATCAAGGGGAGAAAAGTGGCGTCAAGCAGGGTCGATTTACTCTTTTAATAATAGTAGGTATCAAACATACCTGCAATCACCAAGCAGCAGCTGGACAATAGGTGGTGGTAGTCTGAGTGGATTGAACTTTTAGTCATAAACCCATCGAGCAACATCAACGCCAAATGACAGGTCTTGTAAGAGAATCTGTATGTCGCACTGGCGGTTTTGATCCAAGTCACCAATTTATGTCGGTGGTGAAGTTCCGGGGGTGAAGTAGAGATATAAGGAATAGATTTCTCATTTTCACACCAGGTCAGGTATGTATCAGGCCAGCTGCTCATAACAGGCATTGAGACATCATGTTGTGCACCCAAATCTAGCTGCGTACTTGCCATGACTGCATAAAATATATCAGTTTTTTGAAGGTGGAATTATAGACAACCATTATAATCTACTGTAAACTTATAGCCAGTTGAGGAGGACTGTCACCCGCGGGAGAGACCGAGTCTATCACTGGCCCTGGGACGCGCACCTTTGAGGACTGAATTGGGTGTCTGTCGCGTTCACTTGCTCTGTTTACAAACTCCTTAATGGTCATTCCATGACCAATGCCCAGACTGACAAAAACAGATAATCGCTTTTAAACAGGTTAATTTTGGAGTGAGTCAGCCAGGGAACGACCTTGGATTCCGGTTGTTCTGCTGAAATGCAAATTAGATGAGTTGTTCCAGTTTGAGTTCTGCTGACAACGAGTTGACAGGCAGTACAGCTGGCGGCTTCCTGTCCATTATGGGGGCTTTCTTTGTAGAAAATGCTGGCATGGCTGATTGATTAATAAGGCAAGTTTGGCCATCGAATCTTTGTCGAATGCCCATGTTGTGCCATATATCATGTCTAGCACAGGTTTACCAAGATAATATGGCATAACCTCGTTGACTGAAGTGAGTTACTCTGAAAAATTAGACTGGCTTATATCATCATGCTTACCTAATAGGGGAAGTTCTTGGCCAATAAAAGTGTAAAGAGAAATAAGATTCTGCCGGCAGAGCCTTCTATGTCACGCACAAGATCTGACTACTAAAAGATGTTAGCCACTTTTTCTGTGACATCACCGCATCTATCGCATAACTTAACATTGGCTCATGCAGTTTTGCTACATAACTCAGCTAGACATGTGATAGTCAGAAATATAAAAAAAAGCAATCACCTTTGTAACTTATTTCTACCCTTTTTCTGTCCCATGTCTACTGCACTGAAGTTGTTAAGCTACTTTATTTATTCAAGGAACATGGTATCATGCTCAGCAGTAAGCTGACTTAGCCCAAGAAAGAGCTCGGACCTTACTCTTCTCCTTTTTTTAGTGGCTGCCTCGTTGGGTGGAGTCACCAGTGTGGAGTGGCTGATGTGGAATTGCCGGTAAAGGGTCGCCAGTGAGAATTCTTAACAGCCACACCATTGGAATTTACTGTAATTAAACGCCCTCCCTGCCACTAATCCTCTTTCATTTAGATTCTTGCGCTGGCACTACACTGAGCTAGAAACTTGAGTGGCAGAGTAGTTATAGGCCATTTCACAATCCCAGTTCAATCAGTCCCTAGGTTCACTCATTGGAAAATTCGAATATTGTTTTATTTCTTGCGGAACTACTTGTATTCATAATTTTTTAGTTTTAGAATGTGGAAAATGAACAATAAGTCGGTATCAGTGAGACATCGGTCAGATAGGTAAGAGGTGGTAAAGAGTTAAATGGTAAATTCTCTGCTGGTAGAAAAATAGATTGTCTGCTTGCTCTTGTTTTCATGTCTGCTCCGTTTTGGTTACAACGCCGCGTAGTTAATTGCTAATACACTGCAAATAAGAAAAAGCTTGACCATAATACAAACCAAACCAAATAACTGGTACTACATACCATGGTACCAAACGACCAACATTTTGTGAAAATTAAAAATGTCTTATTTATTTTAGCTAGCTTATAGCAAGTCTTGTAGAGCGCATAGTTTTTGAATAGAAAAATACTAACACAGACAAACTTTTCATGCGATAGTATTTTTAACTGCAGTAAACTGATAAGCGAAATACTGCATCGAATGACTTTTTGTACAAATGGTTCATCATTTACTGTACCAAGAGTTGCCCGAAAGAAAGACCAGAATGAACAATAAGGCCGAATTATACTACAAAATTAGCTGTGATGACTACCATGTAGAACCCGTCAGTTTAGTGATTTAACGTGGTCGAAATAAAACCTTCCCTGTGGTCTCCTATACCAGTAAACCATACCCAACTCTGCGGGATGAGGTTGGGGAGGGCGGGTGAGAAAAGCTATATACGCTCGCATTCCCCTGCCTCATGGCAACCAGTCATATCATCTGAATAACTATCATCGCCATTATTACAGTATAGAGTTACCATACCAACCCAAGAGATTACAGTAGGATAACTCTATATGTACTAACCTGTTGAGGGCTGTAAGAGGCTCATCTATGGCATTCATGTTGTAACCAGTCAACTGAACCAGTCGTTGAGGCCACATAGGGGATGCTGTGGTATAAGACCTGGCGCAAGCACATATTGCTGCAGCTAGTCTGGAGGGAATAAAAACCCTGAAATGTATATCTACAAAAAATCAGAGAGCTTTACCTATTGTTTCGACTGTGTGTGCATGTGTGCGCGTGTGCGCATACGTGCATATGTATGCGTGTTACCTGTTCAAAGGATACTTTATGACTAAATGCATACCCATGAGTGTGGATAGGTTACAACCCTATCCTTCCATTCCAAGTCCTAATTCGTTCCCAAATGAAAAACATAACTTTTTAAAATCTCCACTGTCCACATGAGGCTTGTCGCGCATGTGTAGCCTTTCCCAGACTGCTTCCTGGCATGGGGGGGGACTTATATTGACTTTACGAGTTTTTACAATAGTCATCCGAGTTAGATTTATCAGAGTTGTCTCCCTGTACATAAATTACCAAATGTGGAGACGATTCCTGGCTGACCTGCGCTCAGCCGATTGCTCAAGCTGTTAGCCTGGGCTGTATATCGAATGCATTTCTAGCTTTTCCTGTTATGGCTCAAGGTTGTTCTTCACTGAACTAGCATTGATCTGCTTGTCTGTTTTCCCTTGTCATCTAAAGCATGTGAGCCAGACTACTCATCTGACTGGTTTGTGCTTGTAGGGTGAAACTGACCAAGTGTATATATGCGTGTATTTGTCTGCTATGCGTATTTTTCGATCACGTAACCATCACTTCTCTCAATATGCGCTAGTACGCTTCGGATTCAAGAGATTGAACATCGGTCGCTACATGCAAACTGATTATTAGAGGACGTTTTATGGATCATCTAACAAATCCAGCTTTTGCCATTGCATTTGGAATAAATTCAACAATTGATGTCTTTGGAAGTTTTACTTTTATTCACTGCAATGTCGTTGAAAGAGTTGCTAATTGAGAAAACCTGTAGTCAAACAATTAATCGATGAGCTATCCAGGAAGAGCTGTAAGAGTTAGGGGCTTCCCACAACAACTGAACAAGCACAGGGCTAGTTTCGTGTTTCTTTTACTGATATCACTCTTTTCGGACCTAGTGTTCGACTTGCTCATTTTTCTGTGATCAATTCTGTTCAATTCATTATCAAATTAAACTTCTCTAAGGGTCTACTCAGTGTTTCATATCCCGCAATGTTCGTTCTTTCTAGTTGTCTCAGATCACTCACTCGCGTGTGCGCGATAACGAATTGAGTCTTCTTTTATGAGAATGAGGAATTACGTACCCTCATAATTACGCATCCAAAACATTTGGTGAGTCTCATCCTTGTTTTGTAATTGAAGCATTCGAGAGACAGGTATGTGTTAAAAGTACAAACAATACAAATAATCCCAGTCACACAGGCAGTCCAGCGCACACGCTTTGAGATGACAACAGGGTTAGAGAAAGGCGCAAGTTAAGGGGAAGAAGGTACGGAGACTTGTACAGAAAGAGTGGCAGTGCAGACTAAATATAGCTAAAATAATGTCATTTGTCATTGTAAGGTGTTGGTGAAGGACCCAATCGGCTCTTCTACTGGTTCAATAGCCCGCCCAACATGACGGCCCAAAACCAAGGCACCTGGCTTGTTCATGAATTGTCTCCACAAATGGGTGATCGCGCACGCGCGGTAGGCCATACATCCCACCGCGAGTGCTGCAGAAGGCACAGTACATAGACTGTGTGCCTACAGCTGCAATCAGTGACATATGACATGTCCGCTACAATGGAATCGAAAGATGACATCGGAACCTGTTTGATATATTGGATTCCCAGCTAGAGGTGATAGATCCTGATCACAGATAAGCCGTGAGGTCCCTCAGGCTTTGGAGAAAACTAGTGACAACTGGATATACCAAATGGCTTCTTTGACTTGGAGAAATAAATCAACCATCTTCGTCACTATGACTATGAGTATGACTATCTGTATCTCTCTGTAATCATCTTGGACTCTCACTTCTCTACAGTCTCCCCTCTGGACAATCATCCTCCCTGTACTATACTAGACATCTCACCTTCCA
>Ga0224501_10004692_pt1 | contig 10771 bp, 3 predicted proteins | sample SF_Oct11_sed_USG_4_FD_169105 | JGI IMG/M metagenome (GOLD analysis project Ga0224501, IMG submission 169105) | Sediment microbial communities from San Francisco Bay, California, United States - SF_Oct11_sed_USGS_8_1 | ecosystem: Environmental > Aquatic > Marine > Sediment | place: USA...
ATGCATGGAGATAGTGATATGATGCATAGAGATAGTGATATGATGCATAGAGATAGTGATATGATGCATAGAGATAGTGATATGATGCATAGAGATAGTGATATGCAGCATTGCAATTTGATGCGACACGATGCAATTTCTTTTGGGCATTGGTATCATTTCTGTTATAAAGTGATGTTTTACAATCATAGAAAGCCACCCAAGAAAATCATTTAAATGAAAGCGAGTATGTACAATGAATTTTAAACTTCAACCATGCAATATGACTCATCTTATCAATCACTATACTTCATATCAGTGCCTGTGTGCAACGCAATTTCGCTCAGCAAGATTTTCAGTTCAGAACAGCCATGATAATCTAACTACGTACTCATCATAATTATATTTACCCAACATTCACTAATCAACTCAGACATTGGGTTCCTTCATTTATTTTTATTGTATACTTTTAAAATAAAGTGAATAATGTGATGTACCAGGCCGAAAGCGACAGGTTGTATCTTTATTAAGGGATATCATTAAACACGAACCATTTACTGGGGGGAAAACAAGCAACAACAACAAAAACAGGATAATATTTTTAGACAGATCAGGTAAATCAGATCGGACGAGGCTGTGCAGTTTGTGTACATGCGTACGTATATATGTGATACATCTTTACTACAGCTGTACACTTTATATAATTACAGATTTCTCAGTTCCTATTCAGCCATTGGTTCCTCCTTCTGTTTATTTGCCATGGCTGTCTCAGCGCACAGCTTTACATAGAAGTTAGCGTGATGGTGATATTTTCCCGCCTGAGTGGAGAATCGACTGGACAGACGCGTAGCCTTCCTTCGTTTGCCTCGTTGTGGGTAGCCATATTGGATACCGGTTGGCGGATCCATCATCATTAGGCCATCGTGATCATAGTAGACACACCCGTTCATATCATGGTAAGGCACTTGGTGGGCGGGATACTGCTTAGGACGAGGCACCCGTAATGGCATTCTCTGAGGCCGGGTAGGCAGGAAGCCTGGGTATGGTGGGGGTGGACACATCTGTTCCATTCTAATTGGTGGGCGTGGCTGCAGGAATGGCCTCTGTGGGTATGCTGGTCCAGTTGGATAAAAGGGCCGTGAGTTTCCGTAAGCCAAAGGAGGCCTAAATGGATGGGGCTCTCCACGCCGTGCAGTGAGCTTTGGTCGCATTTGATTATTTTGCATGTGTGGCAGCTGCGCTACTGTAAAAGTGATATACCAAAAGCTTTAGAGGGTACTATTTAGAAACTGATTTCAGACATTGGGAATTGTGGTCAAACTCTTGAGGTAAAAAACTATCTAGTCTGTCAAATACTCAGGCATATACAGATTAACAGGGTACATGGGTTACCGCAAGAAGTAAAGATTTTTTCTGTACACAATTAGTCAAGTGACTCGGCTCTTAGACATGTGGTGGGTGATCGAGTTTTACTCACTCCATACCACCCGCCACATTCCGAAAAGCGAAATCACTTGGCTACCATACAGTAGATTGTAGGAGTTGTGAGCTCACCATTGGAATGATCAGGTAGAACAATGATATCTAGTACTTCATCATCAATATGGGAGTTATCATCTATTGTATGGTCATTACTATCTGTAGTATCAAACCCATCAGAATTGTTGCAACTTTTCTGAAATGAAAACCATGTTTTATATCACATGGGTGAAGCAGGTGCCTGATCATTGTTCTTTAACCCCTCAATATCTTTTTAATTGCCAACCCACTAGGACACAGAAGAGCATACAATGTTATCATGAACTTGTTAGTAGGCCAAAGTTAACCCGCATGAAATTCATACAGCAAAGCCCGCATACCTAAATAGGTGAAAATTGACAATTCCCACCCTATTGTATCTTTCAGTTTACCTTGTTCATGCTGGCACAGTTGTTGCGATTATCATTTGTGTCCAGAGTTGGCCAGGAGTCATTTTGTTTGCTGGCAATTTCCGCAGCACTACTTGGCTGGGCGGCCACAAAACGCTTGTAGAAGTCCAGGTAGCTACCCGGTTGAAGGGATGCCATTGTAACATAGCCTCGAGGATAGAATGGCGGAGCATTCACTGAGCGCGCTACAAAAATTTGTTTAATTACTTGGTTAACCAGCCTATTGGTTGGGCAACTGATAATGATAGATAGAGGAGTCGATGGTTAAAAATATCACTGAAATGATTGATTGACTCGATTGATTGATTGATTGATTGGCTACTGGAAATTGGGCAGATTGATAAGTTGATTGGGAGTTTAGGCATCTGCCTTGGATCATCTTACCAAGCAATGGCGTGGAACATGCGCTGGAGGCTTCCAGTGAGGTTCCTTTGATGGGCTTGTTGACAGCGTCTGCACTTAGTGTAGGTTGATAGTCATAGTTGAGCGGATGAATCTTTTTCTGCACTATATCATCACGCAGCACAGCCTCTGAGGAAGCCTCAGAGGAATCTGTGTCAAGGTCAGACTGCCGCGAGATTCCTTGGGAGACCTTTTGAACAACATCCGTGTTGATTCCTGTCTCGCATGTCATGTGTGGTAACGCGCTCATTGAATCACTCAATGGGTCAGACATAGGTCCAACATCTTTGGTTGTCGTGGCATTGGTGTCACCACATGTCATATTGGCATCAATATCTGATGGAGTCTCAAAGCTGTCCGGACTGGTATTGTCATTTGCAGTATAATCTGCATTGACTACTCTAATCACCATCTCAGATTCACTATTGTTTGGAGTGGAGGCCTTTGTTACTGCCCGTTGATTTGAATCTTCTGAAGGAGTGACTTGGACGCTGTTCATCCTCTGCTGCAGAAGAATAAGCTCATCACTTACTCCAATGGCCTTACTTGGGCAGAAGTTAGATATGGATGCAGTAGAGGCTTGAGAAGGATCCTGAATAGAATCGTAAGATGACAGAGGACAACTCCTCGGAATACTGTCGCAGTCAAAATCGCGAGGCATCTCGTCAGATGCCGTAACCATAGATTCCTTGTCCTCTGGTGATATTGGTTTTGTTTCCTGAGTTCCCTCTCCAAGGGTTTCTATGGGGTGAGGCTCAATAGTGCTATCGTCCAGAGATGCAAAACTGGCAGGCGACATTGGTTCGTCTTCATCATCACTCGGGGACGTGATAATTACAATCGGTGCAATAATCTTTGTGTCGATTTCTGATCTGATATCTGGGCTGGGCTCTGCAGCACTCGAATTGATCAATTTTGATTCTACTGAAACCGATGACTCGATGACTTGAGGGACGCGTAACCCAGCTGATTCCAAATTGATGGAAATTTCTAACATCGTTGATTGGTCAATATAGGGTGGAGCAATTGGAGTCGTCTGCGAGCTTACATTGGTTGAGCTAATTATGGAAGCCTGATAGCACTGGTCTGGTGGTTTAGCTACCGCTTCAGTGACTGAATTTTGTTCCAAAGGCTGAAGACTCTCGCATTCATCCGACTCGGGAGTCAATGCAGAAGTATAGCACAGATCACCATGACTTCTGAATGGTTCTTCTGGTACATTCTCATGATGAGGTTTAGAACAATCGGGTTGTAGAGTAACTGCCGAAGCCCTCTCAACGCTACTGTATTCCTCTTCTTTAGTCTGGGCTTGTGCACAGAATATTGGAGAAGATGATTTTATATTGACTGGGCCTTCTAGCTCATTGTCAACGTGATGTTTAGCACAGCCAGTTTGCACATCAACACCAGGGGAGCTAGCAATGCTGCTGTAATCTTCATTAGTTTGAGCAGGCGCGCAAAACGCAATCATTGTTGGTGCTACAGCGCTCATCTCTGGTGCATGTGCTTCTGACTCTGATGGGACACGAATAATTGGAGGCTCTACAGCGGTGGCATTGGCAGACCAATCATGTTCTGTACTCATTCCCACATGATAAATCTCAGTTTCTTCAGGAATAGTATGTAGTGCGTGTCCTGAGCCTATTCTAGCCTGGTCAATTGCAATCCATTCACATTCAGGCTGCCCGATAGAAGGTATGGGAGTGACAACATTAGAAGTAGACATCAACTCTATTGGGCGCGTGTGACGATACTTGAGTTTTCTGGCAAGTGTAGAGTCTGACTCCTGGGTCCAGATTTTCTCTAATGAGGGTGTGCAGTGGTCCGATCGCAAAGAGTTGTCTTGATCTGTGGAGTGGTGCTCTTCATTTTGAAGGAAATATTGGTCCAAAATAGATTCGTTCTCACTTTGAATAACAATGGACTTCTCGCTGACTGTATGATGCGATGAGAGTTCATTAGCAAACGATTTATCTTTTTTGGTAAGTAATTTTGCGGATAATTCAACTTTTTGATATTGATGATCCATCAGCCTGATCGCATTTGTATCCAGTTCGTCTTTCTTCTGTGTCAGTGTGACTGGGGCAACTTCCTTTAAACATTCGCTTGTTTTGCCACTCTCATCGCTGCACATATCATCCGGCTTTGCCTCACCAGTTGTTTCCTTTAACCGCTCCGCACCAGATTCTGTAGGCTTATCTTCATTTGCTGGAGTCACAGCTGTCGATTTGTAAATCAGACTCGCTTCTGGCTCACTATTACCATCTTCGACTGACGATTTCCCCGCAGCAATGGTAGTAGATTTGGTTTCTATGGTGGATTGCTGTCCATCAATCCCATTGTCCATAGGTATTCTTTGATCTGTTTCTGGTGATTTGTGTTTTATATTACCTACCTGCTCATGAATATCTTCCTCAATTGCTGCCCTTTTCTCAGGTAATCCAGGTGCTTGGGTTCCAATTTGGGTTTGCTGTTCATCATCGCCTCTGTCAACTGGAGACCTTTGATTGGCCTCTGTTTGTGCTTTGGAACCAAACTCAACCGCCTGTTTATCAATGCCGTCAGTGACTGGCAGTCTTTGATCAGTCTCAGTTGGTAATTTGGATTCGATTTTGACTTTCTGTTCATCGTCCCCCTTGTCGACTGGTGATCGTTGATGATTTGTTGGTGATTTGGATTCAAGTTCTACTTCCTGTTCATCAATGCGTTTGTCAACTGGTAATCTTTGATTGGTCTTTGTTGGTGATTTGGATTCGAACTCTACTTCCTGTTCATTAATATCGTCGGTGACTGGAGTTCTTTGATCATTCTTTGTTGGTGATTTAGATTCAAGTCCGACTTGCTCTTCATCGAGGCTGTCCTCGACTGGTATTCCTCGATCAGTTGCAATTGGCGATTTGGATTCAAATTCAAGTTGCTGCTCATCATCGCCCTTGCTGACTGGTGATCTTTGATCAGCCTCAGTTGGGGATTTGGATCCAGGTTCGAATTGCTGTTCATCGTCGCCACTGTCAACAAGAGATCTTTTATCAGTCTCTGTTGGTGCTTTGGATTCAAAGTCGACTTCCTGTTTATCAATCCCGTCATTGAGTGAAGATCTTTGATCAATTTCAGCTGGTGATTTGGATTTGAATCCTACTTCCTGTTCATCAGTGCGTTTGTCAACTGGTAATCTTTGATCGGTCTCTGTTGGTGATTTGTATTCATTTTTCATTTGCGGTTTTTCATCGCTGTCTTCAGCTGGTGACTTTAGATCGGTTTCTGATGGTGATGAGGATTCAATTTCAATTTGTTTTTTATCATTGCCACCATAGATCAACAGGTTTAGATCAGTTTGTGTCAGCGATCTGGATTCCGTTTGGATTTGTAATTCGTCATTCCCATTCTTGAGAGGTGGCTTGCAAACGACTTCTGTTGGAGATTTAGGCTGTTTATTGATTTGCTGTTTATCATGCCCCTGATTCACTGCAGAGTTGATCCCAGGATGGACTGTTTTATGTTTTTTTGGTCTTACATCCATCTCCTGTCTTTTTGCTGTGAGAGGATAGACTTTAGATGTACATCGCTTTTCTTTACCCATAGAATTTTTCCTGTTTTCCTTTTTTCGTATACCAGCTTCACCATGGAGTTTTTGTTGTATGTCCGCTCCACTAGGGACCTGGGAAGCTTTATCTATCAGATCAGTTGTATCAGTAGCTATGGCTTCATCCTTGACTATCTTAGGAGGTTTTTGTTCCGCTTGTAGGTCGGCAGAATTTGGTTCACAGTCCATTGAGTCTATCTCAGAACAGTCCCCGTCAGTATCCGGCCCAGCATCCCCACTGCTGTTCGAGACCATCAAATCAACTATGGATGATACAACACTTCCTATCACAGCCTCATCTTCCTGCCCTGGTTTCAATTTTGATATATGTTGGTCCAACGGTCCATCTCCGTGAGGAATTGAACCTTCTTCAATCGAACTTGACATTGTTTCTTTTAATTCATTCACTACGAAGAGGTTTGTTTTGCTTCCATTCAATGACTTTGAATCATTCCCCTTAGAATCTACACAACAAAAGAGAGAATTCTACAGGCTTCAGAGGAACTACCCATGTGCAAACCCAACTACTCTGTGCAAGTGATAGAAGCCTACACATTTTAGACAATATCCGTATGATCTTGCCGCATGTCACATATTTCTCGAACACACATGCCAAACTTAAATGAAGCAAAGACTCAAATGGTGCAGATTTTAAGTGAGTAATGAAAAGGAGCGATGTCAAAAGGTGAATCGGACACAGTGCCATTCAGCTCTATTAGGTAAGCACAAGTTATATCTAACTCTAGATTCTAAGTATTTATTGATCCATTAGAGCTGAAAGTGTATCAACTTAATTACTTATTCTGTCTAGCTGCCTAGCTTCCAGTCGATTCAGGTTATTAAGTACAAGTGATACAAATCTCAGCCATCAAGGATACAAGAAAAAAATTATATTTCAGGTGGTGATAATGTTTCTTGCATAGCAGTGATATATGTTCTACAATGAATGATTGATGTTTAAATTTCCAATTCAAACTTTCCATAATAAAAGAAAATGAAATTGATTTAAAATAATGAGTGTGGAGTTGCCATCCCATACCTTTACCATTTTTGGATTCAAGGAATTTGTTCTGGGTTAAAAAGATGATGTTCAAAATTCACACATACCAATCCATTACGATTCAAGTCGATTCAAGTTGCTCTCAAACCAGTGTGAGATCAGCACCAGCTTTACGCAAAACATTGCGCCATCACAGACCGCATCTAACATAATTGAGCTTGCTATTTGAGTAGAGGTGGCATTACGCACCAGCGTGCTGAATGTTTGTCATGTCACTATGTGAAAGGTTGGACACGTCAGTGCTCACAATATTAGCGGTCGAGAAGTTATGCACATGTAACAACTCGAAACATACCTAATACGTTATAGGCTGTGTACTTGTATGAGAAAGGCCTAGCATAATTATCTCGGGATTTTTTTGAACGTGAGGTAAATGTATACTGCTACACTATTTTGCTGCATATCGTTCTGTTGGGTTATACCTGATCCAGTCACGGTGATGTTTTTCTCACGGATGAATCATACTACGAAATGCGCTACAATACTCAGGTTGCCACTTGTCAGTAATCAGTAGGCTATTGGCCAAATCAGCCTTGAGCGTCTGATCTGCACGGAGCGCTCATCTTGTGCACTGGTAATGCGTTGAAGGAAACTGCCCTAATACTTCAAAGAATACTTCCCATAGTAACTTAAGTGACAGCCCTGTCTGATTCACCTTACACCATACAGAAACTGATGATGTTCGTGAAATGGCATGGCGACTTGAGTGTATGTGGACATGGGTGGGTTGATACCACTGTTATGCCTCATTATTTATATGTTGTAACAAAATTATGCATGCAATCTGTGCAACCTGCCCCAGTAGGGTTGCTCATGTAGAATGTACTGAGTTTTCGGTAATCTCTGTAAAAGCACTTCTATTAAGTCTGATTCGAAGAAGGTTGTTGATGGAAGAACGCTCTCTGAGGTAATGCTGGTGCAAGCAGACAATCTCCAGTATAATAACACAACCCGAGCAATAGAGTAAAAAGCCTGATTTCTGAACTTTTTCCGAAAGTTTTTAGGAAACAAGAAAGGTTTTCCTACAATACTACTTTATGAATAACGACAAACATTATTCTTTGCTATTGATTCGCTCGGGCACTTATCCTTTCTATTTAACAGACCTCCCAAGCATGAGGCTTGTTGCAGTGTTTGGACCTGGACTGTCTATTGAACTCTGTTTCTGGCACCTAGTTTTCTTTAATAGATAAAATCTTCGATTTTCCATATGACTTATTGTTACAAAGACCTATGGCCTTATTTAATTTATCGATATAAGACCAAATTTTTAGCCATCCCAACAGCTACTTACCAAATGGCAGAATATCCCCTCCTTCACTGATATCGGTCTCATAGGAGACAACTCTATCGCTTATAACATCTCCTGTCTCTCCAGCAGCAGAAATAACCTGAGCCTTCATCTGTAACTAATATTATAATCGAGCTGAAGCTAAATATCTGAAACAAATTCTGTGATTTACGGCGTCAGCTTCGTGACATCATTTGTGTCAACACTGAATATATGCTTGCAGTTCCACTAATCTGATAGAGGGTTGGTCCATCTCAATAAGTAAGGATAGCAGAACTGCTGTCAGGAGTGGTGCAAAAATTGGCCTCCTGAGCCTATTTGATGCGGTGCCTCCACGGGCAAGTCAATAGGGGAAGGTAAACTCTATATGGGTGAACTTCCTGTATCTACCGATGGCGGTGTTGTGAAATGTAAGATTTTCGTCGGAACTCGAACTCAAACTAAGAACTCCAGTCCAAGGCCGGCTACGCTATCTGATTAGCCATGTTGCTTCACCCGCAGTGGGAGTGAAGTAGACAAATCTCCAGTCTTTCCGGTAGCTACTAAGATCTTTATTTAGCTCTTTGTCTATTTTAGGAGATTGTCCCACCTATTTGACCCAAATAACTTTGGACTCAAATAGCCGTATCCATGGTAATTCAGGATGCATAGCTCCATCAAGCTGGTATTGCCTTGCAATGAAATTTGTTTGAAACTATTTTAAGCATCCATAATAGATAAGATACAATTAGACTTAAAAAAATATTAACTGCATACTCAAGTGGCAGCCCCCTTGAGCAAGAGGTCTGGTTACGACACAACGTGTCTTGGTTCTTTAGTTTTGTCCTACATGGCCATCCTATTTGATAGAGCTCCTAAGTCTGTGGGCTGTTCTGAAGTGGTAGGAGCTGGAGTTACACAAGGAGCTCATACTCACACTAGCCACGCATCCAACAAGATCATGGGGTAAAATCCACATGCCGACACGTTGAGCCAAATAAATGGCAAAGTCAGAAAACTATCTTGCCAAGCCTTTAACTAAGGCTTTCGATTCACACTGATCGGGACCGGGACAATCAAGCAACTTTGTTTGACAAGGAAATTGGGCTAGGAAACAAAACACTTCTTCTATGGCCCAACCAAAAGAATGAGACTGTAATGAATTTTTTGCTTTTGATGAAATACAATAATGCCAGGTGTGAAAGTTGAGTCAGGCAGTGCCACTCAGTGATATTTAATGCAAGGATTTGAGGAAATGGGCGCGTACGATATCACAATATGTACATGTCTCTAGAGTACCAAAGGAAAAAGAGGATTATAGTTAAACTGGACTGTCCATGAACCGTTGATGCTACGAAGCAACGCGCATACACTGCATGCCATATATGGACTTACACTGCATGCGATATACGGACTTACATTCCTCATGCAATAGATCATAACTTTATGAGATATGTGAGTGTGAGCATTTTTTTTCTACTCATGCACTTAGCCGCCATATTTGATGGACCTCCTAAGTCTGAGGTTTGTTAGAGCGATAGGAGATATAGAATCAATGTGAGGAGCTCATTCTCACAGCGAGCGCTCAGTAGGAGCTAGGACTGAGGTGAGGAGCTCATTCTCACAGCGAGCGCTCAGCATCAGCAAGGCTAAGAATTGAACTAGAATCTCTTTAGATATTTAAATGGTGAGTTACCCGATTGCTTAGTCCCACCATCTCACTCAGACTGTGGTGCGAACTTTGTTGCATCATAGTAGACCGTTCGTCTGCCATGTTGTATACACTGGCTGCTGCAGTCACCAGACAACACGCATAGCGTTAGAGATATTCGAAGCACCCATTGTGTTACGGAACGACGAATTAGTTTAAGTATTTTTTATTACTAGTTTACTATGGTATATAGTATCATTGTCTAGTTTTCCCATAATGCAATCAGTAGGCTGCGTGAGTCTCATCCTGGCCATTGTTGCAATCTCACTGACTTTGTGCAGCTTAGCCAGATAATCCACGTGGATTAGTGAATCTCCCGGATTATAGTGGATAGTAGTAAACCAGGTCTATGACTAGACGTCCCTGACTCAGCCCGGGCTTTCTCATTTTGCCTTCATCGGTTTTGAATCACTCATGGAGTTGCCTTCTCTCTTGAGAAACAAATGTTTTTGTCATAGTCCGAGTTGATTCAGAGGCAACTCGTGATCATCATGCAAGTGAAGGCGTAAGGGAGCACCACTCAACTCTTAGACACTGTTCCAGCTGTGGTCCTTCGGTCCTCCCAGACCTGTGTACAATCCAGAACATGTCATCGGCAAGGGATGATCCCTTATAATGTTCCGCCATGGCTGGGAATTGAACCAGCTCCACGGAGAGGGTAGACCGTGAGATACATTTATTCTCCCACTGAGGTTTGGTTATCTCTCGAGAATGAAGATATAAGCTCCTTATTTCACTCAGGAGAGGCAACAGAAGAAAAATTCACAGGGTGAAAACGCAGGACTGATTATCATCATATTGAAATTTTGTTATTTTGAAAGCCGTTATTATGTTTCAA
>Ga0224501_10004693_pt1 | contig 10771 bp, 6 predicted proteins | sample SF_Oct11_sed_USG_4_FD_169105 | JGI IMG/M metagenome (GOLD analysis project Ga0224501, IMG submission 169105) | Sediment microbial communities from San Francisco Bay, California, United States - SF_Oct11_sed_USGS_8_1 | ecosystem: Environmental > Aquatic > Marine > Sediment | place: USA...
TTTGTTGCCTTTTTTAAAAAGTCAGTTTCGACCAGAAGAGAATTTCCACATTAAAAACTGAACTCAGTGCCCTCAGCTACTTCATTAATTATGCCCTTTTAGCATAGCATTCAACCGGCATGAATATAACAGTTATTGTCAACATAGGTTGCTCACCAGCTGTTTAACACATTGTGTTGACCAGGCGAGTTAGACAATCAAACTGTGAAAAGAGTTCCGCACCAGTAGTGAAAAAATGAAATTGATATTAGCACATCTGTTTGTTACGTAACAGTTACGTCTTACAAGCTTTAAGCCAGATTTATATCCATATTTATATTTCATTAGGTTTGAATTGATTAGAAGGAACGCCGCCCATCTACCGAGTCATTGTTTACTATGAGTACCCTGCAGTTGTACATTAGAAACTTAACATTGATGCTTCACATTGATGTAGAAGTTGTTGAGAATTGACCAAAGTTGTATGTTGACTGCTGAAGTGAGGGGTACTGATTCATGTATCCCAGGCTGAGAAGTCCCCCACCAGAATATGCCAATCATTAAGGCTCCCCTGAATTTGGCAGAAGTTGGCTCTTATTTAGGAGACTTATGAGCTTTCTTCTTTTGTTATCTTGTATAATATTTTCGTGGCATTTCTTTTAATAACTGCCAGCGTTTGTGTATAATGCCTTTGGGCTGTGATGCTACGTAGAGGAAACTTATACACTATAGGCTATTATTATGCTAGGCGCACTACGAACTGTCTTAATTGTGCTCAGCATTTTGCTCTGTACGATGTTGTCTATCTGTGTAAAAGAAAGCAACGCGATGTTATCCTACATGATGCTTGTCAGTGCAGCAGAAGCTTACGGACATGAAGCCATAGATATTATGACAGCAGCTCGGTTGGTGCAGCTCAGCGACCTTGAGATGTTGGGGTCAGTCTTTGTGGCTGTTGAGGCTCCTCTCTGGTTCTAGCACCAAGATGACCTGTGGTTACACCAAAAGGACAAAATGCCAATAGCCACCACACAATGGCATATGGGTCCAGCTAACTCCGACTAAAACATAATAACGGTTAGCTTATGGCGCTGCATGTGATGATGAAAACGTTCATAATTAAATGTTTATATGACCATTATGGTGGGATATTAATACCCAGTGATCTTCCGATTGTGGTGTAGATTGCACATCTGACCCTTGAGAGAGGGAGAAAGCCATGCAATACCCAGCCTGTAATGTCCCTGTTTATTCTTATACTGAATAAATGGCATATCTCCCAAATAGACTTGGCAGAATCTTTCATCTGAGGCCGATTCCAAAAAACTATCCATCAATGGAATGGTGGCTGATAGAAATGGTTGCCTGCTCCCTGGAGCATTGCTCGGTTTGGTTTCTTCGGTTGATCGGTGATTAAGAGGGTCACTCTGAGTAAAGTAGTCCAACTCAATACCCTTCTGGGAGAGTTGTGGCAAACGGCATCAGTCCAATGCAAAGGGAGAAATGTCCCCTCGGGATTTATTAAGTCATCCGGTTGATCGCCATGAGATTTGGTTTACCCACTACTTCCTTTCCTTATGCATACCTTTTCATTTCTAGAAACCCAACGTGAGAATTCTGCTTGTGAGAATACGATAGAGACTAAAGGACAGAAAGACCAGGTCCCACGCATTGAGTGAGTGCTCCATACTAAGAGAATGCTCTGGTAATGGTATCACCTGTCTCGATTCTTTGAATTGATTTCTTTCATGCATCAGGGTTTTTTTAATCAGACACAAAGTGTGGCTGCCCATCTGCTGCCTAAACAGAATTTTAAATTGTAAGTGGAATTTTTAATGACTTATAATCAATTTTGTCTAAGTGGTTCAATTCAATTCAGTTTATAGAGCAACAGGTCTTATTTTACAAGTTGAAGAAACATGCACTTTATACTATGAACTGGAAGAGAATGATTAGCTGTGGGCCCTGTAAAATGTAGTTCCATTGTCATAAAAAGGAGATGAAGTGTTATAATTGCCAGATTTTACCAAATTTCAACACTGGAAAATGTCTTCATGGCCTGAAGTGTCACCAGGGGTTCTCTGTTTTTACCATAACTCACTTCTGGACATGAGCTAGGTACTTCCACTAAAGTCATCTACCTTTCAGTTTTTAATTTGCTTTGTACATAACTGAACAGCATGTAATAGACTCAGACAGCTGGTTTTCTTGTTTACCGACTACCAAAGATAATAATGACCCCAAGAGATCTCCGCTGGTGGTGTCCGTAGGGCACCACCTTATAAGACAAATCACCATTTCAATGATTCCCAAATGGCACACTACATCTAGTACCAAATCAGTCATTCCCTTGTGGTAAGTTAGATTCTCTTTGATTGCAATCTTACCACACCAGATCCCTTTCTCTGCCGGAACTTATCACTAACTTTGGCTGACTGACCATCGTTTATACCAAGCTCAGCTATTGCAAAAAATATGCTCCATTACACTGGGTGTTGTTACTTCCATAAAGTAAACATATCTCTGACCAGCAGAAAGATGAGATGGAACATTTTGATAAACCATTGACCAGAAGAAATCACCACAAACTTGTGTTGTTTTAACCTGTGTGTCTCATGTTGGTGGCCAACTGCCTCTGGAAAACTAGTTTTTGCTTGATATGGAATAGTTGGAAGGACAATGACTGAATGATAGATTTCATTATCATATTGCTAGCTGAGTGGACAGCTAGCTGTCACTCCGCATAGTGATTAATTGGGCCGATGGGGATTGCCCTTCACGGATTCTGGGAGGAGAATTTGGTTGGGCATCCCACCTGCTTCACATCTGCTGTGTGTGAAACCGGAAAGTTAAAGAAACCATAGAATAGCCTGTTATTATTCCGATAGTTCATTATTATTTTTGCTGTAGCAGTTTGACCGTTGTTTCGGAAAAATTGAATGAAATATTTTTGTCTCATCGACCACTTTTGCTGCGGAATTAAGGTCTGAAAGTAATTCATAGATTTTTCATCATCAAATTTGTTGAAGGCATTATCAGTAGTGCAGTGTGATCTGGTCTCATTTTGTAGAGGAAGTGAGGATAGGACCAAGGGACTAGGATCATCAATATACCAGGTAAGATATAAGAAAAAGAATACTTGATATGCACAGTTAATTTGTTAGCTGTATCCCTTACAAGATAACAAATTCAGTAACTCAATTCAAGAGCAGTTTAGTGAGAAACTCAAGCCAGAAGCCAGAGAAAAATAAGACATTTGGGTCTGCCAAATCTTATTTTGGGTTTTGATCGCTTCTTTTTAAAAGTAAAAATGGAAAATACGTGAGTAAATTGTGTCGCTTTAGACTCACTCACATATGATTGCAATTTGCCTGCCACCGATTAACCAGGAGCTCACTGAATTGAGTGGAAATTGTATAAATCACATGGTGATAAATGCTGGGTTTATACATGGATGTTCATGCAGTGACGACAAATGAAAATCATGAGGCAGCACAAGGTGTCGAACCGAGATCGACAAGAGATATTCGTTCAACGTTCGTCTCGATTCGCTAATTTTTATTTTGAGGTTCAGACTGGGAAACTTACAGCGAGTCACGCATATAACTGCGCAAACAGCCGGTATCGAGATTCCACCTACATGTGTGAGGTCTTCTCGGATATTCGACCCCTCTCGATCGACAATCGGTCGCCGCCGCTCCATACGGGCTTTTTTCGTCTACAAAGTCGATCGTTTACCAGGGATTCTTCGACGAACATCCACGTATAAACCCAACAAATCAGCGCCCTCTGAAGGATTCTGACTATTGATATTTGGAGCGCATGCATTTATTATGTAAGAATTGTCCTAGGTTAGCAAACCTTAGTTTTAGGGTAGAGTATGGAATTCTCTATGTGGTAAAGAACATCTTTTTCATCATTTTCATGTTCCAAAAGAAATCCTTGCCAAAGATCACCTGACAAATTCCTGGTGATTGGTAGTTATACGAGGGTAATATTACCTCCTGTGGATTTAGTTACTTACCACCTACTAGCATGACCCTAGTGACAGTCAATATCACCCTATCTCAAAGGTTGATCTATTCATGACCTCCACACTCACCATTACCCTGGGATAACAGTTAGTGGAGAATGACCATAACTAGCCACAGAGGTATTGCGTGATACACCAGCTGTAGATTTTTTAGCTAGTTGGGTGTGCATTTTATTCTGTATAATTGATTAACCACCATACCAGTATGGAGGGTGGTAGAGGGAGATCTGTGATGGCTGGTTGACTCCGGTGGGGATTGCATCCGGGGCATTTTCTCTCAGCCTTATTTCTACAATCTCTGCTCTTATTAATTAGCCTGGAGATGGTAGCACTCAGTGGTCAGAAAATAATGGTATGGATATCATTAATTAATATGACTGGCAGCCCACAGAAAACCCACAGGAAATGGTGGACTCGGCGTCAACCACACCCTCCCTAAAGGAAAAATATCCTCCATGTCTTCCTTGTCATCAGTTAACCATAAGATATTTCTGTTGAGATTATGAAGAGATGTACATGACCTGGTATTAGTGTAACCTCATAAGCACTCTGTCTACAACCAAGTCTGTCAGCTTGTCTCAATCGACAGTGCCTCCATCATCTGATTGAAATGCACTGAAGCTGGAAATTCTCACTTGAAGCTGATTCTCCTTATGAGATTTTGTTTGTGGCGCGGATTCAAATTGGAAACCAGAGATCGGTCCTGTAAAATAATTGCCACATATTATTGGGTTTATTACTATTATTAGGTTTATTACTATTATTATAATTATTGTTATCATTATTGCAGAATCTTTGTTTGGTTTTTACAGAACCGAAACTTTGAAAGGCCGCCATCACCAAAAGCTGACAAAGAGAAAATGAAAGAGTCAACAGAAAATGAGAATAACGATCATAATCATCTCTCACAACATGGTACTGTGTGTCCAGAGCGTGAATTCTCACAACCTTCATCTAGTAACAGTTTTAGTAGACATCCTTACCGCAGGGTCTGTTCAGGGGTTGTAAGACTTTAATGAGGAACTCGTGCATACAAAAGGAGTCTAGCAGAAATCAAGTGCTACCTAAGTTTTTAACATGCCCATATATATTGGTCTCTTTCTGTAGACCTGTTACACATGCACTGTTCTCATCTGTACAGGTGGAGTGCAAAACCCAAGTGCAGCGTATTGCGTAATCATGTTCTATGTCCGAGGCTGATAAGATGTTCATAGGAACCTAATAAGCCTCAATCAATGATAGACATATATAGAGCATTTAGATTTTTGATCAAAACTATTAAATGAGTGGTCTGATTGAGAAATGATTCCACAGGTGTCATCCTGACACATGTAGACACCTTGCAACTGATTTTCAGCAAAATCAGAAAGATGATTAAACCACCTATAGTTGTCAATTCCCCAGTAGGGCCCCCCCCCCCATAGTTAGTAAACTCAACTGCTCATGACCAACCACGACCAAACCCCATAAAAGCATGGACAATACCAGATACCATCACTGACTGTTCAATCGGGATCCACATGGAACCTAATTCTCCCTTTATCCCCAAAACATTCCGGGGAGTAGGTGTTGTACCCACAGAAAGTTCTGAAAAACCAGGATCTGAAAGTGGAATTTCATTAGAAAACCACTTTATTTCTGTGATGGTATGCGGGAGAGAATGGCTTCAAACCTACATCTCCTAGAAAGATGTATAATTATATTATCCTAATTTGTGCATCTTATACTAGTCACATGTACAGCCAATTTTAAAATCCGACTCAATCTTTTAATGAGATACATGTACATAATTACCTGACTTGTAGGTTGTGAATTAAGGCCAGAAAAAGATTCAGAGATTCATAGCAAAGTCATGCCTCATTCATTAGCTGGTAAGTTTATAATGATGTGACATCTGCTCAAACAGCGCAGCAGTCTGGCTTGAATACAGGGTTTAGGCGTGTGTCCATTTTTATATTTACATTTCTTCTGTGGCACATAGACATAACATCATTTCGTCAATGTTTGGGTCAAAGCATTAGGCGAAAAAATAGATCCTCGTTTTGTTTATGGCCAGAAAGATGTTTCCAGGATAGTTTATGGACAGGCCAATTTAAAATGTTGGGCCTTCTTGATTTAATGCCATGATCCATCCGAATCCAGCATGACTGACTGACATAGCCAAGATCTCAAGACCACTTCCCCTCCATTAAATGAGAAAGCAATTTTGATAGAAGAGTTTTAAATGTCAATGTAAAAAAAAAGGATAATTCAGCAAAATTTGTTAGTGGTATATATGGATGAGAATAGAGGTTTCATTAAAAAAAAACTGAAAAACTAACACTGTGAACCAAACGGGAATCTTATTTATTGGGTATTGAATTGGAGTATGCTGTTGTTTGCCTGATACATGCACTCCATATAAGCCCAGCAAGTGTTTGAATCTAGCTGATAGAATACAGTACATGTATTCCATTAATCTATATTTTTTGTTCACCGAAGATCACGTTAATCCATTGGTGATGATTGTCAGGAGATTGAAAGCGCTTTTCTAAGGTGGTGCTACTCCGCTGATCCACCTGTGGTCCAAGCCTTTGGTTCTTCCAGACCCATATATACAAGACAGCGCATGAGATCAGCCAAGGGCAATCCCTTGAGAAGCCCCCACCATGGCCAGGAATTGAGCCAGGCCCAGGGAGATGACCGGCAATGAGATAAAGTCATTAGCCCTCAGCGCTACCATGACTGTTATAATTATGATAGAATAAGAATAAATTTAGTATAATTTTCTGTTACAGCTGTAGACGAGCCCGTACCCTCAGTTAGCCCTTCTACGTATATACGCCATGATGACCAGGTAAGAAAAATCACCTAAACAGGACAGCTCTGCCTATCGTCTGGAGTAAAATTCCCTTTAACTGAATGCTGCTGATACCAGTGGGGCAGGATCAAGCCTTCCTGTTACTTCCCGCTGTTCAGGTAACATACCCTGTTATCCTATAACCAACAGTTACTGTAGCATCAATCATTCAATCCACACGTTCCTACATATGGACTAAGGCAGCACTAGTATTTTGGTACTTTTGTGATCCAATGATTTTTACTATTACAGTTAGTTGCCATTTACCTTTCCTGAGCTTGGGGTTACTGATTTATGAGAAGGTATTAGCAGATACAAACAGAAGGATTCATAAATAATCTCCGTAAATTATAAACACTCAATTCAAGGGACCCATGCATCAAAATGTCAATAATGGTGGATAGGTTTCTATGTCAGTCACAGAAATACAATCACCTTTCAAGTGACCTGAGAAGTTAGGTCAATGCACTCTACCATCATTTCTTAGGTTCCGATGACTGAAGGGGGGCATTGACAACCACAAGGTGAAATATTCTGATGCAGAGTACCCAAAATGACCAGATAGCTTTCCATTCTCATGACAGCTACCTGTCAGCGCAAGCGTCTAAGAAATAATCAACTCAAAGAAATTTTTGTCCAATCCTGGGTTTTGGCTCATACTCTGAAGGTTGGCTGGAGATTTTTTAATGGTCTATACAGAAAATTTGACAAGTTTGGTGTTCAAACAATAACCAATTAAAACTTCTTTTTTTAAAGACTACTGTGTGGTGGGGCATTCTTGTTGACCTCAAAGTTGGTGGGTTACTCCATGCATTTGGTTTATTCTCTAAAGGCGGACTGAACCCTTGCTGTGATTACTCATGTTTAGATTTTTTAAAAAACAGGTGCCTGTCCCTATGTTCACCCTATAAGAGGGTCAACAGACCAAGTCGCTCCATTCCCTAAACCAGTGACCCAGATGAATCATTGGGCCTAATGGAAATAACAATAGTTGGTATTTTGGATAGAACCACATTGAAAAAAAGTCATTTCAACTAGAAAACAACCCAATCCAATGTCGGAAGCTGGTAGCTGGTGAACAATGAGGTGTAAACAGGCCTCGCCAGATGTTCTGAGCTACAGAGGGCAGATTATTCCAACTTGCCAGCTGGTAATGATATTTAACAAATACAAATAACATGAATTATAATTATAAAGCATTGGTGACATACGACATCAGCATTATGGAAATGAATAATTTTTAAAATCTAAACTGGCATAATAAAACTTCATAGAAATAGCTAGTTATCCAGGAAATGATGGTGATTATTATAATGCATACGTTGTCACTAACTCAAGCTTACATACAAGATGAAGTTCACACCGATTGCAGTATCTAGCCAAATCTTACTAATGGTAACATTTACTTTGGCATTTGATTGTTATTTCCCATCATGTATGATACCAACCATCTCAGAAATATTTCATTAGGCTATCTCAAACTAAAACCGCTTGAATTGGTTTTGTCAAGGTTACAAAGTTGAACTTGCAATACTTTTTATGCTCAGGAAGCTTGCTCAATGATGTCATATTATTCAAATCTTTACCATGACCAAAATTAATTTCTATGTTTGTGCAGTGTCATCATAGCAATACCTTGCCACACCTGACCTAGTCAGTTTCTGTTTGTTCCGCTTGTATTTTCACTAATAAAATTGAAGTGCACTCATTATCAGCTCATCACCTTCCCTTGCCACGCCATCATATCTCGTCAGAGTTATCACTGGGAATGTTTTCCTTCCATACCAGGACCTAGCTAGCACAATGACCTTCATATAGCCCTAGCTAATATCCATAAAATAATGGTAGTGATAGTTTATTTTCTGTAGCTACGATAATAAACAGGTACATGCATATATTCATGCTTCGCTTGCGGGTAAATACCATTCCGGTGAGCCTACTTCTTCCCAATCCACTCTTCCCCCTCATTGGATTCTAATCATGAAGGAGGCCTTTCCATTTTCGCAAGGGAAACTCCTCCTGAAGGCACATCCTTGAAAATGCTGAGCGCAAACTAAACCCAACTTCTCCAAACTGCTCCAAACACAAACGTAACGCTTCTTACTTAATGCTTTGATCACCATCCACGTACATGCCCAGTCAAAAATTAAAGCCTCTTGATGAAAAGTACAACTACCACCAGACCGGGTTCACATAAAACTATAGTCATGAAGTCCCTCGGTGATTGATATATTTTATATGCCAGCCATATTAACACAGTTACCATTGTTGACCAGTAGAGAATAGCCAAATTTATTTCATACCTTTTGGCTACCCGACCATGGTCAAAGGAATGAGAATAATAAGGGAGAAAGTTTAATTTTAATAATAAATAAAATCAGAATGGGATGGAGGTATAGCTCCGGAGTAGAAGCGCAGGCTTAAGATGATTCAGTCCCTAATCATGCTACTTATATTATTACCCAGGTTCTGTAGCTCCAGAGCAAGCCTAAGGCTTAGACGAACTTGTGAACAAGTAGACCAACACAGACTAATAAATAATCTGTTTCTACTGCTCCGTGTGCTGTGTATTGCACATGTATGTGTTTGGTTATGACGGTGTTCTGCTCTCTAAGTGAAAGGTTATTCTCTCTTCCTGTTATAGAAGGTCTCCTCTCATGATTCTCCTAACCTCAGCGGTAAGGACTGTGAATGTACAGGAAGCTGCGTATGTTCAGATTCACAAAGTTCCCGCGGCTCCAGTCTGGAGCAGGGAGAAGGTAATTAAAAGCTCATCGATTTATTCCACAAAATAAAATTTCAATCTTTGGTTTGGTACATTGAAGGATTCAAATAAATGAAATCTCATTTTAATATTATTATTATTAAAAAGAAACTGTAACCCTGAATGATCAATATCTCTGTTAAAAGATTACTCCTTCCGAGATGTGTGGCTTGCTCTAAAGCTCAACACAAGCAACTAAGGCAGAGTGTTTCTATCTCGGTCACATTATTGTTACCTTTATTCTTAGAAAACTACTAACACATGAAAACCATGCCACACAGTGGTTATAAATTCGATCCCCCTCATTTAAATTAAATTCCTTTGGGAACCCCAAGGTTATAGCATGTAAATTTTTATCCAAGGTTCAGACAGCAGCCCCGCAGCAAAACGGAGGCGATCAGAAGACGGTCTCCCAGATGTGAACAGGAACGTTGTTTGCTCATCAGAAGAAATGAAGCTTTATGGCCAGCCACATGTTAGCCGTAAGTCGGAGTCCATTATTCAGCCATGCGGTTAGGCTCTGGTCCGTTCTTCTCAATAACATGTTTAGGTTACATTCTTCCATCGAAAATTTGGAGGGTAGCTGACATGAAGCGTTTGTCGGGTTAATTAACACCAGCCAGCCCCATTCGTCATTCGTGGTTTTTCTTTGGAGATTGGCGCTTTAATTGATTCACTTTTATAGCTGATTAAAAAGCATGACCACAGATCGTGACCAATATCTGTAACAGATTAGACCAAAGAGAGCTTACCACTGACCTAAATCGCTAGTAATCCATCATTTACTGTCACCAGTGGTTTTACCTGCTATTTTATCAGTCTCACCTGCTCCACTCATTTCCTTTACCAGAAACCGCGGAGCATCTAACATCAGACATTTGGCATGTCCGTCTAGAACACTTGAGATGCGGTCAAAATAGATTTCTTCCAGTGACCACAACTGGGCGTTATCCGCTTAATTCTCAAGATCTTTTGAGACTGGTATTCAAATTTATAGACTTCTGAGAGTGAGTTTTACAAAAAAACTTGCTGTATACTTCATTTTATGGCTCTAACCAAACCTGAACCAGCTCAGTGCTTAGAGTATACTTCAGTCAAAATCCTCATCATCTGGATTCATGGAGTCCATTCATTGCGAATATGAGCTCCTTGCTTA
>Ga0224501_10004694_pt1 | contig 10769 bp, 13 predicted proteins | sample SF_Oct11_sed_USG_4_FD_169105 | JGI IMG/M metagenome (GOLD analysis project Ga0224501, IMG submission 169105) | Sediment microbial communities from San Francisco Bay, California, United States - SF_Oct11_sed_USGS_8_1 | ecosystem: Environmental > Aquatic > Marine > Sediment | place: USA...
ACTCACGGGTATCGGGTTCCGCCCGGAGGAGATCCCAAAACCCGCGTGGGCTCAGGACCTGGAGGGGGACGAGGGCATCGATCTCGAGCAAGTCCTTGTCACCGGTTACGAGAACGTCCGCGAGCCCTTGTGCTGCCTCACCGAGTACTGGGACATCGTTGGGATCACGAATCGGGACCTGTAGGTCAGCCGAAGTTGACATCACGACTGCCTCTCTCCGAAGAAACGAGACGGTTTCGTCGACTGCTGCTGCGGGCACTTTGAACTTGTCCCGGAGGATTCGGCGCAACTCGCTGAGTACAGTTTCGCCGAGGATCAGTTGATGTTCAGCGAGAATAGCCGAGAGAATGTCGGCGCAAATCCCCCGCGTGGCGAAGGCACTGACGAGTACGTTCGTGTCGAGAAAGACCCTCATGACACGTCGCGAAATACATCCTCGTCAGTAAGGTAGCCCTGAGCTTCGGCCAAGGGCATAATGCGACGGCGGAGATCCTCGAACTGCGCAAGTGCCAATTGGCGCCGCAGCGCTTCGCGAACGATGTCGCTTCGGCTACGGCCGCTCCGCTTGGCGGCGCGGTCAAGTTGACGCTCCAGTTCGGGGTCGAGCCGGATGGTAAGTGCAGAGGTCTTCATGTCATACAATGTAATACGGTCCGCGCCTCCTAACAATCAATTGCAGCTGACACGGAAGTACGTGGTGGCCTGCGCTTCGCGCCGGGTGTATGCTGGTTGCCCGCGCAGCTGAATTGAAAGCCGTTAGGTAGCCCCTAGTTCATACAACGTGACGAGGTTGCAGTGACAGTATTCGAGTACCTGAGCGTCTTCGTGTCGATCGTTGTGGGACTCGGTGTCGCGAACCTGTTGCTTGGTGTGGAACGCATTCTTACAGGCCCACGCGATCGCGTGTCGATGGTGCACCTCGGGTGGGTGGCCATGGTCTTGCTGCTGCTCATCTTCTTTTGGTGGTTCAATTTTCAATGGGATCGCCAGGCGATTTGGTCCTTCGGACTGTTTGTGTGGGTCGTGTGCTACGCGATGCTGATGTTCTTTGTCGCGACTCTCGCGGTACCAGGCGACCGAGATGATGATGCCAACTGGGGTGACTGGTTCTTTGAACGTCGTCGGATCTTCTTCACGACCGTTGGGCTCGCGGCTATCGCGGATGTAGTAGACTTCATTGTGAGAAATGGTGTGGACATGGCGGTGGCATCCGTTGCGATGTTCACACCGCAAGCTCTGTCTGTCGTTATCGCTGTGGTGCTCGCTCGAACTTCATCTCGGCGTATCCTCGAGATTCTGACCGTGGTGCACCTTGTGATCTTGGTCACGGCCGTGCTGACGATGGCTGGAACTGTGGGCGTGTAGACCGTGAGCCGTGACCCTGATGGGTAACAAAAACTGACCGTTGATGGGTTACAGTCTGGGGTTCCTGGAAGAGGAGCCATCATCGCTGATGATGGCTCCTTTATCTATGTGAAGCCAGCCGAGGCAGAGAGGCCCGAAGAAGACGGCCCAGACGCCATCGGCGATCTCTTCGAGACCTACGAGTTCACCGCCGAGTAGGTGAGATGCGTTGACCCAGCAGGAGTGCCAACGGATGCCACCGTTGGTGGAGACCTTCCGGACCTCGAAGTGCGCGGGGTAGTTGAGGGGCGGGAGCTTGTTGGGGAAGGGTCGGGTGCTGGGCACGTAGACATCGGCAGGAGTCTTCATCTGAAGTGCCTCGTGGGGACGGATGTGGTTGAAGTCGTGGAGTAAGGAGTTGAAGCGGCGCTGCTGAGCGGAGCGATTACCGGCGGGAGGGATGCAGGCATCGGCCTTGAGGTCCTTGTGCATGCGTTCGTGGCGGCCGTTCTGCTGGGGGGAAGCAGGCTCGATGAAGTCGGGCAAGATGCCGAGTCGGATCCACCAGACGGCGAGGCGAGAGAGTCGGCCGAGAGCGAGAGGGGATGAGAAGGGTGGGCCGTTGTCGGTACGGATGCGATCGGGTATGCCGAACTCACGAAAGAGACGCGTAAAGACAAGGCGTGCAGCGTGATAGGTGGTACCGTCGACGGCCTGACAGGCGAGGAGGAAACGGCTGAACCCGTCTTGGAGGGTGAGGGGGTAACAGTAGCGGCCGTCTCGTGTCTTGAAGTGGCCCTTGTAGTCGGCGGACCAGATGGAGTTGGGAGCGGTGAAGGGAGCGGTGGGACGTCCGGGGTGGGGGTGGGTACGGACGCGCCTCTTCTTCCGGACGAGGCCAGCTCGTAGCAGGTGCTTGTGCAGGACGCGTGGGCAGGGGAGATCCCAGTGAGGGTACAGGGTCGCGAGGCGAGTGTGGATCTTGGCGGCACCCCACCGGGGTCGGCGGCGTCGGAGCTCGAAGGCGGCCTCGAGGATCTCGGGGTCGGTGGCGTGGGGGCAGGAGTGAGGGCGGTGGGAACGGTCGTGGAGTCCGTCGGGACCCGCGGCGTCATATCGCTGGAGCCACTTGTAGCCCGTCTCGCGGCTGATGCCGAAGCGCTGGCACACTTCCGAGAAGGAGCGAAGGCCGGAAGTGGCCTCCAGGATGAACTGGGTGCGTTCTTTCATGGGATCGGTCTCGTACCATGGCATGGGCATCTCCTTGTGGAGATCCCAAGTTGCGGTGAAGACTGTCACCCATCAGTGGTCAGTAATGTGTTACCTATCAGGGGTCACCGTACCCAGCCACTGCCTAACAAGCAATTGCTGCTGACACGGGTAGAAGTGGTGGCGCGCACGTGCCGTGCGCGGTATGCATGTAGCCCGCGCAGCTGGATTGAACGCCGTTAGAGCGCACCAAGTCTCAGTCGGTCGTCCTTGAATATTGTCTACTCAAGTGGTTAGACTTCGGAGTGTCTTACGCGTGGTGTATCGATCAGGAGTATGTTTGTGTCTACCGTTACAGTGTCCAGTAAGTATCAGGTGGTCATCCCGAAGGATGTGCGAGATCGTCTAAGAATCCGCCCGGGCCAAAGAGTGGAGGCGTTCGCCGTTGGTGGTCGCGTCGAACTCGTACCGGTCCGCCCGATCAGTGAAATGCGTGGGTTTCTGGAGGGCATGGATCCCAACTTCGAACGCGAGTCCGACCGGGAACTATGAACGTCGTCGACTCATCTGGGTGGATCGAATATCTAGTTTCCGGACCCAACGCATCCTTCTTTGAGACCCCTCTGAGTTCGACGGAAGATCTCCTCGTACCATCAATCAGCATCTTCGAGGTGTACCGCTACGTCCTGCGGGAGGAGGGCCGGGAAAAGGCTCTTACTGTTGCCGCATCGATGAGACAGAGCCGGGTCATTCCGTTGGACGAAAACCTTGCGGTCGAAGCTGCTGAGGTGGGCGCGAGCTACGGTCTCCCGATGGCTGACAGCATCATCTATGCTGTGACCTTAGCCCATGACGCGACGCTCTGGACTCAGGATGTAGACTTTGAGGCACTGGACTACGTCAAGTACAAGTCGAAGCGGGGTGCGCTCTAACAAGCAATTGCTGCTGTCACGAGAGATAAGAGTGGCGCGCGCGTTCCGCACGCGGTATGCCTGACGCCCGTGCGGCATAATCGCCAACCGTTGGACGAAACGCGGAGAGCCGTCATTCCACGTGGTCACAACTCGTTGTTCTTGGGCGGAGGCTTGAGGACGCCGAGGGTCGGGAGGGTACGGTATGCGTATCGACAGTGTTTGCGGCACAACTACATCTGTTGCGATTGTCGTTGTGTTGCTCGCCGGATGTCTGTCTCTATCTCCGTCAGAATTGGTCGATGTGACACTCTCCGTGAGCGACACCGTGGTGTCTGAGGCACTGCCCGTGGTGATCGATGTTGCGGCAACCAACCGAGGGGACTCTGATGTCACCGTTTCAGGGTATGGGTGTCCGCAGCTCTATCGAGTCATCGATGGGAATGGCAGTATCGTGGGTCCGGAAGGAGCGTATTGTCTCGCCATGGTCGTTCCTCCGGCCACCCTGAGTCCTGGGGAGTCGATCGAGTTCCAATACACCTGGAGTGGAAGAGGGAATTCCGAGTTCTCAGCTCCCCTTCCGACTGGGGAGTACGAACTCCAAGCATGGATCCTAGTGCTTCCGCAGGACTCAGTATTCTCTGGAACTGCTCCCGTGAGAGTGGTTGGTAGCCCTACGGCGGTCCACTGAGGAGATGTCGAGCGAAGAGCGAGGCACGGTGCCAAGACTCGTTTCGGTCCAACAATCAATTGCACCTGCCACGGGAGTACGTAGTGGCCTGCGCTTCGCGCTAGATGTATGCGGGTAGCCCGCGCAGCTGAATTGCGAGCCGTTAGGAAGCACCGCAGTCTGAGTGGTGGGGTGTGACGTCGGAAGGGGACGAACTGTGATGTCTGCGCCATAACCCCTTCTCGGTTCGTCCCCCAGGGCAACGCAGGTGGGGTGGAACGCATCTCAGTCCCGGGTACTGCGCGACACTGGATGTAGGCGGCGAACGATGGCTAGACGTGTTCGTGTGGGGCCGGCAAGCCTTGAGCGATTGGGGATATCTGGGTGTGGGCTGTTGCTGGCCACGGCGTTTCTGCTGTCCGCCGGGGCTCCGGTCAGCGCTCAGAAGACTGCCGGCGAACTGGGCTCGGATGCCCATGAGGCTGTGGTGCGTCGGCTGGCGGCCGTGCTCCGTCAGGAGTACGTCCTGGAGGACGTCGGACTCAACATGGCCGAGCGCATCACATCTCGCTGGGCTGACGGCGCCTACACGAACAGTGCGGATCCGGAGTCCTTCGCGCAGGCGCTGACGGACGATCTCCGCAGCGTGTATCTGGATCGCCATCTGGCAGTGCTGGCACCTGAGCGCTACTCAGCGTTCAAAGACATGGTCTCGGGGAGCCACGGGCCGGAAGGGCACGGCGGCAGGCCTGAGGCTACGGTAGCGTCCAGGGTGATCGACCGCGCCGGTGTCGGGCGTGTGGGATTCCTAAGGCTGTCTCGCTTCGATGGTTCGGGGGCAGGCCTTCGCGAGATTGATCGGGCCATGTCGGAGATCGTTGGTGTGGACGCGCTGGTCATTGATCTGCGCGCGAGCCCGGGTGGAGATGCGGACGCAGTCAGGCACCTGTCGAGCTACTTGTTCCGGGAGCCCACACACCTCGTCAGTTCTCTGCGTCGGCGTGACGTGACCGGAAACCGTAGTGTTTCGGAGCGGTGGACCACTCCCAACGACCTTAGCCCCCGTTTCGCGTCAATCCCGGTCTACGTCCTGATCGACGGCAGAACGTTTTCGGCCGCGGAGTCGTTCGCGTTCGGACTGAAGGTGACCTCGAGGGCGACATTGGTGGGTGCCGCGACGGGGGGAGGCGGCCACATGAACGCCCCGTTCGACCTTGCAGATGGATTCGGTGCTTCCATATCCGTGGGGCGCACTTTCGATCCACGGACCGGAGAAGGCTGGCAGTCCACCGGTGTGAAGCCAGCCATCGAGGTCGAGTCTGATCAGGCCCTCGAGGTAGCGTTAGCCGAGTTCGGTCGATGAGACTAGGACGGGGGGCTCCTAGCCATGACGGGCTGCTTCCTAACAAGGAATTTCTGCTCTCGTGCCCAATAAGTAGGTAGTACTGGTGGCGGATAGGCAACCCCACCTACTAAGCTCACGCAGCAGAATTCCGAACCGTTAGCAACTGTGTTGCAGGCGGAGCTGGTCGAGGGGAACAGAGGGGTCCCATTCACGGCTGTCGCGGACCATGGCATTGAGGATGGTGAGGAGTTTCCTCATGCATGCGACCTGGGCGACTTTGGCTGGCTTTCCCTTGGCTCTGAGTCGCTGGTAGAACATGCGAATCACGGGATTCCACTTCGCGGCGCTCCAGACACTGAGGTAGAGCGCAGAGCGTACAGGAGCTCGGCCGCCCCAGATCATGCGCTTGCCGCGGAAGACTCCGCTGTCACGCGAGTAGGGCGCGACACCGACGAGGGCAGCGATCTGCTTGTGGGAGAGTTGACCCAGTTCCGGGAGCTCTGCGATGAGCACCCGAGACAGGTTTGGACCGACGCCTGGAACGGTTTGGAGTAGGTCGCTCTTGGCGGCCCATATCGAGCTCTTGCGGATCGTCGTGTCGAGATCCGAGTCGATATCAGAGAGCTGACGTTCAAGCCACTTGATGTGCTTTTGGATGCCCTTTTGCACGGGCTTGAGTGCGAAGCCGAGGCGGTTCTTCTCAGCCGTGATCATCTCGATGACTTGGCGCCTGCGAGAGACGAGAGCCTCCAAGGCACGGGCTTCTTCGCTCGGTAGGTCCCGGACCTGGGGCCGGACGCGCTCGGCAAAGAGCGCGAGGCCGCGGGCATCGATGGTGTCCGTCTTCGCGAGCTGGCCCGTGCTCTTCGCAAAGTCACGGCAGTGCCGAGGGTTCGCGATCACGACCTGGATATCCGCGGCTGCGATCGCGGCTGCTGCGGGAAACTCGAAGCCGCCCGTGGCCTCCATCACCACGAGCTCGGGAGCGATCGTCTTCAGTCGACCCACCAACTCCTGAAGCCCTTCCTCGTCGTTGCCCAGCGTCCAGACCTCATCGCTGTCTGAGCGAGCCACATCGACCTGAGCTTTGCCCACATCGATGCCCACGAATACCGGTGGCATTTCCATCTCTCGACTCCATCGCTCGAGGAGATGCGATCGCTCCCTCCCGGCCTTGCGGATGCGGGCTCCAGTGGCCCTGACAACTGTTCGAGATCCCGCGATCGCGGCACAGATACGGCGCCCCAGCTAACGTACGGCCTAATTGAGCCTATGTGACAACGGGCTGCCGCATCCTATTGTGTATCTGAATCTACGGATTCTTCGACATACAATGTGAAGAGGGGATCCATGGTGCTCGAGTGTGGCTCCGGGATCAGGACGGGGAGGAATATGGGGCGAATTCGTCAGTCAGTGCTCTTGTCCGGACTGTTGGTGACTGGCCCATGTCTGTGGCCCGCCACTGTGAAGGCTCAGCCTGAGGCAGTGGAGGCTGAAGTCGTCGCTGCGGTCTTGCTCGACTTCGTGTCGGAGGCGACGCACCTGTTTCCGGATCGACAGTTGGTGCTGGTGCGAGATCAGCACACAGGATTCCATACAAGAAGTAGCATACTCCCAGAAGGCCTTTCGAGTGTCGAGGGGGATTGGTCAGAGGAGATGTTGAGTTATCTCGGAGCGTTGGTTCCCGGACTAGAGGTATGTGAGGCGAGGGATCGCGTCTGCACTCCGTTGCGGGACCAGGGTTGGGTTGAGGTCTCGGTATCCCCGATCTCCTTCTCGCCGGGAGAAGCACGATTGATTGTGAAGGAGATTTGGCTGGACCATGATGGCAGAGGGATCGGTGGCACCCAGGCGTTGCGGCTAAGGCAGGCCGAAGGCGGATGGGGCATTGTGGAACGGGAATTCTTGGGGATCCTCTGATATATCGGATGGGTGCGGTGCCGAGGTGGTCCGGATACCGAAGTAGGCCCTTCACATAACAAAGCGGTTGCCGCCTACGCGGTCCGGGGCCGCTCCGGAATAGCCGGCGCAATCAGGCTGAGCCGTCACACGAATGTGGTCGTTCTGATTAGACGTGAATGTGGAATTGAAAGCGGCAGTCGGTTCGGAAACCGCTCGACGTTATAGGACATCAGCAGATCTCACACGAACAGAGGGCCTTCGGAATGCATGGACTACGGTGTGCCATTTTGTGTGGCACGGTCTTGTTCGCGACGGGTTGCGCTTCAGATAACCGGGAGGTGAACGAACTCACGGCGCGCATCGACTCCATTGTGCAGGAGAAGTTCGAGGCCGGTGAGTTTCACGGCGGGCTGCTTGTGGCTCGTGGAGAACAAGTCCTATACCGCGGCGCCGTCGGGATGGCGGATCGGGCGCGGAGTATTCCCAATACGCCCGAGACGCTCTACCCGCTCCAGTCCATCACGAAGTCCTTTACGGCGATCATCATCCTTCAGTTGGTCGAAGAGGGACTACTGGATCTCTCTGGAACACTGGACCAGTACTTCCCCGACTATGGGGGACCGGAGGCCGACAGGATCACCCTACATCATCTGCTGTCGCACACCTCTGGCGTACCGGATCGCTTGGTTTCTATCCCGGGGTACTGGGAGGAACTGCCGGACTTTTCGAGAGACAGTTTGTTCTCGCTGATCGCTGCGATGCCCCTGGAGTTTGAGCCGGGGTCGGCATTCGCGTATACCAACACCGGCTTCGTCTTGCTCGCCACGATTGCCGAGGGGCTGACGGGACAGAGCTATGCCGAACTATTGCAGGAGCGGATCTTCGATCCCCTGGAGATGCGCGATTCGCGGTGGATAGGCTCCGAGGTGGGTGAGGGGATCGCGATTCAGTACAGCGGCGAGAGCGCTGTTCCCCAGGAGACGATCTACGAGGGCGAGGCAGGAATCGTGAGTACGTTGGACGACATGCATCGGTTCGCTCTGGCGCTCGGCTCGACTGAACTGCTTTCGGCCGAGATGTGGGACCTCGCGTTTGCGGCCCACGCCCTGCCTGAAGATGCGGCCCGCTTCCATCCAGCCCATGCCAACCCCTATGGCTATGGGTTCGGTATCGGAAAAGTGGGCGATACGGATCCACCGACCCGAGTCGTGATGCATGGTGGTGCGGGCTTGGGGGGAACGTCGATGATGCAGCGCGTGATTGATGGCGAAGGTGTGCTGTTGCTCTGGAATAACGTTGCCGGCCCAAGACCATTCCTGCCCGAGGTTCTGGAAGTCCTGGTGAACGGTGGTGGAGGTGAGTGAGACGGCGCGACCGACCGCTGACGTCCTATGTCAAGTTGCGCCTACGGCTCGGGCCGCTATGGGCCTCCGTGGTCCCAATCGGCACGACCATGGTGCGCTGGGATACCGGCGAGTAAGCTTCGGACTAGGCGTGAGCCTGGGTCCGGGGGCGGACGCCGATTCGGGACCCGCGAAAACGGTTGTGTGCGAGCGCTCATAGGCGGGGCCGGTGGCGGCCAAAGGCGTCGCGTATCGGCTTTCGTGGCACGCGGGTCATTGGAGCGGGAGAGTGATGTCGGACTGTACCATATTGCCGGGCGCCGGATGTGGGGTGATCGGGGTCGTGCTCTTCGTGCGGCTTCTGATCCTTCAGCGTCGACTACGGCCCTATGTCGTCACCGGTCTGCGGGGCCAGTGGGGGATCAGCCTCTATGATTCACTCAGCCCGAAGTGGTTCTCTCCGGACCCGGTCGAACTCAGGGATGCTGCCGCTCTGACGCGGGCCGGGTTGTTTGCTATGCCGGTCGTTGCGTTCGTTGTTGTCGTCGCGTCCGACCTGCTGTGTGGCTAGGTATGGCTGAGGGTTGCGCTCCTGTGCATGGTGTTCCGTGCCCGTCCGCCCTGGGTGGAAGCGCCATCACATATCAGGCTGGGTCTCTGCTCGCGCCCCCGAGCGGGGCGCGCCGTGAGCTTTCTTGGAGGGAGCGGGCGTCAGGGACCGCGGAAACGTTATCGGGACCTGGGCTTCAGGTTGAGCGGCCGTCTAGAATGAGGTGAGATGCGGTGCGAATAGCGCCGCTGAATCGTCCGATGTCGTGGTTTGGAAGGAAGAAGAAGGATGAGGGTTTGTATCGTGGGAGCCTCGGGAAAACTCGGCCAGTACATGGTTCAACATGCCCTGGACTGCCACTACGAGGTCATCGGCGTTTGCCGGGAACAGAGCGTGCCAAAGCTCGATCGGTTCAAGGGGCGTATCTCTGTAGTTCCGGGACCTACAAATGACCGGAACGTCATCAAGAAGGCGGTCGAGGGATGTGACGGGGTCCTCACCGTACTCGTTCCTTGGGGAGTTCAGCAGTACTCGTCCGGCACGGCTCAAGCCGTCTTGGACTACGCGCCGCCAAGCGCACGCTTGGTGTTCTCATGCGGTTGGCACATTTCTCGGGACGGTAGGGACGTTTACCCTAGAACGTTCAAGCTGACGGTGGGCATCTTCGCCTGGATCGCCAGGGTCCTTCGTTTCGCACAGCTCGATGATCAGGTGGAGGCATGTCGTCGGATCTTCGCCAGCGGAGCCCGTTGGACGGTCGTGCGCGGTAGCGAGCTCGAGGAGGGGCCCAGCCAAGGCCTTCCGGTCTGGAGTCACCATGTCGGCGACCCGATCCTGGCAAGCAACCTCACACGCCGAACCGACTTCGCATTGTTCATGGTCGCCGCCCTTGAGAATGACGCACTCATCCACGAGGCGCCGGCGATCGTTGGCCGTCAGGCTCCTTCAGCGACCGTCCACCACGAGGGCTCGAAATGACCGATATCGCTTCGATCCGTCGGCTCGCACGAGCGACGGGGCTCATCTATGTGGTTCTCATCGTCTTCGGCATGTTCGCGCCCATCGTTCTCGAGACCCTTCTGGTGCCGGGAGACGCTGCGGCCACGGCCGGGAGCGTCCTGGGTTCAATGACGCTCTTCCGAATCAGCCTGCTCGGCTGGATCGTGATCGTGGTGGCTGATGTTGTCTTGTCCGTCATCCTTTATCTGCTGTTCGAGACTGCCAGCCGCACCCTTTCAATGGTATCGGCTGCTTTCCGAGCGGTGTACACGACCCTCCTGGCGGCCTTCTTGGTTCGTCTCTTCAGCGGCTACTCGCTGTTGGCTGGTTCGTCCCTGGGGACTGCCGAGGCTCATGACCTGGCATTGCGTGACTTCGAGACCTTCAGCGCCGGCTTTTTGAACCGCCCCGGGTTTACCGGAGACTGTTTGACTTGAGTCACGAGCCCACGGGTTGGGTCGCGTGACGTGAATGATACTGCTCTTCGAACTCCTTC
>Ga0224501_10004695_pt1 | contig 10768 bp, 11 predicted proteins | sample SF_Oct11_sed_USG_4_FD_169105 | JGI IMG/M metagenome (GOLD analysis project Ga0224501, IMG submission 169105) | Sediment microbial communities from San Francisco Bay, California, United States - SF_Oct11_sed_USGS_8_1 | ecosystem: Environmental > Aquatic > Marine > Sediment | place: USA...
ATTAGCCAATGATTGGGACCTCCATTACTTTTACCATGGTGTTCCGAACCCACGTTAGCAATTTGGCGTGAGAGGCTTGTTAAAGGCCCGTACGAGAAAAACACCACACAGACGGTGAGACTCGAACCCGCGACCTATTAATTGCAGATCCGGGCTTTTTTACCAATTGAGCTATCCTGGCACAGTAACATATATAGAAAAAGTAATTATGCACTTACCGTCAGTAGCGACGAATGGGGCACACTTTGACCAGAAGAACAGATTGCCAACCTCCAATTTTCCTTCCACAGAGCGTGGCTACAAAATGAGACTGCAGTACAATCCTCTTATTAGAACACATTACATACGTTAAATGGGATGATCAAATGCCCGCACAAAATTGTCATGCAGAGAATTTAAAATAAACACCCCCCCAGAATTTATCTCCCGACTTACCTTAGACAGAGACCACGGATTGAGAGCCATAGGGGCCTCTTCGGTTTGACTCATTATTGCCATCATTGTAGTAATGCAGCTGTAAAGAGAATTAATTGGAAATGAATGATAGGTTAATGATTGAAATCCAACATTCATCAACCATAATCAGTGGTGAGGCAACAGTAAACCACGACCGACTTTATACAATTCACTTTTGAGTTGCTAAAAAGCCCTCGCTAAAGGCTCTATATGGCTTCGATAGAGCCCCTCTAATCACCCACGTCTTTCATGCAATTTTCGTCAACAGCAGATACCAAATATAAATCCAAAGACATCCGCTTCAATTCATGAGTTATATACATACTTCACATCCCTATATACATACTTCACTTCCCATACATACTTTTAGAAATCATAATCTGGGGAACCAACCCTCACCATAAATAACCCAGTAGGAACCAAAAGGAACCTTGTGTTGTGGAGAGGAAACCACCAAGGTTATAGAATCCTTTAAAACAGCTTGTCACTATCTCTTCGATAGCATTAACTTGGTTAACCATCATGGTGCAGGATGGCTAACCAAAGAAGCTATGGTCTTATGTTAAGTCATTCATATGATAGAGATTGATGCATTCCATAGACAGTGCATAGCGACTCATACCTATTACTACAGTGATTTGAGCTGATGTCCGGCATTTCTTGTTTGTGCCAGTCGAACTTCAGGTGTCAGGTGTCCTATAAACAATCACATTCACAATCATCAGATTCTCATGAGTCGGCCGGCGGTGGGGTGGAGAAACACTCGCTATGAACCATGGTTAACCATCTATGACATAAGAGGTTACTGGTTAGTTAATGGGTTGTTTGGTTGACCAAGTAGTTAGTTGTGGTATCTAATGAGCACGACGGACGCGTGCCGACAGTGCCCCAGTGCGACACTGGAGGTCTCCCAAATGGTAGTGACTTGCAAAATTGAAGTTTTAGTGGAGGTTTTGGTACCAGTATGGCTTCACTATAGTGGCTATAGTGGCTTGAAGAATGGTTAACTAATTACAATTGCATACCAGTGACATATGCCACTGCCTACACAGGCAGCTAACCTTTGAGCTGAGCTGCCTTTAATCCAACTTACCTGAACTGCTGGAGATGATGGAAAGGACCAAGGAAAGTAATGCACGCCAAGATATATGGAAGCGGCAGCGCACCGCACCGGACCGCATTGCACATTGTAAAAAAGTCCAGTCTGTTACTTCTTCAGTGCCTTTATGTTACTGTTTATTGTCTTAAAAATCTATATAAAAAAATCCATATACATGTATGTATGTCCACCGAACAATTGTTTGGAATCTAAATAAGCGTATTCAAAAAAATTATTGGGCTTATTAATAGGCGTGACGTGACGAAACGGACAGACGCGTGTCCAGGTCTAAGGATAAGACAACTCCCTAAATTACATGGTCACATTGCTAGAGAATGTTTACATGGCTTTTCCTAACACAATTCTGTTCTAAAAGTATCCCAACGAAAAACAAATAAAATATTGTGGTTGTCAGAATAATTTATGCCAAATTTTACAGTGGCCAAAATCTACTTTAGATCTAACAAGGTATTACAGAGCCTATGCCATGCAGTAGCACATGGACTCCATTGGCACTGCATCAGACTTTCCAAACATCTACGCCCCACTGATCCTATGACAAGATTTATCGTGGTAAAGCTGTCCCAAGATCAATGTTGATGGTAGATTTTGTTTGAATTTGTCTGCATGTGAACCGTGGAGGTTCCCAAATAAAAAAGTTGCATATGCAAAGAACTATGGCTTGTAAATTGTAACACCATCGTTATAAGCTAGTAATCTCATCTAGACATCTACACAGATCTATAACCATTGCTCTACATTATTACTGGTAAAATGGCGAGTAACTGTTACTGTATAGGCACATAGACCGCAATGAGAATTATCTTCTCTATATGATTATACATGATGTCAGTATCCAAATAGTCCCCTACTTTTATAGAGCAGATTTTGAGCTTTCAGCTGATATTATTTTTGACACGATTGGCCCAGTATTTCTTTTAAAAAGGCTTGGTTGAAAACAGGCTATTTTTGTATGATGCAATGGCAGCCTCTGTTTCTATGCCTCTGGCGGTAAATTAGCGCTGTATTACTGAACGAACCAATAGCGAGTTGGTTTCACCTATCCAGAGCCCTCTGCGTCTGTCAGCCCTCTGATTGGTCCTTAGCCGGGGGCTCTAAGCTGGGAATCCGTAATTACCACGGAAAGCCTTTTCCCTCGACTTTCATGAGCATATGAAATAAATCAAGTTCCCATGATCGCGACAATACGTTGTTAGTAGGTAGATATCCGGTGTAGAGCTGCAAAGCTAAATTCAAAATTGTTTAGTCAATTGTATTGATATTGACTTGTGGTTTGACTTGGAGTTTGAGACTGACTCGACTGTGCCTGGAACTGGGAGTGAGTATGACTCTGACTCTGATTCACGCGTGACTCCCTTCGGCTTCAATGAACTTGCTTCGGTCCGTGACATTAACCAACAGTGGCAGCGACTCAGTAACTCTAAGTCTAACTGTAGTGTAAGTCACGAAGTGACTCACTGACCGAGTCCGTGAACGACTGACTGATTGACACTGATTTGAATGAGTTTTTGAGTGGCTATCTAGGCCTAGGGCCAGTAGAGTAGGGGTAAGTCACTAAGTGACACTAACTTAAGGAGTAAGTGAGACTGAGAGGCAGACACTGAGACAGTCAGTGAATCAGTGAAGTGATTCACGCATTCCGTCACCGAGTCACTCACGTCACTCACGCCACTGACCCAGTCTCACTCACTCGATTCATTTTACTAGTTACTTCCCAAGGCTATATAATTTAATCAGTTACTGAGTTGATGAGTTACTTACTAACTTAGTAACTTCTAATCAGTAGCGAAGTAAATAGGCTGATTCAGTGAGTCGTGTACTATATCATATGTATTGTATTGCCTTGTCTGATTATCTTGAGTTGACCAACTTAGTAACCAATAACGTACTATGTAAATTAGTAAATGGAGCCGGTCAGTCACTCTCTTTCTTTTGTGATTCACTGATTGAGTGCATTCATTCACAGGGAGCTATTCACTGCCCCATTATTGAATGAGTGTCACTGAGTGAGTCTCACTAAGATGAGAGCTGACCATGATTTATGCAAAATGAACCTAGCTACGGGTGTCATCTGACAGATATCAGTGGGGGGGGGCGGATTGCGTAGAGTCTCAGCTCTACCCCTCACGACTAGAGCAGTCGCGGGCTTGATGATGATGAATAACTCTAATAAAGTCTTCTCTGTAACTCACTCTGTTAGTACGTAAATTTCGAATTAGAAGTTGCCCACAAATGCAATCCCGCTGACCGATATTCCCTCCTCTACGCTCCTCTCTCACTCCGACTCATGCGTACACTGCCATATTAACCCTCATAGACCTACATAAAGTATATTGCCAGGTTCAGTAAACATGCTTTTGTAGATCACTGTATTGTATCATGCCGTCGCCGTTGATAGATCTGACCAGAGCTTGTGAGAATCTCCGTAGCGACCGAGTCACAGATCGAAAGGTTTGTAGGTTTTTTGGTATTGTAATGTGTAATGATGTAGCCCGTAATTCCGACTATACCGTAGCAACAAAGTTGCAGGCGGGGCAGGGTTGCTGGCAGGGCAGGGTTGGCATAGAAGTTGACTATGTCCGGGGCCAGCTTCACTCTACCAGAACGCAATATAATGGTAATGGTGATATTGACTCCGCCTTCGCCCTCCATGTCTTGGTAATGTTGACTCCGCCTTCGCCCTCCATGTTTTGGTAATATTGGCTCCGCCTTCGCCCTCCATGTTTTGTTAATATTGACTCCGCCTTGGCCCTCCCTTGTTTTGGTAATATTGGCTCCGCCTTCGTCCTCCATGTTTTGATAATGTTGACTCCGCCTTCGTCCTCCACGTTTTGATAATGTTGACTCCGCCTTCGTCCTCCATGTTTTGGTAATATTGACTTCGCCCTCCATGTTTTGGTAATATTGACTCCGCCTTCGTCCTCCATGTTTTGGTAATGTTGATTCCGCCTTCGTCCTCCATGTTTTGGTAATGTTGTAGAAGGGAGTTGATAAGGTTTGTCAGTTACTCAGGAACGCATCCCTTCTCACTCAGCTTGATAAGGCGGTAGATGATGGTGGCGAGTTTCCATTACTTACCTGGACAGGACTGTTTGAGGTAAATTTTAAGTGTCTGAGAAGGCTCACTGTTTATGCTAGACTGAATGTACTATATTTTTTAGTCCTGCTCTCCGACACTACCTATCTTTTCACCTCTTGGTGGTGTTTGTTGTTTGCATGCGGACACATAGTGACTATAGTGACTCACTGATTCACTGACTGTGAGTCTGTGCTGAGACACACTGACTGACTGCCTGCCTGACTGACTGACTGCCTGCCTGCCTGACTGACTCTGGTGATATTATAGGCTGTGTGTGAGTCTGTAGTAAAGGAGCTTAAGTTATGTAAGAGGAGTGCGGGCGGCCGTAAACCTGACTCATATAGCGCCATCAAACAGGTGCTACTATCGGCAGCGCAGCGTCGATTAAGAGGTGAGTGTCTAATGCTCGCTTTCAACGACCGAATCAGGAGATGCACCTTTCAGTAGGCTGTGGGGAGAATGGTTGGGGAGAATGGTTCAACACTTGCGCGATTCATATTTTCATATCAATGGTAGTAGCTCAGTGAGACTGTCCGCGGGGTCAGCCTAGTAACTGCGGACTGACCTTCGATCCATATATTCATATCAATGGTAATAAATCAGTGAGACTGTCCGCGGCGTCAGCCCAGTAACTGCGGACTGACCACCGATCCATATATTCATATCAATGATAGTAACTCAGTGAGACTGTCCGCGGCGTCAGCCCAGTAACTGCGGACTGACCACCGATCCATATATTCATATCAATGATAGTAACTCAGTGAGACTGTCCGTGGGGTCAGCCCAGTAACTGCGGACTGACCACCGATCCATATATTCATATCAATGATAGTAACTCAGTGAGACTGTCCGCGGGGTCAGCCTAGTAACTGCGGACTGACCACCGATCCATATATTCATATCAATGGTAATAACTCAGTGAGACTGTCCGCGGCGTCAGCCCAGTAACTGCGGACTGACCACCGATCCATATATTCATATCACTGATAGTAACTCAGTGAGACTGTCCGCGGCGTCAGCCCAGTAACTGCGAACTGACCACCGATCCATATATTCATATCAATGGTAATAACTCAGTGAGACTGTCCGCGGCGTCAGCCCAGTAACTGCGAACTGACCACCGATCCATATATTTATATTTATGGCAGTAACTCAATGAAACTGTTCGTGGGGTCCAACCCGGGCGGTAACTTCAGTAGTTGTGATCCCTGTTGCACTGCAATCGACAGTATAACACTTGGTTCAGGTGGTTGTTCTCGTTGCCTTGAGTTGACTAGAGTTTTGCTGTTTTTTGTTGAGTTGAGCCTAAGCTAGCCACATGACCGAGATGTGTCTTTTAGTCAACTGCACGATTTTATTGCAACCTCAAGACTGCTCTTCAGACTGCTCAAGACAAGACTGACATATAAATATGAACTGGTAGCTTAAATAGCCCAGTGAAACCACAACACCTTTCCGATGCTTGTCATACAGGATAGGATTATGAGGTCAACTTAGTCAACGAATCATTCTTATCCTTCCTTCGGAAATCTTACTAAAATGTCCTGTTATAAATGTAGATGGAAGCCTGGCTATTGACCCACGTGATATCCTGGATCATATGTGTATGGTGCTGGAGGGATACCCAGAAATCATCGCTTCGGAATACGCTAATCTACTCATTACATCTGTATTAAACGAACGGTCATATTGGCCCTATCTACCATCCATCCATCTGCGACGTACGTTACTCTGTGGGCCAGTATAGCTCAGTTGGTAAAAGCATGAATTTGCATTCTAAGGATCGCAGGTTCGAGCCTCACTACTGGCGTGGTGGTTTTTCTCGTATGGGCCTTTAGCGAGCCCTCACTCCGAATTGCTGGCATGCCTTGGGAACACCACGATAAAAATAATAGAGGTCCCAACCAGTGGATAATTAGGGTCAAGATCACTCCGCGACTGTTAAATATCCACCTCTCCCTTCCCGTGAAAAAGTTGCCGAACCTATTGTCATTACCTGATTGCAGGTATTCTGACGTTCTACCTGAAAGGGGTGTCTAGATCCCATAAGGTTTACCCGGCAGTCAGCAGTGGTCAGGTGATACGGGCCATCATCGAGGGACTAGTTAGAAAGACAGCATTGCACCCCTACCCATCACTTCAACATTTATCTAATTACATCATCAGCAGATCTGACAGAAGTGAACACGTAGGTAGAATTACTAATCGCTGCACGCCGTTCTCCTTCTTCATTCTTAATCGGAAGAGGCTCTGTGCCCAAGTAAAAAGAACTATTATGGCCATCTTCCGACTACTAGGGGGTTTTACTTTATAATATTTATTTTTGTCTCTTAGTGTTCCTCAGAGTTCTGCAGAGTTCCTCAGTATTCCGCAGTGTTTCACGGTATACCGCAGTATTCCGCTGTAGTGCGCAGAGTTCCTCAGTATTCCGCAGTGTTCCTCAGTATTCTGCAATATTTTGCAATATTCCGCAGTGTTCCGCAGTATTCCGCGATGTTCCGCAGTATTCCGCTGTATTGCGCAGTGTCCCTCAGTATTCTGCAATATTTCGCAATATTCCGCAGTGTTTCGCAGTCTTCCACAGTGTTCCGCAGTGTTCTATTGTTGTGTTTTAGCTGTTCTGCTGTCTCCTGTCCGCGGCTAACACTCTCTGTGAGGCGAGTGTGTATAACTATCATCTATTAGTGACTGAGTTTGGTGGTAAGGTAGCGCTGAGACTGATACATTACTGGCAAGGTAAATGTTCTGACCGGCTGAGGACAGAAATAATTAGGTTCTTCACCATTCAGCTGGCTATCTGTCAGGAAAAAACGGACCCTGAGATCAGAGTCTTCACTCAGTGGAAGGTGAGATTCCCTACGCCTTTTCGTCTAATACGAGGGAGGAGTGATAAACAGATATGCATTGGCTACTCTGTTAGGGTTGGTAGACCTTCATATAAATAATTTAAACCAAATCACTTGTTGGGTTTATACCAAATCACTTGTTGGGCTTATACCAAATCACTTGTTGGGTTTATACCAAATCACTTGTTGGGTTTATACCAAATCACTTGTTGGGTTTAAACCAAATCTCTTGTTGGGTTTAAACCAAATCTCTTGTTGGGTTTATACCAAATCACTTGTTGGGTTTATACCAAATCACTTGTTGGGTTTATACCAAATCACTTGTTGGGTTTATACCAAATCACTTGTTGGGTTTATACCAAATCACTTGTTGGGTTTATACCAAATCACTTGTTGGGTTCATACCAAATCACTTGTTGTGAGGCAGAGAACTTCGCAGCGAGCCACGCTTAAGTTTGGATATCCGAGAGGTCTTGCTGAGTTCTTGCTGCCCGCTTACCAACAATTAATGGCCGTCGGGGAGTGGCTGCTAAAGAGCCAACCTATACCGGCATCGATATGACTGAGGTGTGGCGCCACTCCTCTTCCTCACTTTCTCCTTTCACATATACATTTACTGCTGGGGGAACAGAGAGAGTTTATGAAAAGTCTATGATCAAGCTGTCCTTTGAACACATGAGTTTAGGTGGTAAATTATCTCCACCAAATGAACTTTCTTCGTTTCACAGGAAATCGCCGGTGAGCTCCGATCTACTGTAGAAGCGGAGGTTACACGCTGCAGCGTCATAGGGTAAGCTCAGTGTCAGGGACATGCAGGTGCCCCAGGCACCCTTACCGGTGTCAGGGGATAGTGGAACAGCTCAGTGTCAGGGGTATGCAGGTACCCCACAGGTACCCTGACCAGTGTCAGGGGATTGTGAAACAGCTCAGTGTCAGGGGTATGCAGGTACCCCACAGGTACCCTGACCAGTGTCAGGAGATAGCGGAACAGCTCAGTGTCAGGGGTCTGCAGGTACTCCACAGGTACCCTGACCAGTGTCAGGGATTGTGGAACAGCTCAGTGTCAGGGGTATGCAGGTACCCCACAGGTACCCTGACCAGTGTCAGGGGATAGCGGGATAGCTCAGTCATTTAAAATGTTGGGCTTGCAGCCGTGATAACCCAGGTTCGAATCCAGGTCATGGCGAGTCCCCGCTGTGAGAACGAGCTCGCATTTGCCCTAGCTCCTACCACTCTAACAAGCCTCAGGCTTAGGAGGTGCTCCTACCACTCCAACAAGCCTCAGGCTTAAGAGGTCCATTAAATTGGATTGCTAAGTGGGCGAGTAGAATTAGAAAAAAATGAGGCTGTTAAATTAGTGTTCAGTTCTGGTGTACTCGCGTCTCACTGGCATGGCTTATCCCTCACAACATGCCTTTTGGGTTTACGCGTAACGAACTGTCCACACGAAACATCTAATAAGGAAGGGCTGATATTATATCGTAGGTGAGCTGGAAAACATGACCTCACGATCTACTCTTTGATCCCATTTCCTAAAGGATTTGAATCAATTGTGAATTTGTCCTACTGCGACGTTGTTTCTCCAATTTAAAGGAAAAATAGGTTAAAGGGGTTCGCTGTACTGATATCTGGGAGTTAACTGTAATATTAAAGAGTTAAAGGGGTTATGTCACGGCCAAAAGTGACTTCATTTGTTTTCAGAATCTGAAGCCTACCATGAACCAATGGCCCAATACCCAGTTCAAATGAAAGCTTAGATATAGCCCTATCTAATGCGCATAGTTAGAGCCCTCGGTGACGCGCTTTTCAGAACGTCGATGCAATGAAATTGGACTCGAGATAGGAAATTAACACAGAGCTGTTAGTGTTTGCATTGATTTCTCGGCTTATGCGCTGATGTTTGGAAAATCCTCTTGCAGGTGCGCACTAGACTTGTAGTTACAGAAATCTATATAGAGAAAATGTTCAACAAAAATATAGAGATAGGGTTTCAGAGCGCAGTTTTTTACCTCTGTCAGGAAGCGTTAGTGTCATTATTGTGCAATGATAGAGGCCCGAACGCAACGACCTCTATTTAGGCCTCGGGAAAACCGGCGAAGCATTTCTTATAACTTAAGTTTTCTCCAATCTTACGTTCAATTTTAAGTTCTACTCGATGTTATAAGCGGGTGAGGATCACTAGGTTACTAAGTTTTAGTAATTAAATCCCATTTGATTTCTATTTGGGCCATTCGGGTTGTAGTTATTCGAGCGATCATATTCGTTTTGTGGAAAAAGGCCACTAGCTATCACTGCAATGAATGCGGAGTTGCCTCCATTTAAGAATGGGGAACACAACTCCGAAAGTGCGTCTACCATCGACCATGTCATAACCCCTTTAACTAGGAGTGCAGCTTGGTCTCACACAGAATCCCCAATCATTGTTCCGATATTTCCAACCCCTAGCGATACCCCTCCCTTCAATTTCATGGTGTCAATTTTAATGACAACTTAAAGGAACAATTCCCCCGCTCGCCTGCCGTCACTTAATTTTCGGTGTCGTCGATTTTAACAGCAACCCGAGTAAACGGATGAACTCTTTAAGTTTAATTGGTTTTTTTCATAGAGAAAAGCTTCCTAGCAGCTGGACTCAGGAGCTGATTGCTCTATTGGTGCTCGCCACAAAACAGGTGAACATTAGAAGATTTCTGTACAGTGATGCCGCTGACCCTATGTGGCCCTGTGCGAGATGCTGCCGGCCCTATCAGCGACGCGCATGGATTTGTATGGAACTATTGTGTAGCTCTCGTTGGTCTGCATGGAATCAGGAGAAGTACTGCGTTGTTGGGTCGTAGGTTCGAGCCTCACTTCCGGCGGGATGTATATGCCGGCGGGGTGTATATGCCGGCGGGGTGTATATGCCGGCGGGGTGTCTTTCTGGTACAGGCCTTTCTTTAGCAAGCCTCTCACCCCAACTTTCTAGCGTGGGTTCGGATCATTACGGTAAAAACAATGGAGGTCCCAACCAGTGGATAGTGAGGGTCAATATCACTCCACGGCTCTCAAAGATCCACTTTTCCCTTCTCGGCGGTGACGTGTAAACAAATGGCTGACCCCCAACCAGTAACCTGAGGAAGGCAACAGGAACCCACCTCCGTTCTATCCCACGACATCATGAGAAACCACGCGGGTCATCAGAAACCCGCCTTCGGGCATAAAACCTCATTTGTATTTAGGGTTGTTAAGCCAATTTGGGTTCTGGTCTAATCAGTCGAACTTAAAATAAAA
>Ga0224501_10004696_pt1 | contig 10767 bp, 9 predicted proteins | sample SF_Oct11_sed_USG_4_FD_169105 | JGI IMG/M metagenome (GOLD analysis project Ga0224501, IMG submission 169105) | Sediment microbial communities from San Francisco Bay, California, United States - SF_Oct11_sed_USGS_8_1 | ecosystem: Environmental > Aquatic > Marine > Sediment | place: USA...
TTCCACTTATTCAGCGAAAGTAGCTGGCGACGAGTGCGTTTAAGATGCAGGGATTTGAGCATGCTTCATATTTTAACAGGCCTGACTAAATTCTGAGCCACAAATGCCGATATATATTTCAGAAGATCAGAGGACAGAATTCTCAAAATAATAAAAATATTGATCCGGCGTGAACTTTCTAAGCGGCATTGCCGCTTTTTTGTTGTCACTAGATAAATTTGCCAATTCAATCAAATTGCTTTATGTATATATGCCTATTTTTAAAACGAAAAGTGAACAGAGATTATGATTAAGGCAGGCATCGTCGGTGGAACCGGGTATACGGGTGTTGAATTATTACGGTTGCTCGCGGGGCATCCTGATGTTGAGATCGTGGCAATTACCTCACGCTCAGAACAGGGTAAATCCGTGGCGGCCATGTTTCCAAACCTGCGTGGTCATCTTGATCTGAATTTTAGTGTACCCGATATCGAACAACTGAAAACCTGTGACGTGGTTTTCTTTGCTACCCCCAATGGCACTGCCATGACCATGGTGCCAGAGCTACTTGATGCGGGTGTCAAAGTCATTGATCTAGCAGCAGATTTTCGCCTCAAAGATAAAGATGAATGGGCGAAATGGTATGGCATGGAGCACGCCTGTCCTGAACTACTTGAGAGTGCTGTTTATGGCCTACCCGAGATGAATCGGGCCGAGATTGCCGCAGCCAGCCTGGTGGCCAATCCCGGATGTTATCCGACTGCGGTGCAGCTTGGCCTGCTTCCCTTACTGGAAAATAATTTAATCGACTCCACAAACCTGATTGCAGATGCAAAATCGGGTGTTAGTGGTGCCGGTCGAGGGGCAAATGTAGGCACGTTGTTGTGTGAAACCAGTGAAAGCTTCAAGGCCTATGCGGTGCCGGGGCATCGACACCAGCCTGAAATTGTCCAGGGTCTGAAAAATATGACTGAAAACCAGGTCGGTCTGACCTTTGTTCCGCATTTGACCCCAATGATAAGAGGGATTCATGCGACACTTTATGGACAATTGTCAGAAACAGGCAGAGATTTACAAATGATTTATACTCAAAGGTATGCGCAGGAACAGTTTGTTGATGTGTTACCTGCCGGCGAGCACCCGGAAACCCGGAGTGTGAGGGGTACGAATACAGTACGCATTGCGGTGCATCAACCGCAAGGTGGGAATACGGTGGTAGTGTTGTCGGTGATTGATAATCTGGTTAAAGGCGCAGCCGGTCAGGCGGTGCAGAATATGAATATTATGTGTGGCTTTGATGAGTCTGCCGGACTCAACAATATTGCGGTGATGCCCTGATGTCACTGGTTGTTAAGCCGCATAACCCGTGGCGGTTCAGGCTCTATATGGCATTTATTGCGCTCGCCCTCTTTATTGCGGGCTGGACCTTGTATGAGTATGGTCGATTTACCGCAGGTTATGACAGTATTGATGCCCTGAAAGATCGCTCAACCATGATCTCGTTTCAGGATGAGCTTGAAGATCAGATTGATGACTTGCGGGAAGAAAAGGCCAACCTTGAAAGAGCCTCACAGATTGAGAAACAGGCCTACGCTGAACTAAACGGTACTCTGAAAGTGTTACAGGCCGAATTACTTGAACTAAAAGAGGAACTGGCTTTTTATCGCGGTATCGTTTCGCCACGAGATGCTTCAGCAGGTTTACACTTACAGCAATTTCAGCTTGAACCCAATGGTCAGACCAGAGGTTATCGTGCCAAGGTTGTGCTGACGCAGGTACTAAAAAACCACCGACTTGCCCGAGGTCTGGTTCGAATTTCGGTTGAGGGGCTGGTCGATGGGCATGGCAAAACGATCACTTTAAAAGACCTAACCGAGAAACGCATCAAGGAATTAAAGTACCGATTCAAATACTTTCAGAATCTGGAAGAAGACCTGACTTTGCCAGAAAGTTTCAAACCCGTTCGGGCAACAATACAGGTCATACCGATTCAGAGTAATAATACCAAAATGATTGAAAAGACTATTAACTGGCCAGACGAGGAGAAACACGCTCATGTTGGGAAGTAACGATAAAAAACCAAAACAGACCGCACAAATAGATTCGCTTATCGGACAAAAATCAGAAATCCGAGGCGATGTAGTATTTAGCGGTGGTCTGCATATCGACGGTAAAGTGAAAGGCAGCGTTATTGCTGAAGAAGGCGGTAAAGAATCAGTATTAACCCTGAGTGATCGTGGCATGATCGAGGGTGAGGTTAAGGTTCCTAACGTTGTTGTGAACGGCACCATTATTGGTGATGTCCATGCCATGACCCACATCGAAGTCGCGTCGAAGGCGCGCATTCAGGGCAATGTTTACTACAGCCTGATTGAGATGGCCATGGGCGCAGAAGTAAATGGTACTCTGGTGCACAAGTCAGACAAGTCCGTGGTTGAGCTAAAAAAGCGCGATGAAGCTGTTGGTGGAGATACTTGATTAAAATACTCAGGAATCCCATAATATGTACATTCTGGCCGAAACCACTAAAATAGTAGGCTGTTAGTTGGAGAATGAACAATGAGTAGTGCAGCAGAACAAACAGCAGGCGCGTTAGTTTTTACCGATAACGCTGCCTCGCGTGTGAAACAGTTAATTGAAGAAGAAGGCAATGATAAGCTGATGTTACGTGTATTTGTAACCGGTGGTGGTTGCTCTGGATTCCAGTACGGATTTACCTTCGATGAGAATATGCAGGACGGAGATACTCAGGTTGAAAATCAGGGTGTGAAATTACTGATCGATCCGATGAGTTTTCAGTACTTGATGGGCGCTGAAGTTGATTATAAAGAAAGCCTGGAAGGTTCTATGTTTGTGATTAATAACCCCAATGCGACAACAACCTGCGGTTGTGGATCGTCTTTCTCAATTTAAGCCCTAGCCCACAAATCTTAGGCGGTCTTGGCGAAAGCTACAGACCGCTTTTTTGACTATCCTAATGACTTGTAGATATTGAATTTGATCTATGAATTCATGTTATCTTGGTCAACTTAGCGTGCCAGAATAACAACTAGAGTAGCAAGGAGAACGCGATGAGTGAGTACTTACCCGGTTTGGCTGGTGTTCCGGCAACCAAATCAAATATTTCTGATATTGATGGCGAGAAAGGTATTCTTTCCTATCGCGGTTATCCCATTGAAGAGCTGGCCAAACACAGCACCTTTGAAGAAACGACCTTATTGCTGCTCGACGGTCGTCTGCCGACATCCGCTGAGCTTGCCGAGTTTGATCGACAGATTCGTGATAACCGTCCGGTCAAATACCATATTCGTGATTTGATGAAGACCCTGCCTGAAACCGGGCATCCCATGGAAATGCTACAAACCGCGGTGGCCAGTCTGGGTATGTTTTATCCGGGCAATGAATGTCTCACCGGGGGTGATACCTGTCAGGATCTGGATTACATCCATAATATGACTGTGAAAATCATTGCGCGCATGGGCACCTTCGTCACTATGTGGCAACATATTCGTAATGGTTATGATCCTGTCGATCCCAGAGATGATCTTCCTTATGCGGAAAACTTCCTTTATATGCTTAACCGTAAGGAACCCGATCCCTTATTAGCCCGGATTATGGATGTCTGTTTGATCCTGCATGCAGAGCATACGATCAACGCCTCAACATTTTCGGTACTGGTGAATGGCTCAACCCTGGCCAGTCCCATGAGCGTAATTGCCGCAGCGATTTGTGCCTTATCCGGGCCGTTGCATGGTGGAGCGAATCAGAAAGTACTGGAGATGCTGGAAGAAATTGGCACACCAGAAAATGCGGAAGCCTATGTCGATAAAAAGCTGGCGAACAAAGAAGTGATCTGGGGTATGGGACACCGCGAATATAAAACCAAAGATCCTCGTGCAAAGATATTACAGGGACTGATGGATGAGTTTATGGCGGATCGTGGTGGTGATCTTAACCCCATGTTTGAGATAGCCAAGCGCGTGGAACAGGTTTGTGAAGACCGACTCGCGAAAAAAGGCGTCTATGCCAATGTTGATTTTTATTCTGGCCTGCTTTATTCCGAAATGGGTCTGCCGGCTGATCAGTTCACCACCATTTTTGCCATTGCACGCTCGGCTGGTTGGCTGGCGCACTGGCGCGAACAGTTGGCCGATAATCGTATTTTCAGACCGACCCAGGTCTATAACGGTGAACCACCCCGTAAATATGTCTCGATTAACAAACGTTAATTGAGTGACTTGCTGCCCCAGTAAATACCACCAAGAATGACTTCTCGGTTTGCACCTGTCACTGAGGGCAGGTTGCCGGGGAGTTGTTGCATAGTTTGACGTGCCAGCCAGGCAAAACACATCGCCTCGACCCAATCCGGGTCTATGCCTGCCTCTGTAGTTGAGCTAACACTGATGGGACTGAACCTCTTCTGTAAGCGCTGACATAGCTCGCTATTATGTGCACCACCACCACAGAGGAATATTTCTTCAGCATCTTGTGAATGCGATTGAATAGCCTGATAAACACTCTCAACAGTGAGTTCACATAAGGTCGATTGAACATCTTCAGGTTTGAATTGTGTTAAGTCGTAGCGCTCCAGCCAGCTCGCATTAAAATATTCCTTGCCGGTACTTTTGGGGGCGGGCAAGTCGAAATAATTATCGGCAAGCATTTGTGTTAATAGCTCATTCTGAACCTTACCAGACGCAGCCCACTGGCCGTCCTGATCAAAACTGCTCGCTGTATGCTTGGAAATCCATGTATCCATCAGACCATTTGCGGGGCCGGTATCAAAGCCGGTAACAGGTTTCGATGTATCAGCAGGCAGCACCGTAATGTTAGCAATACCGCCGAGATTAATAATGACGCGTTCTTTTGTTGCATGCTGAAACACCTGGGCATGAAAGGCGGGCACCAGTGGCGCACCCTGACCACCAGCGGCCATATCGCGGCGACGAAAATCAGCAATAGTCGTTATGCCGGTTTGCTCAGCAATGATATTTGGATCACCGATCTGCAATGTCGTTGGGTAATCTGAGTCGGGCATATGGCGTATGGTCTGGCCATGGCTGCCAATGGCAACAATATCTTTTGGCTCACAATTGGCCTGACTGATGAGGTTCAGGCTGGCCTGAGCAAATAGTCGTCCAAGCTGCACATCAAGCATGGCCATTTGCTCGATTTCATTATTGCCTGGGCGATGTAAAACGGTTAATTCTTCGCAGATCAAATCAGTGAGAGGATGACTGTAGCTGGCGATCAGCTCGGGCTTGCCAGTCGCAAAGTCAACCAGCACTGCATCAATGGCATCCATGCTGGTGCCAGAAATCAGCCCAATATATTTGTCAGTCATGATTTAGACTCGTGAACCCTATGAGGTTACAACGATAAATGAATTATTTAGTTTCAGCCAGACTCGCCACGTAGATCTGTTTTTGTGTCATTAGCTGCGCCAGGATCTTTTGCGAATGATACAGGAAGTCTTCCTTATATTTTTTATTTATCGGTGCGGCATTCGGAAGCCGAACAGTGAGTGGGTTGCGGTGGCGGCCATGAACCCGGAATTCATAATGCAGGTGATTGCCTGTGGCGCGACCGGAGCGACCAACATAGCCAATGGTCTGTCCCTGTCTGACACGTTTGCCGGTATAAATACCGCGACGATAGCGAGACATGTGGGCATAAAGGGTACTATAACGCCCGCCATGTTGAATAATCACAGTACGACCATAGCCGCCTTTACGACCACGGAAGACGACACGTCCATCACCCGCGGCTTTGATTGGTGTGCCACGCGGTGCAGAATAGTCGACACCTTTATGTAGCTTCATACGATTCAATATAGGGTGGTGACGACGACCAAAGCGCGAGCTAATCCGACGGAAATCGACCGGAGTACGCAGGAAGGCCTTACGCATGCTTAAGCCATCAGGGGTGTAATACTGGCTACGACCACGTTCGTCGGTATAGCGAATCGCCTGTACTGAGCGATTCTGATTAATAAATTCGACGGCAACAATCGGGCCCTCACTGATTTTTTCACCATCAAGAAACTGTTCTTCATACAGTAGATGAAATTCATCGCCTTTGCGGATATCAGAGGCAAAGTCGATATCCCAACCGAGGATGCCGACCATTTCCATCACCAGATTATCGCTCAGACCGGCCTCAGTACCGGCCTCAAACAGAGAGTTTTGAATGGTACCGGCAACAAAACGAACTTCCTTATTCAGGAACAGCTCGATGGGGATGGCGCGAAAGCCTTCGGCGTCACGTTCAATGTGTAGAGATTCACGCCGAGTTCGTTGATACACCATCTTTTTCAGCGTGTTTTCTTCATCCAGCAGGAATTTAAATTTCTGACCGGGTTTTAAATATTTCAATGCCTTGGTGACTTCACCCAGACGAATGATTTGATCCAGATCGTGGGCATTCAGATCGAGCTTTCTGAAAATTGCTGCGAGTGAGTCACCCGATTTGACCGTGACTTCTTCCCAGCTGGGTACTGCCTCGGCCTGTTCAATTTCATCAGGTAGTGGTGTTTCGGCTTCTACTGCTTCAAGTAATGATGGAGCAGGGATATCGGAGGCCAGACTTTTTGCGGATTCTTTAATTGTGTCCGGGCTTAGTACCGGGGTGCGCATGGCCTTGGCATCATGGGTCAGGAACACCAGCATGGTTACAATGACCGCAATAATGGTGGCGAGCAGGGTCACATGCAGGCGACTATAACGCACCTTGTTTCTGGCGTGACGTTGATCCTTGAGCGATTTTAAATCGCGAGTTAAGAAAGAGTTGTAATCCACAGATTTCCCTGAAGTTTTTCTTTATTCAACAAAAGATAGCCTTTCCACGATCTCCGGTCAAATAATAACCCTTATTAAATGTGAAGTCATTAGGTGGGTTATCAATGATTAAGTTGTGGTAGTCTTACGCGCTTTCGTACCTAAGAGATATAGCGGCAAATGTCTGCAATTAATGAAGCGTTAGAACTGATCCGACGTGGCGCGGATGAAATATTGATCGAGAGCGATCTCAAAACCCGTCTTGAACGGGGCAAACCCCTGCGAATCAAAGCGGGTTTTGATCCCACCGCACCGGATTTACACCTTGGTCATACCGTCCTTATTAATAAGCTACGTCAATTTCAGGATCTGGGTCATGAAGTGATGTTCCTGATCGGCGACTTCACAGGCATGATTGGCGATCCAACCGGCAAGAGTGCCACTCGTCCACCGCTGACGCGCGATGATGTGATCGAAAATGCCAAAACCTACGAACAACAAATCTTCAAAATTCTCGATCCCGCAAAGACACTGGTGATGTTTAACTCCAGCTGGATGAATGAAATGAGCCCAGCAGATCTGATTCAGCTCGCGGCTAAATATAATGTTGCCCGCATGCTGGAGCGCGATGATTTTAACAAGCGCTATAAAGGCGGCCAGTCGATCGCGATCCACGAATTTCTCTACCCGCTTATTCAAGGTTACGACTCTGTGGCGATGAAGGCCGATGTTGAACTGGGTGGTACAGACCAAAAGTTTAATCTGCTGGTCGGCCGTGAGTTGCAAAAACACTATGGCCAGGAACCGCAGGTTGTTTTGACTATGCCAATTCTTGAGGGACTGGATGGCGTGCAGAAGATGTCCAAGTCGCTGAACAATTACATCGGCATTGCGGACCCCGCTGATGAAATGTTTGGCAAGATCATGTCGATCTCGGATGAGCTGATGTGGCGTTATTTTGAACTGCTCAGCTTTAGACCGATGGACGAGATTGAAACGTTCAAACAGGAAATCGCCGACGGTAAGAATCCACGTGACATCAAGTTCCTGTTGGGTGAAGAAATTGTTGCGCGCTTCCACAGTGAAGACGACGCAATCAAAGCGCGAGAAAACTTTGTCGCACGTTTTCAAAAAGGTGCAATGCCTGATGAAATGCCTGAAGTTGAGCTTCAATCAAATGAGGGCAAACTCCCTATCGCGAATCTATTAAAAGATGCGGGCTTAACCCAAACGACCTCAGAAGCTATGCGTATGATCAAACAGGGTGCAGTGCGTATTGATGGTGAGCGTATTGATGATAAAGGATTAACCATTGCAGCGGGGACAAGCCATGTCTATCAGGTAGGCAAACGACGTTTTGCAAAAGTGACACTACAATCGTAGTAGTTTTAAAACAAACACTGACAACTACTTCCCCTTATAATCAAAATTTATTAACAATTGTTAATAAAGATTATTAGTCAGATCAATCGAATAAATTCCATTTTATATGGTTATTTATATTACACACTTATTAACACATGTTAACAGAATGAGGTGTGACAGTTACAAAGGCCATTGCTAATCTATCTACAACATTAAGTGTTTTAAATTCTATACAAAGAATGACCCGTAATCAGGGAGATAGAAGTGAAGCTGTATGTAACAAAGTTGGCCTTTCCCTTCGTGATTGGTTTTCTGACTGCATGTGACGCAAACAATATTGAGCCGCAACTAGATCATCGCTTGACTGAAACTGAATTGAAGCAAGTTCAGTCAGCGAAAACGGTCAAAGAGAATGTGCTGGTGTTTGGTTTTGATGTGCGGTCAAGTATGCTGGAAGATGCTAAACAATATATTCCCTTTCTCTCTTATCTGGAAAAGAAAACAGGTTATAAGTTTAAACTGAAGTTCACGCCAAAACATGGACGTATAATTTCTGAACTTGGTGAAGGAAAAATTCATTTTGCGGCTATTGGTGCTGCTTCATACATTAAGGCTGCACGGAAGCATGATGTAATGCCGCTGGTGCGTGGACTGAATGATAAGAACAGGGCCGAATATCGTTCTTATCTAGTCGTTAAAAAAGACAGTAAATTGAAAAGCCTGAAAGATATATCAGGTAAACGATTCGCCTTCGGAAGTCGCACCTCCACGCAAGGGCATCTTATTCCACGCATAATTATGCAAGAGCAGGGTATAGGCCTTGCCGATCTAAAAAAACATTTTTATACCGGTTCACACCAGAACTGCGCAGAAGCCGTTCTTATCGATAAAGCCGATGTCTGCGGTATGCAGGATACAATGGCGGATGAGTTGGCTACGACGAATAGCCAGCTACGTATTCTTCATCGTTCTTCATACTACCCTTCAAGTGGTATTGCTGTTAATGGCAATGTTGATGAATCCATTCGTAATAAAGTTAAAAAAGCATTGCTTGAATTTAAGCCAAAAGGCCGTGATGAAGAAAATCTTTATAACTGGGATAAAACGGAAATGCCAAATGGTTTTATCGAGGCCAGAAAAAAAGATTATCAGGAACTCAGGGAATGGATGGAAAGGTTAAACATGAGCTTAGTTAACCTGACGACGGAGATAGCAGTATGAAATTATCAAGCCGTATTATTGTCCTGTTTGCAGCTACGTTGGTGGTCGTTTCGGTTATCACAATTAGCCTGGCCGCAAGCCGGTTTACCGAACAGAATACCCAGTTGGTTCGCGACTGGGGTAAAACATTAACGATGAGCCTGGCTGAGAGTATTGCTAATCAGACGATTGAAGGTAATGTGATTAAAACTCAGGAAATATTAACCAGTGTTGTAAATAAAAACGCTGATCTTGAATATGTTTTCTTAACTGATTTTGATGGAAATGTTTTTGCATATAGTTTTAAGGATGGGTTTCCTGCAAATTTATTGTCATTGGTTGCGCATGAAGACGCCGAGGTGACAAAGTTAACGCTGGATGGCAAGCGAATAAATAACTTTTCTTACCCCCTTGTTGACGGCCTCGACGCAAGGTTGCATATCGGTGTGAATGTTGAAAGCCAGCTACAGGCTAGAAATAAACTGGTTAACAATATAATCGTTGTTACAACATTAATTGGGTTGGCAGCACTTATTCTAGGCTGGTTCATCAGCTACAGACTTACCAGGGATGTCGATGAAGTTGTTAAGGTGATGAATAAATATGGTGTTGGTCATGACCCAGACTGGGATGGGCAAACATACACCTCTCCCGAGGCAGCACAGTTAATGGATGCCTTTAAAAGCATGGTGCAAGCCAAAAATCAATCTGAGCATGAACGAATTATCAGCGAAGAATTGCTTGAACGTATTTTTGATAATACCCATGCCATGATGGCCTATCTGGATACCTCGTTTAATTTTGTCAGGGTGAATAAAGCATATCTCTCTGCAGATAATAAAACTGCCGATGAACTTATTGGTAAAAATCATTTTGATTTATACCCAAATGAAGAGAATGAAAAAATATTCAAACAGGTACTGGAATCTGGACAGACGCACTTTGCTCGTGCGAAACCTTTTGAATACGAGTATTCGCCTGATAAAGGTGTGACTCATTGGGACTGGTCATTACAGCCGATTTACGAAAAAAAGGAAATAACTGCATTATTATTAGTCCTGGTTGATGTTACTGAGCAGATTATATCGCAGGAAAAACTGATTCAACAGGATGAAGCGCTGCGAGCAAGCAAAGAACTCAATGATACGATTATTGCATCATCGCCAGTTGGGATAGCTATTTATGACTCTGATGGTCAATGTGTCGCGGCGAATAGAGCTCTGGCAGACATTGTCGGTGCAACAGAAAAGCAGGTGTTACAACAAAACTATCATGAAATTGAATCCTGGAAAAATTCCGGTCTCTATGATTTGGCAAACAGTGTCATAGATTCTGGTGATTCACAGCGAAGTGAATTCAGTGTGCAGACAACATTTAAGAAACCAGTATCTCTTGATGTGTATTTTTCTCGCTTTGAAAGCAGAGGAAAAAAACATCTTCTACTGAT
>Ga0224501_10004698_pt1 | contig 10765 bp, 9 predicted proteins | sample SF_Oct11_sed_USG_4_FD_169105 | JGI IMG/M metagenome (GOLD analysis project Ga0224501, IMG submission 169105) | Sediment microbial communities from San Francisco Bay, California, United States - SF_Oct11_sed_USGS_8_1 | ecosystem: Environmental > Aquatic > Marine > Sediment | place: USA...
TAACTGCAGCTTGGCCAACTCAGTATTTCTACAAAGCCAAGGCATGATAATTCACTAAACCACCTACAGGATGATTTAGCCCTACTATTAGACTATCTTCTATTGTTATAGAGTACAAAATGTGCTGTTACATTGTGGGTGAGGAAGAGATGCTTTTGTAGCAGGCAGTTAGGATGCACATACCCGGCCAGACTGCGCACTTGGTTGTGCAGAGCTAGGAAACTGACTTCGCTGGTGATGGCCTCCCGGCTCTTGGCAGCGAGTCGCACCACTCTCAGACCCGTCTTGTGAATCTTTTCTGTGAGCTGGTCTACTGCTATGTTACTGGGAGCGCAGACTAGTACCTGCTGCATGTTCTGTTTAGCGAGGTGATAGACAATGCTGGCCGAGGTGACTGTCTTACCAGTACCGGGTGGTCCCTGGAACAGATGTGGGATGTTTACAGGGGAAGGCGCCATTTATAATTGCAGCACTGTTTGAAACAGTTCTTAGACAGGACTATTTTAGTAGAAAGCAAACACACAGCCTGATATATGGATACCATCAACTGCAATCGCTCATCGCATGGATCTTTTCCCTGCGACTAACGACTGGTGAAGCCTTAACACTTCTTGAAGCCTACGCCCAAAATCGCCAATCAGAACAAGATAAATAGAGTTTGTACTGACCTGGATAAGACTGATTGGCCGCTGCAGAACCGTACGTACGGCATAGACCTGCGAGTGATTGAGCTCCGGCAGACCGGGTGCAGAGAATCGTTTGGGTAAGCTGGTCTTCATCACTACCTCCTCTACCTCGTGGCCAAGTAACTTATGGTAGATATATGCCGACACCGAGTGCTCATCGACGGCAAACGTCTTCATAGCGGCCTGCATTCTGTAAGCAGATGACAGGTGTGAAATCAACCGACATAGGTGCAAATCGCTACTGGAATTAATTACGACCAATTCAATATTTTAATTGTTTCATCTAAAAAGGTTTATTTTCCTTCACACACCTAACGAGGGTGAATGCGCAGCTTCTATGGATATAACCGAACTATTATGGTATAGCTGTACTCTAATGGGCCTACCTGTCGAATGAGGTAGATTTCCAAACAAAGTCTGTAACAAAGTTGTGCGTACACTCGGCGGGTACGTTGGCGTTGCTCTTCAGCTCAATTGTCACCTCATTGGTGAGGGTGTCAATCTTCACGACGTGACCGACCCCTGACCACGGTTTGTGCAGCTCGCCCAGGTAACGAAGACGCAACTCATCTCCCATCATCAGCTTTATCTCTGCAAATAAGGCAACAAACACACGGGTCAACCTATACCAACATGTCATCCCTGGTTCTAATCCCAGTGTGCCACTATCCCGGAGATTCAGCATACCAGTGTTGAAACTGGTATTAGTAAATGAATATTAAAGCAACGCAGATATCACATTGGTTCATCATGAATACACCAGGGTTTACCACAGTTACTTCCAGAAGGCATGCCATCGTAATTCATTGCAATACAAACCACAATTCGCCTTGTGAGATCTGCGCGGCCAGCAGCGCGATCAGAACAAGGTTGCGCAGAAGAGGTCAGGGTGGGGCTATCTTCAAGGTCTTGACGAGAATTACATCGATGGCCTCTCTTGTCGACTTACCGTCATTAGCCTTGGGAAAGGTGAATGTTGCTGTTCTCTTCTTGTTGAGACCGGTGTCCCAGTGTACCACAATATTCTCCTGAGTCTGCGCCTCCTTGAGTCGTTTATCATAGTCCGCCTCGAGCTTGACGAGCGGGCCAAATATGTTCTGGTATTGGTAGGCGTCCTCGTATCGTAGCATCACCTGTGACGGCTCCTCATCAACACCCGGCTTCTCCAGGTCCTCCAGCTTAGCATCCGGCGACACCTGGAGGGATAAACCAAGGTCAACGACCACTCGTACTCTTAACACCTCTCTTCAATAGGATCTCCCAGATCCAAAAATTACCGGAGTCTAAGGAGTCTAATTACCTTCCACAGTTCCTCTAGCTTGTTGATTTGTTGAGCAGTGATCTGACGGGCTCTCATCTGTTCCTGCTCAGATGGCACCTTCACCAGCCATGGCAGGAACTGGCGATCCTGAATCAGTGGCTGCCACATGCTCGGGTCCCTGATGATGGAAAAAATGGGGTAAAAGGTTGCAAGTGAGTTTAAATACCGAGGAAGGCAACATGTCTAGAGGCCGTGAATAACTCAGGTTTGCAGATTTCTGGCTGATGAAGTATCCTCTATTCTAGGAGACTTTTATCACTTGATCATGAAGCTGTTACGAGTCTTTCTATTGGAGGTGACAGACAGGTTTTTAGTTACACTGGGTATTACTTGTAGTTGTAGAAATGACAAGCGCAGGATGGGCAGCGGCATTCAGGCTTCAGTTTCAAATACAAATGAACCTTTTAGGCAAATATTTCTAGCAAATTGTAATTGTAATTCTCAATTGACCTGCAAGATGCCTAGCTTTAGGGCAGAAATGAATTTCCACGTTAGGACATGCTCAGAGGTGACAATAAGTTCCTTATCTTGCCGCTTGATAACTGGAGAAAATTGAAAATTCGTTTGAGCCGCTCTGAACAAACTGATAAAAGTCATGGTGTAAATACTCACCAGTTCATATCCTTCAGACTACTGGTACTGGCGCAAGGCTGTCGACAAAGCAGAACAACTACAGAGTCTGATTTGGCGGGAATATACCCGAGCAGAAACACGTTACGACACGAGCAGTTGTAGCATTCCAGTACGGTCTCGCCTAGAGGCCCATCTTTATGTAAAGTCACCTCCTTGGCTTTAGCCCTCACCAAGTGGTTCACTATGTGGCTGTCAACAATAACACATTTGTTTCATTATTCCTAGAGATAGTCCGGAGAGCTAGGATAACCATTGTCTTTATTTACCAATTGTACCTAAAGTATTGTTCCGTGCAGCCTTTTGTTGCAATAGATTTGATATTGACAGATAGCGGAATTGTTGAAAAGTGGGGCTGTTATTTTATGCAGGCCAGCCAATTGGGGGGCCTGTAAGGCTCACCGACATTGTGAATGCACTGTTTGCAGTGAAGATTGTGGTCACTCTGACTTGATATCATATAAAGTCTTTCCTTGCAACAAAATCCCACGGAAGATAAGGGACCCTCCGGACGTGTTGGCAAGAGCAGCAGTATATATGTATAGTGACCTACCTGCCAGATGTGTTGCCTCGACCATTGCAGAACCATTTCTTAGTGGTGCCACAGTACACAACACAGGCTGGATCGTGAATTCCACAGTAGCTGCAGAATAGGATTACAATTAGCCAAAAAAAAAGACCTACCCGGCTAGCTGCTATGATCCGTGCCTAGTGGCTACACATAACAATTAGAGATGAAGTGCTTCGCTGATGACCAGAAGCAAGTTTGTATGATAAACTTACGAGCAAGCGTGCTTGGGCAGGTCCTTCATGTAAAAAGCTTCCTCCTCATCTTCTTCAAACTGAAGCTCGCCCACCGCTTGCGTGATGCCAACAACACTCTCATAGCCGTTCAGCACGTTGTTATCCACCTAAAAAGAAACACCATTGAGTACCCAATCTTATCAAGTGACCGGGACTAGGACCAGTCACAAGTGGTTAGGCACATTAAAGGGGTTATGTCATGGTCAATTGCAGACGCACTTTCGGAGTCGTGTTCCCCATTCCTGAAGGGAGGCAACTCCGCATGCATTGCAGTGATAGCGAGTGGTCTTCTTCCACAAGACGAATATCGGTCACGCGAATAACTACGGCCCGAACGGCCCAAATAGAAAGAAAATGGGATCTAATTGCTAAAACCTGGTAACCTAATGATCTTTACACCATCAGGACATCGAGTAGGACTTCGAATTGGAGGTAATATTGGAGAAAACTGAAGTTGTAAGAGGTTTCCCTAACCCTACATAGAGGCTGATGCCTTTGGGCCTCTATCTTGGCGCAATAATGGCACTAACGCTCGCTGACAGAGGTGCAAAACTACACTCTGAAACCCTATTTCTATATTTTTGCTGGACATTTTCTCTATTCACACTTGTGTTATAACTACAGGTCTGGTATGCACCTGCAAGAAGATTTCCAAAACACCAACAGCTGTGTTAATTTCCTATCTCGATGCCAATTCTGTTGCGTCGACAATCTGAAAAGTGCATTGCTCCAAGTATGAGCATTGGATAGGGCTATATCTAAGCTTCCATTTGAGCTGGGTATTGGGCTCATTTGTTCATGGTAGGCTTCAGAATCTGAAAACAAGTGAAGACACTCTTGGCCATGACGTAACCCCTTTTAAAACCATTCTCATTCAGTGTCCTATCAAGTTTTAACTCATGCATTCATTCATATATACTAAATTTCAGGGAAAAAAGTCCGTACGCCCACTACACACTAGCCAAACTCCTACCTGACTTTGTCCTTGAATCTCCACCTGAGAGGGGCCCTGTGGTTGAGATTGGGTCTGTGAGGGAAGGGTGAAGTCTGTATAATCATATTCATCTCCTTGCGTGTCCGCACCGATAAAGTCCGCGCCATCAGGGTCCAGGAAGGTCAGCGTCTGAGAGTTCGGTCCATATGTATCTACACTCATCTTTGGTTCAGTCAAAAGTACCTAAATTAAATAGCAAAAATGACATCACGTACTTCAAAGTCATCATAATTAGTCAGTTCTAGTTAGTCTATAGCTATGAATAGAGTCTTTAGTTCAAGGTAACAAACAGCGATCAGTAACGCCGAATGCAACAACTTCTACAAATAAAACCGGTGACTAAGCCAAATACCCCACAAGCAGCGGACAATTGGACGGGTTTACCATATACTGGTGGACCTTTTACTTCAGTCCTGCACTGACTCCCTGGGCTGAGTGACAGAGGCTAAGGTAACTTGGAATTAAATATATGCTAGCCTGAATAACACATTACTAGGGCAAATGTGAATTATTCAAATGCTTGGCAACTTTCTGCTCCTACCAACTACTAAGCAACATCATGCTGTCTCAGTGTCTGGTTTTAAACCTAATAAACGCATAGTTGTATTCCACAGGTACTACAACTACAAAATCAGTTCGGACATTTAACTGCAAGGTTACTTAGTTACTAGCATTACTTGCTCCCTATGTACTATTCACTACAAATTACCCGGGATTAAGAACTAGTAGTATGCTATCGCAACAGTATCACAGTGTATTTTGTCACTAACTTACAACCGCCAGTTTCGCTTTCAAACAAATTAGATTAACAATAATGATATGAAAATTTTAACTTGAAAATGAATGTAACTGTTACTTATACTCACATAAATTACTATTACTAGCAGTACTCATAGTAGTCTTAGTCTCCTGTCCTTGTAATGTTAGTACCAGTAGTACTAAGAGTACTAGTAATATTACAAGTTGCAAGTACGTTACAATGTACTTCAACTAACATAACTTACAAACTTACTTTACTAGTTTACTACTACTACTACTGCTGCCGCTACCGCTACCACTACCACTACTACTAGCAAGTAGTAATTAACTCACTCCACTGTGTAAGCAACTCACTGACTAAGAAAGAGTAACTGTAAGACTAAGGAGTAAGGTAAGTAACCTCTAAGACGAGTAAGAGTAAGACCGGAAGACCTATGGCTATAGTATATAGTATATAGTATACATATACTATATAGGCTTTTTGTCTCCTGTAACACAGTACACACGTAACGGCGTTACGTGTGTACTGTGTTGTGTAACTCTAAGTGTGTTAGTGTTACACTTACAGTTACAGGAGACAAAAAGCCTATGCTATAGTATAGACTAGAGTAGACTATAGACTAGTATATAATATAGTATATGTATACTATAGTCTATAGCCATAGGCATAGGTCTTCGCTTTTATCGCGGCCCTGGCAGTGCCATTTCTCCACTACTAGTACTACTAGTTCTACTACTACTAGTCCTACTAGTACTACTACTAGTACTAGTAAGTAACGCAGGCCCACTTGACTCCGAGTCCGAGTCAGTGAGACTGACTGAGAGTGAGAGGCATGTCAAGCACAAGCCCAAGGCGCGTCTAACTCTAAACGCTATTAACTGGGTGACACCGCGGTGACAAAAACAAATACTCAGATCAGAGAGTAATTAAATGAGGTACTGTGCAAGGCAAACGCAAACAGAACAACGAATTACTTGCTTTCTTCAGCGGCTTTTTAGAGCGCCACAAGACTTCTTCACGCCATAACAGGATGTGATGACGAGCCCCGAAACTGGTGACGTTTCACGAGAGCAAGTTTGCGGCCTGTAATCACGTACATTAGACCGTTCGCGCCATTTCGATTAGTAGTCAACCATACCTGACAAGCCGTTCTCTTTGTAGCCCAGTTGAACCCATATCTCAAGTGTAGTCAATTTAGAAATAGATAGAACTTATAGAAGTCAATACCGCGCGTGCAACTACTATAGTTCAAACAAATAAATCGAGAACAAGTATAGTAGTATATTATATCAAGAATATACAAACTGGTAGGTAAATAATTTTTACTTTTAGTTTTAGCGAAGGCACGAGTGTGTACTCTGTACTGTAAGTGTATGTATGAGTGTATCTGTATGTATTGTATTGATTTGGTACGACAACTAACTTACTAGTTACTAACTTCTAACTACTAAGTAACTGACTGAGTGAATGAGTGAGTATTCGTAGCTAGTTAACTTAGTAACTAAGTTAACTAGCTACTAGTACTAGTAGTAGTAGAGTCAGATTCAGATTTTATTTACTACAATTTACTTTTTAGTGATTAGATTTAGATTTAGACTTGTCATTAACTGATCCCAAGTGCCTCCGCTATCGGTCAGTGCCGGTCACTCACCAAGTCACTACTAACTACTAAGTGATTCGCTCTGTGACCCAAATAGTGAAATGCCAGTTCGCAAACTTACCCAATAGGCATGTGTGCGTGGGTTTGAACCACACTTGTGATACCATGTAAGACTAAGAGGATGGGTAAAAGACAGTTTGATCACACCTTGATTTGATTTGACTTGATAGTTTTATTTTGCATGGATAGCTTAAATAAGACTAGAAGTCTTTTTTACATTAAGGTCCATGAAGTGAAGAAAGCATTAATCAGAGACATTGGTCCGGTAAACAGAGTCCATTTGACAGTCCTGGTCAGCATTGAAAAAATCTATATTTTGGATATTGGGTAATTACGTAACTGAGTCTTGAAATTATATAAAGTTTTGACATTTAAAAGGCTTTGCCTTACCTCTTCAAGTCCCATCTCCAAAGTTGCAGACAAGCTCTCAACTAGCTTGCTTAATAATTCCCAGCAAAGGGATAATACCAGTGCATTACAAGTGGCATGGTCAGTCCTCAGTCAGTAAGTTACCCGTGGACACTCTTGCAGTAATACGAAATATGCTCAATCTCTCATGGCAACGGCAACAGCAGAATTTTGTTCTGATTTTATAGATACACTACAGACCTAACGTCTATGTGCCACAATGTGGCATCCTCTGGGCTATCCAACATACGCATATCAAAGTCCATATCCGTCATACCAGCCACCACCACAGCTCTACAGTCTCCCCGGACCATCACATGGCTATTCGACTAACATGGTAGCTCCAAAGGCCCATAGAAAACGGTGAGGCTAGGGATACTTGAGTTCCGTGTGGATCCTGCGTGAACAATCAGTGATGGTATCTGGAATCGTTTGTGTCTTTCTGGGGTTTATGGTTGATGATTGGTCATGTGCAGTTGAGTTGACTAATTATGGGGGCCCCACTAGGGCATAGACAATTAATTATAGGCCGTTAATTATCTTTCTGATTTTGTTGAAATTTGGCTGAAAGGTGACTACATGTATCAGGATGACACTCGTGAAATCATTTCTCAATCAGACGACTCATTCAATAGTTATGATCAAAAGTCCAAATGCTCTATATATGTCTATCATTGGATGAGGCTTATTAGGTTCCGTGTGAAAATCTTAGCAGCCTCTGACACGAATCCGATTGTGCAATACGCTGCACTGGGGTGTTGTCAATCCACCTGTACAGGTGAGAGCAGTGCATGTATAGCAGGTCTCCAGCAAGAGACCAATATATAAGGGCATGTTAAAAACTTAAGTAGCACTGGGTTCAACATCCATGTAAACCTAAATTACGGAAACTTTGGGTAAATCTGAATACAAAATATAGTACGCCTTTTAAAAGTAGAACGAGATTCATCTGCTGCTGCTGCCGGTGGCTTGTATTCTACTTTTAAAAGAAGTGCCATATTTCCTATGTAAATTTGCACAATGTCCCCGTAGTATTAACTCCTAATAAACTTGAAATATCTTCAGACCGAGCCAAGGACGACAGAAAGGTCCAGAAGCCAAGCGAAAGTCGTATCACAAGCGATCCCAGGAAACATCACCACCTGTCCCTGAGCCACCTAAGCTCCTAAGACCCAGAGATGAATGTATTCAGGTGGTAAGCATATAGGAATAGCTGTGATAGTTCTGTGACAAAAGTACTTGACGCCTTATGGTTCACTTCTGGATTCAAGCCCAGCACATACAGGCCTTCGTGTCAATAACTTCCGGCAGTCTTTTTGATAAGGATGATCAAGTGCCCACCCATTCAGACATGATTCAGTTTTATTTAATCGGAACACATGTATTATTTTAGTCGAGTGCATTGATACAGCGATTGTATGAGAAGTCCAGACAGACCGGGCCATTATATCAACAGAAGCTAGAACTAGTGGATTCTATCTATGGGGAGCTAGCTCCTCATTACCCAGGTAGGCACCGGCACTCTGACTAGTAACCACTCATTGACTAATTGTGAACAGGAAGGGGTGTGATGGTGATCGAAATTAAAGGGAGGGAGTTCCTAATCACATAATACTCTCAATGGTCAAACGATAGCATGAGGACAATATCCTCATCTTTTACACAGATAGGATCATTAAACCGATGACTTGTTTCAGGGGTGGTCCGCTCCATAATGTGTCTCAAAGAAGACATTGGAGTGGGCTTCCGTAATTCAACATTGTGAATCAGATAGCCAAATAGATATTGTTAAGAGTTTGAGTATAATAAAGGTATCCCCATATCCTGGTGTCTGTGAGGTCAAACTCTACCCTTGACCTCATATATTTATCTCTCTTACTAGGTTCAGGGCTCTACATGGTTGGCTCATCGGTCACTGGGTTTGGTGATAGCCGATGTGATGTGGATCTGTGTTTTATGGTGTCTCATCAGCCTCTCACAAAGCCTAAAACTATGGCAATATTACAGCATGTTAACAAGCTCATTATGAGAATTCGTAAGTCGAGCGCAATCTTTTTATCCCCTTTATTTGGAATTATTTACACGATTCTACTTTTTCAATGAGGCGTATCTTTTAAGTGGAATGTTTTGATGGCACTCTCTGTCATGCACTCTCATTGAAAGTTTTAAATGCGCTCCTCATTTTCTTTTAGCTCGAGTAAGGCAGTCAAAAATAATCAAAGCAACAGTACCAATCCTAGATTTCTACGACAATTACATGTAAGTTCCACTACACTTCACTGTCCCAGACCATTCCCACTGATACATCAAATGAATAGAACATTTTATTTTGGGGTTATCTGATGACAGCGGCTGACAAGTTTGCGCATATGTTCTCCGTGAAGTTATTATATTTTTAGAATTATAGCTTCTTAGCGCCCACTGATCACAGTATACCATATCAAAGGCTGATAAGCTCCTGGCCGCATGCCTGCTTTATCTGTTTCTTCATTCCTATGCGCTAAACTGTACCCTGCTGTTGTAACATTTCAAGATGTAATAATAGAAATGTTGCGAACAAAGCAGTTTCATTCTATTTCGGGCGGTTCCAGGGCATTGCATTGGTGGTGCTCGACTGTATGTTAGTGATAGGTGAACTCCTCATTGACCTAGACGTGGAGCAGCAGCTGGACAGCGGAGCTTGAGTTTGACTCAAAACTGGTATATATATACTCCATGACTTATTTTGCAGTAACACGGAGTGTGACATGAATGTGAATAATAAGGATGGTATCCTAAACACGCATTTGCTCAACTTATATTCTAAATGTAAGTGGTAAAGTCATCTATACAGGAGGAGACTATAGGTCGGTGCCCACACTGGTCAGTTTGTGATTACGAAGTCTGCTCATGCTGGTGGTCCCCCCTTTGCATTCCTACCCGCCTCACGCTCCAATGTGATTCAGGTATCTAAAATAAATAGAATATTTCATTTTAGATGATCCCAGAGTGGCACCTCTGGTGATGTTCATCAAGAGGTGGGCCAAGTTTCATAATATAAACTCTGCCCAGTTTAATACACTATCCAGCTATGCACTCACTCTCATGGCTATTCACTATCTGCAGTATGGAGTGAAGGGACCCGCAGTGGTGCCAGCCCTTCAGCAAATATGTCCAGTGAGTTCGTTTCTATTCATCGAAATAGTCCTCATTGGCCGCTTTGTATCCAATGAGCATCATTGATTTTGAGAATTTAAAGGTTGGATGACGAGGCAAATTTTTTTGGCTGATCAGAATCAGCGTGTCTCGAAACCTACCTGTAATAGACACAGCAGAAGTGCCCTTAAATCTGTGCTAAAGATGGCAAAATTGACACCCTCTGAAAAAACGTTTTTCAAAGGGCGTAGCCTAATCGGCCATTTATATGACATATAATATCGCAGGTTTGATGACTAGTCAATGGCCAGGCACTCAAAGTTGATCGTTTTCTACCTGGCTTTACAGAGAGTGTCCCAATATTTGG
>Ga0224501_10004699_pt1 | contig 10763 bp, 5 predicted proteins | sample SF_Oct11_sed_USG_4_FD_169105 | JGI IMG/M metagenome (GOLD analysis project Ga0224501, IMG submission 169105) | Sediment microbial communities from San Francisco Bay, California, United States - SF_Oct11_sed_USGS_8_1 | ecosystem: Environmental > Aquatic > Marine > Sediment | place: USA...
TTCGATTCACAGACGATTCGGGTGGCACGGTGTCGACACCGCATACTGTATCTGCGACTTCTGGCCCCTCTTCAACGTTGTTGGCCTCATCAGTCGCGATGCTATGGAACTCGTAGTAAACGTCGCCTTCGGGAGTGTCGAACGTCCACGACCAAGGCTCCTCGTTGTCGGCGCTGTAGGACACCCAAGAACCGAATATGATATTGTCGGGTGAATATCGATAGAAAAGCTCGACACTTGCGACCCCGCTTAGATTGTCAGATGCAGTTGCGGTCACCTCAAACGGGACCATGCCCGCGTTCTGCCAATAAGGTGCTATCGAATCGACGCTGGAAACCGGCGGGAGTGTATCTACTTAGATTATTGATGTTCTAAACTTTCAAGTTTTTAAGCGAGGTTCTCAAACTAGTTTTAAGCTCATCGAATGGCTTAAGGAGGTCGACATTACGTGGCTAAAAAGAATAGGCTTCTCAAAAAAATTATGAAATTTTCCGATGTCCACAAAGGGTGGCCAATCGTGACATGTGTACTCATTGGAATTTGTATTATGGTTGCCACTATCCAAACGCTTGTCCCTGAAGAAATTTGGGGAGAATACGGTCTCGTTCCTACTACTGCTATACCAAAACCTTGGACTTTTGTAACCTACGTCTTCCTGCACTCGGACATTAACCATCTAATGTTCAATTTGATAGGCCTCGCAGTCTTCGGATATTACGTAGAAACTGTAGTTAATAGAAAAAGCCTTTTTATGGTATTTTTATTAGCGGGCTTAGCTGGTGCTTTTGGGATTCTATTAGTTGGAAGGAAAGCGATTGGAGCATCGGCGGCTATTATGGGGCTTTTGGGATTTTTTGGGGTGACTCACCCATTTCATCCGGTCAGATTCTGGACACTTTTTTACCATCCAGCTATTCTTTTTGTTATTCTGTATGGAATTGTAGATTTCATTGGTTTATTCGGTCCCCCAACTGGAATCGGACTTGCTGCCCATATCTGCGGGTTGATAATCGGAATCTCCTTAGGCATCTACTGGAGAGTTAAGAAAAAGAGACGAGTGAATTTAATTTCTTACTAGGGGGCTCAAGTCGATTGCTCGCTAGTGTGGTGGAAGAGCCAAACGTTTGCCACTTCACTTTGATTCAGCTAGCAATCAGCTGTCCAGGTTCCTGAGGCCTCAAGTAGCGATATACATTTGCGATCATCTCAACGATTTTAATATTTCAATCTACTTGTTCTTACCTTTCGCCTTTCCTTGTTCTTGACTCGGATGTTCCCCGCTTTGGCCTGGCGGAGTTTCAAATCGCTTGCCCGGATGCTCATCCGATTGACCCGGCGGGACCTCGGGTCTATTTCCTCGTTGTCCCCTGCCGGGTTCGATTACCCTGATTATATCACTTCCCTTGAATAGCACGGCGCGCCACTTGCTCGTTATAACCAGCTCGACATCACCAACGCTAACGAGCGACTGCACTGCCGATCGGTCGAACTTGATCATCAGGTCTGGGATCCCATCGCCGTCGTGGTCGCCTATCTCGGTCAGGCGGGGTTCAGCTTGGATTGAACTTTCAAGCATCATTGTGGCAACGCCCACGTTCGCTAAGTCGTAATCCCCAGGTAGCTCGATGTATACCGTGATCCATCTGCCCTCGCCCTTTAAGTTTAGCGTGTTGGGATCGATATCTATCGTAGCTGGGATTATCACTCCACACGCAGCATCCGCGACCTCAGGCGCTTCCTCGACATTTCCAACTACATCGGTTGCAATTGAGTAAAACTCGTAGAGCGCGCAACCATCTGGGGCATCAAAGCTCCAAGAGTAGGGTGGCTGGTCTTTCGTGCCTAAGAGCCTCCACTCAGTCCAATTCACATTGTCGATCGAGCTCCGGTAATAAAGCTCGACACTTCTCATGCCGCTCCCCACGATCAACATCTCGCTCTTGACCCAATCGTCCGTAGCCGTAACAGAAATACTAAACGGAAACTGCTCGCGCCAGTAGGGATCGGTGGAATCAACCGAGGAATCTGGAGGATTTGTGTCAACCCCAACCCTCTCGTCTGGTTCCTCGGGTGCCGTTTCAACATTTTTAGCCATGTCTATAGCGATCGAGTAGAATTCGTAGTATCCGTCGTCTTTAGGCGGGTCGAATTGCCAAGCATACGGGAACTTGTTATCAGTAGCATAAAGCGCCCAGTCTGACCAGTTGAAATTGTCTGGCGAGTAACGGTAATAGAGTTCGATTTCTCCTAAGCCACTGGGCACGGCTCCTGTCAACGGGACTGGATCACTCGCCACAGCAGTAACCTCAATCAGAAGCATCGACGTGTTGTGCCAGTAAGGTTCAATCGGGTTCAGGCTGGAAATGGGGGGTAGCGTGTCGGTACCGACTTTCACGTCGGCCTCCTCTGGTGGAGTCTCGACGTTGAGCACCATATCAGTGGCAATGGTGTAGAACTCATAGTATCCATCACCTTGTGGAACGTCGAACGACCATGACCAAGGCGCCTCAATATCAACAGCGAACTCCTTCCATGAGCCCCAAGTCAAATTGTCAAGCGAGTAACGGTAGAAAAGTTCGACCTGCTTAAGACCACTCGGTTTCGCCCCGCCCGCTGGGATTGGGTCTTCCGCGGTCGTCGTGATATTAAAGGTTACCATGGTTGCGTTCCACCAATAAGGCGAAATCGTGTCAACAATCGAGATTGGTGAAGCGGTGTCCACACCTGCTTGAGCATCCGCCTTATCTGGTGGGGTCTCTACGTTGAGAGCTATATCCGTGGCGACCGTGTAGAACTCGTAGTAACCGTCCTTAAGTGGGTAATCAAACATCCATGACCACCCGTCCGCGTTTTCATCGTCTATTTCATATGGGATCCAAGAGCCCCATGTAAGGTTGTCAAGCGAGAAACGATAATAAAGCTCAACCTGTTTCACGCTGCTCGGTATGGCCCCGCTGGGCGGGATCGTATCAGTGGCGGTAGCAGTCACCCCGAACGGAATCATGCCTGCATTCTGCCAGTATGGCTCAATGGGATTAACCGTCGAAACTGGTGGTGTCGTGTCCACAGCTGCTCGTGTGTCCGCTTGTTCCGGCGCTTCTTCTGCATTGGAAACAACATCCATAGCGATGCTGTAAAATTCGTAATACCCATCTCCTTCAGGAGCGTCAAAGAGCCATTCATAGGGCTCCACGTTATCGATACCGTATGGTATCCATGGCCCCCACGTCAGGTTATCGCTTGAATAGCGATAAAAGAGTTCAACGCTTGTGATGATACTCAGCCTGTCTGATGCAGTAGCGGTTACGGCAAATGGAACCGTATCAGCATTTTGCCAGTAAGGTGTTATCGTATCCACTTTCGAGACGGGTGAGTTAATATCGACGCCGACATCCGACGAGAATTTTCCTTCTATAACATAAATAAATGCTATAAAATTTTCTGGAACATTTTCTGCTCGAACTTCGATCGTCCAAATGCCAGGCGTTGGGAAAACTTCGGTATAAACAAAGATATTTGTGTTTGGGACAACTTTTAATGGATGCTTAATTCCACTTGGATCATAAGCAATAATAGTAATTTCTAGAGGATCTATGGGTAAAAAAGGTACAGGTGGGGAAATGGTTTTGGCTAGAATAAAAGTGGCGATACTACCCCCAACAATACCAGTAACGATTCCACCTTCAAGAAATTTATCTCCTATACTAATAGCCGGATTCAGCGCAGCAGGCGGCATCTCAGGCGGTTCAACTGGGTGTACGATATCGGGGGTATGAATCGACCCAGCGGGCGTCATTTTTGCGAATATATCCTTCAAATCTTCTGTTACTTTCTTAATAATATCGAGACCATCTAGTATAGCGTAAATGAGGGTATTCTCCCATGAACTCTTGTTTGTAGGCAGGTCACCTTGAGCGAAAGAACAAATCGCATCCGCAACTTCAGGCGCTTTTTCAACGTTGCCTGTACGATCTCTAGCGATGGAATAAAACTCATAGTATCCGCCGCCCTTTGGGGCAGTAAATGACCACTTCCAAGGCGGTGCATGATCGGCTTCATAACATATCCATGAAGTCCACGTCGAATCGTCGGTCGAATGACGGTAGTAAAGGGTGACATAAGAGACACCTGTACTAGAGGGGGGTGGGTCTGATGCCGTGGCGGTTATGTCGAAAGGTGTCGTGAATTGCAAGTAAGGTTCAATTAGATTAACATGTGAGGTGGGAGAAGTAACATCCGGCTGCCTAACCCTAAAACCCACTGAGTTATCTACGTTACCCGACTCTGAGTGATCTATCCGAATCTGCTCTTGGCGATAGCCGCCAAAAACAGTTTCCTCGTGTTCAACGGGCACGAGTATCTCCTTTATAACCCAAACCGTATAGGCAATCCGAACTGGAAAAGGAACTCCAGGGAGCCATACCCACTCATAACGTGTTTCTGGAACCAAAACGATGATAGGAACCCACTCTGTCCAGCGGTACGTAATATAATAAGGTACCCATATCGTTTCTAAAGTCGACCACGTATGGGTATAACTCGCCGTTACTTCAATTGAATAATTGTCGGCAGTTTGAGGAGCTGTGAATACTTTCGCAAATGTCGTTGAACATCCGCAACTTAAGTCAAAACTTCCCATGCTAACACTGCCAACGCCAGGAATTGTGGCATAGACGGATCCGGTAATTCTATGATCGTCTGCCTGAAACCTGCAATCGTGAGTAACTTTGACATATAATGTGACGTTTTGCCCCGGCTCTGGGGTACTATTACTGACCCAAGGCATGAGGGCGCAGGTGCCATCGGTCGGCTCCGTTAGAGTTTCCCAAGCATTGACCAGGGAGTGGAGACCATCGTTGAGTATTTCTTTAGCGATGTTGATACAACTGGAATTGCTATTCTCAGTGACTGAATCGTAGATGGTGTTTAGCTGGTCGGCCAGCCCGTCTGCTGCAGCGGTGAGGTTCTCGGCCCACTTCCTGTGATCTATGGCGATCTCCTCCAGCTCCTGAACCTCATCGATCGATAGTGCCCCAGCGGCTGCAAAATTTGAAAATCTCGCTATAAGTGCACTGAATGAATCATCCTTTTCAGATAGCACTTCCTCAAGGGTCTGCAAAGCCAATTCATATTCGCTCAGCTGTTGCTCATAAAGAGGGAGAACCTCACCTAGACTTTCCGTGGGGCCAAAGTCCCTAAATGTAGGCAAAATATAGTCAAGCACCGCAATAACCACACCAAAATCATCCATAACTCCAGCAAAACTTATCACTGCCTCGTTGTACCTCTCGAGTTCGGGGATGTTCTCAGGCTCTAGCCCCACCTCCGGTTCGTCATTCTCTCCCAAAATGTCACCGGTGCCGCTGTTTTCTGATAAATTAAGAAGTTCTTCAGACACCACAAGTTGATTAATTGCGTCTCGAACTTCCTGAATGGAGTTCGATATCTCATCTGTGATTTGTCCTAAAGCCTCACAGTTATCGAGGGCGTCTCTTCCTAATCTGCTCAAGTGGTCTGCTAACCCATCAGCGGCCGTGATGAGGTTATCAAACCATCCCCTAAGTCGCACGACTTCTTTCTCAAGCACTGGAACATAGGTGTCAGGTATTATTCCCTCGGAAGCGAATATCGAAAGTTTCTCGACCAAATTATCAAAAGCATCAATCATTTTTGGCGTGTAATCTTTTAGGCGCTGCAAAGTCTGTTCGTAATTTTCTGCCCAAGGGTCATAGGCTCCAAAGATTTCGTCCTTGCCATTTTCGGCCAAAATTGCTTCGCCAAGCCGGGGTAAGGTGTCGAATAACTTCTGAAGGGTTGCAGCAAAATTATCCAAGGTCCTTGCGGATCTCTCCATTGCGCTATCAAACTGTGAGAACTCCGGGTAGTTTTCGGGGCCGCCTACGATAGTTGAAGTACCTGAAAGGTTATTTTCAACTTGAACAGATGGCGATGTTTCGGGCAGAGAGAGGGTTTGTTCTTGAGGATCGTCTGGAATATTTTCTGAATTTGAAGCAGCTACAGGGGATTGTTGAATCGAAGCTAGTAGTATGAAGCACAATAAAAGCACAGGCATCAATTTCCAATTCATACAGTACTCCTCCTAACCTGCTTTGACAGTGGCCCGCCAACAGCGCGCTTAAGGTGATGCAGTAAACGCGAGAGTTTCAAAGATGGAAGCCTCACGGCCGGACGTAGCTTGAATTCAGAAAACTTGCTCTTAACCAGCTTCTCACCCTCCACTATGGACTTCTCGGTTCGGCGCCCTTTTCGTGGATTTCGGTGAAAGGAGTTGTTTCGACTACTATCGAAACCTTTATAAGCGGCTTAAGGAGTCGCGCTGGTTCGCTAGCAGTTCCCACTCGTTTATTAAGGGTTTTGGCGAGAATTCAGTGACGATGGGCATGAAGTTTGGAATGGTGATAGTGGTGGTCTTAGTGGTGGCTTTGGTCGTGCCACCTCTAACGATCGCTGGTCAATCGAGCGAGGAGTGGCCCACCTTTCATGGAAATTGGGCCCGCACTGGCTACGTAGACGCAGACCTGCCGGATAACCTGGAGTTACTTTGGGAATTTCCGGGAGAGTGGGATGTCTTACAAAGCCAATCTACACCTGCTATCTCTGGCGGCAGAGTTTATTTCACGGCGGAGAACATGCAGGACATAGGGCCTATTTTTATCTACGCATTGGACGCGGAGAACGGCGAGCTGGCGTGGAGCTATCGGGCTGGCAGAGACGCTGGGGCGGGATTTGACCCTTTGCCAACAGTCGTTGATGGTAGAGTTTACGTAGGCGATGAAAACTATCTTTACGCCTTTGATGCTGAGAGCGGAGGACTGATATGGCGTTTTGAGGTTCCTTGGGGGGGAGGGCTTCATGGTGTCGACTCCGCTCCTGTCGTCATGGAGAATAAGGTTTACTTCGGTTCTTGGGATGGTTGGTTCTATTGCTTGGATGCGAATACGGGCGAGTTACTCTGGGAGTACAGCGATGGAGACGGCAAGATGGGGCATGTCATAAAAGCACCCGCGTTCAGTAATGGGATAATTTATTTTGGCACGGGGGCTGGTTCTGGATCTATTAAAAGAGATACCTTTCACTACACGGGATGGGTTTACGCCTTAAACGCCGAGAATGGCGATTTGATTTGGGAATTCCCGATTGGGGATGAAATTTGTTCGTCGCCAGCGGTTGTGGATAACATCGTATACATCGGCGCTGGCTTCATGGGGCACCTGCCAGGCGATGGGATGTGGGCCTTTGACGCACACACCGGGGAGTTGTTATGGTACTTCGACACTGAAAATGAGCCAGTTGGTTGCCCCGCTGTTGCTCACGGCAAGGTATATTTCCAATCCGATGATCGCTATCTATACGCCCTCGATTCTGAAAACGGCTCGATTGTCTGGAAATACTACACCGACACATGGGCATGGTCCCCACCCATAGTCATCGGGGACAAAGTTGTCATAGGTAATGGTGAATTGCAAGTACTCGATGCCGAAAATGGTGATCTAATTTTCTTGGGCAGCATCGGCGCTGGTGGATACGCCCCTGCTTTTGCATACGGGAAGGTTTACATCGCCACTTGGTCTCCGGGTGGAGTTCAGGCTTGGGGGGCGCCTTCGACCCTTCCCGAAGAAGAATCATTATGGTGGCTCCTACCCATAGGGGTGGTATTGATTATCGGTGCTATCGCTTTTGTCTGGAGAAAGATACTATAAAGTTACTTTGGATTTTCCTTTTATCCTAGGGCATTTCAATCGTACTCACTCGTTTATTAAGGGTTTTGGCGAGAATTCAGTGACGATGGACATGAAGTTTGGGATGGTGATAGTGGCGGTTTTGCTTTTGGGGTTGGTGCTTTCGCCAGCTAGCGGTGCCGAGAGTTCTGATAACCAAGAATGGCCGACTTTCCACGGCAACTGGGCGCGAACTGGTTTTACTGATGTAACGTTGCCTGAAAATCTGGTGTGGCTTTGGTCCTTTGATTTAGAAAACCATCCTGAACTTATGGAGATAGAATCTTCTCCGGCCGTGGCTTACGGCAAGGTGTACTTCGTGGCTAAGAATGGCTATGTTTATTCTCTTGACGCTGAAAGCGGGGAACTAGTGTGGCGGTATCAGACGGGGGGCACTGCGGGACCATATTTGGGTCCTTCTCCAACGGTCGTCAATGGTGTCGTCTACGTCGGCTCTTGGGACAATCACGTATATGCGTTAGACGCTGAAAACGGAGAGTTGATATGGCGCTTCGAAGTCGACATATTTTGGACTCTCTTGGGCGTTGATGGGGCGCCGGCGGTAGTCGATAATCGAGTTTATGTGGGTTCTTGGAACGGCTATTTTTATTGTTTGAACGCAAAGAACGGCGAGCTGATATGGAGCTATAGTGATGGCGATGGCAAGATGGGTCACGTTAGTGGATCACCAGCTGTTGTCAATGGAGTGATTTATTTTGGCGCGGCTGCTGGTGATGTAGGATACACCGGCACGGTTTATGCTCTGAACGCGGAGAACGGTGGGCTGATATGGAAATACTACATCGGCGACGAGATATGTGCTTCGCCTGCAGTTGTGAACAACGTTGTTTACATCGGCGTTGGTTTCATGGGGCACCTGCTAGGTGATGGGATGTACGCGTTGGACGCAAGCACGGGGGAGTTACTCTGGTACTTCGATACTAATAACGAGCCGTTAGAATCCTCGGCGGCAGTCGAAAATGGCAAGCTCTACTTTGGCTCTCACACGAAGAAGATTTACGCTTTGAATGCTGAAAATGGCGATGAGATATGGAGCTTCGAAACCGATTCATGGATACTATCATCCCCAGCGATTACCGGTGACAAAGTCTATGTGGGGGCTGGTGTTAATTTCTACGTGCTCGATGCCGCGAACGGCCGATTGATTCAAAAGTTATATTCCGGGGGAAGTGTTGTTAATTCGCCGGCCATCGCATACGGCAAAGTGTATGTTGCTTCGAGGTACGGAATTTTCTGTTACGGCCCGTCACCGGAATTTCCTCAAACAGAGATGACCACTTGGCTCTTCGTGCTAGCGTGCATTGGAGTCTTGAGTGTTATCGGTTTTTTCTTGTTTTTAAAGAGGAAGTGAGCGCTGTCTGCCAGCAATCCCCACTCGTTTATTAAGGGTTTTGGCAAGAATTCAGTGACGATGGGTATGAAGTTTGGAATGGTGATAGTGGCAGTTTTGCTTTTGGGGTTGGTGCTTTCGCCAGCTAGCGGTGCCGAGAGTTCCGACAACCAAGAATGGCCTACTTTCAAACGAGATTGGTCCAGAGCTGGTTACGTGGATGTAGTCTTGCCCGATGAACTGGAATTGCTCTGGGAATTTCCAGGAGAATGGGATATCATAAGGAGTCAATCTTCGCCAGTCGTCGCTGGAGGCAGGGTTTATTTCACTGCAGAAAACATGCAAGATAACTATCTTTACATTTACGCTCTTGACGCCGAGAACGGTGAGCTGTTGTGGAGCTACAGGACGGGATGGGGAGGGAGCCCCGCCGAAGATCCGACGCCGACCGTTGTTGGTGGCAAAGTGTACGTTGGTTCTTGGGACAATTATTTCTATTGCCTCGACGACGAAAATGGTGATTTGATTTGGAGCTTCCACACTGGGCGCAAAGGCTATATGAGCGGGGTCGATGGGGCACCGGTTGTTGTTAATAACAGGGTTTACTTCGGCTGTTGGAGCGGTTATTTCTATTGCCTCAACGCCAAGACTGGTGATCTGATCTGGAGCTTCAGCGATGGTGACGGTAGTATGGGACATGCATATGGGGCACCAGCGTTTGCTGACGGGATGATTTTTTTCGCCACTGCAGCAGGTGCTGAAGTTAGAGAAAACGGCATGATTTTTGATTACACGGGCTGGGTCTACGCCTTGAACGCCGATGATGGTGCTTTGATCTGGAAGTTCTATATCGGCGATGAGGCTCAGTGCTCGGTAGCTGTGGTGGATAATCGGTTGTATGTCGGCTTCGGTTTCATGGGCCACCTCCCCGGAGATGGGATGTGGGCGTTCGATGCACACACCGGGGAGCTGCTCTGGTACTTTGATACTGAGAACAAACCGGCTGGTGCACCTGCTATTGCTCATGGCAAAGTATACTTCGGTTGCGACGATGGTTATGTATATTCCTTAGACGCAGAAAACAGTTCGGTGGTCTGGAGGTATCAGATTGGGGGCCTCATTTTCTCCTCACCGATCGTCGTCGGGAAAAAGATTCTCATAGGTAACGGCAATTTAAACGTGTTCGACGCCGAGACTGGGGAGCTGCTTTCAGTGTTCGGTGCGGGCACCGTGCCCAACTCTCCAGCTTTCGCTTACGGGAAGGTCTATTTCATCGATTACGCAGGTGGTATGAAAGCTCTCGTCCCTATCGTCCGTGAGCCGCCCGCTTTGATTCAGCCTTGGTTGGTAGTGTTGGCGTTCACCGTGGTTGGTATTGTCATAATCTTTTCGCTCATCAAAATACGATATTAGCAGCGAATGCTCTTAGAATCGCCTCGGGTAGGAGCCGAGCACTTTGAGCATTGCCGTCTTCTGCTTTACACCTTCTAGCGCTTCTTTCACCTTCGCATCCTCGCGGTGCCCCTCGAAGTCGATGAAGAAGAGATAATCGCCGAGCGCCTTCTTTGACGGACGGGACTCGATCTTCGTCAGGTTTATGTTACGAACCGCGAACTCGCCCAATATCTTGTGAAGGATACCCGGCCTGTCTTGGGCTGTGTAAAATGCGACCG
>Ga0224501_10004700_pt1 | contig 10763 bp, 12 predicted proteins | sample SF_Oct11_sed_USG_4_FD_169105 | JGI IMG/M metagenome (GOLD analysis project Ga0224501, IMG submission 169105) | Sediment microbial communities from San Francisco Bay, California, United States - SF_Oct11_sed_USGS_8_1 | ecosystem: Environmental > Aquatic > Marine > Sediment | place: USA...
ACGGATCATCGGGTGATTTTACTGAATGGTCCTTACTGATGGGATCCCGATAGAAAATCCGATCGGTAAACCCTACCGAGCTGATAATCGGGCTAGTCTGAGTGCACCTGTACTTGCACCCGCACCTTCACCTGAGCAAGGTGAGAGCAGGAGGAAGAAGAGTGGTCCACCACCTCAGTTACACCGTTGCCAGTGTAAGCTGGCTCTCTAACAACCACTTTCCCACATGGCCATTGGCTAAGGGAACGACCTACACCATGTCTTGATACACACTATTAGAAAACATGAAAGCCTTACTCAGTGATATTGTACAGGCTGAAATCGTACTTACCCAGTGTATACAGTGTAATTCCACTTTGTATGATATTGCGCTTTAACGGGTCTGTAAAATCCCTATCTTACTGCAGGTAATGTGAGCGGATTTGTGTTCCGCTGTAGCTTTCATTTGGTCCAAAAATGTCTTATTTCAGGCAAGCTCAGAAAGCTGGACTTGAGTTATAATGCATTTGTGAATGTGCCTGACTGCGTAACTCTGCAACTCAACTTGCGTGACCTTGATATGACTGCTAATCAGGTCGTGCATATGGGACAAGAGTTTATTACGTTACGCCAACTGGAGACTTTAAACCTCTCCATGGTGAGTGTGGGGTATATAGAGAGGTCTATTAGAACTAGAGATAAATTTGAGAGAGATCTCTGCCGATCGTGTTTGATGGCATCTTCAGATAAAAATAATCCGTCGTAAGTGTAGTTCAGTGTTTTTCTCTGAAGATGTTACCTAATTTCCTAAAAAATCTCTCGAAACGATGAAATTTTATTGGTCTAAAGTATGATATAATGTCTGAAGCTCAGCTCAAGATCGCAGATTCTGGATTCATGCGAGTGCTGATCATACTGATCTTCCGTGGTGCGTGTGAGGTGGTCGCATGACTCTTGACTCCTACCACTTCAGAAAAACCTCAGGCTTAGTAGATCCACGTTTCTTTTCCTCATTGTATGACATGCTCACTATTATAGTAAAGCTGATGAGTTTGGTACTTGTTTTTTCACCAGCTTATCAAGCGCCATGGGCCGGTCAGATATATCCGAGTGAACACATTGTGTCGGAAATCGGCAAGAAAGTCTGTTTTTTCATCAACCCAGATGAGTTTCAGCCGTAAGTTCTGTCATGAGCGATTAATTTATCAGTTTCTTGTTTTACAGAACTTGTTAGAAACCTTACCGCTGGTGGTCTGCAAGCTGACTACTATAACAGAACTTGATGTTTCGCAGAACCGCATCAGTTCTCTCCCACCGGAAATGAGTAATCTTCAGAGGCTTAGGTAGGCACTGACAGTACTTGTGCCTGATTTATATGTAATGGGTTTGGTGACTATATGCTGCTTCAAACGGCCCAACGTGGAGTTGCACTTCTCCGAACCGGTGACGTGACATGAAGGAAGTGTCGTTCCTTTATGTCACTATCCGCACGTCGCACTGAAGTTTCAAGGCAGTGCCAAACCGCAAGCTTCATTGTGTAGCATGTCCTTGATACTGTCCCTCACAACAAATCTTGCTTTTTAGCAGTTATGTATTTATGGAACGGCATACATTTAGTGACAAGGAATGACAACTCCGCATTAAACTCCACTCTGTAAGGTTCTTTTATGAAGGAGCTATCCTCACTTGCCGCTAACTGTCCAACGGTTCCATGAAAACATTGCCAAAGCGCAAGCTTCAAACTGGACACTGCCGTTGAAGTTCAGCATGGTCTCAGCATGACTTGCTGAGAGGCGCACCTCCAGGTTCGGCTGTTTGACTGCGAAGTATAAACAGAAGATAAAAGTTGTGCGGACTCCCCATGTATGAATTCTCTTTCTAGGTACTTCAATGGGAGCAGAAATCAGTTCACAAAATTCCCTGTCCCTCTATGTCAGGCGGGAGTGTTGGAGGAAGTGAACCTTTCCTGGAATCAGATTGCGGAAGTCACATTCCAAGTATCTGAACTGACTGATCTGGCTGTGCTTAATCTAGCTAACAATCAGTTTCTGGAGTTCCCTCAGTCGGTAAGGCTTTTTTCATCATACAGTAAAATTATTACTCACTTAATTTCATTTTTGAATCTTTTTATTGGTTTTTTCTGTAAATGGATTTATTGGATTTGTGCATTTTGATGAGAAAGCTGTTCATGTTCATATTAAAATTCATATTTTCTGTAGTCTAGTCTATTTTTTCTTTTGTACTCATGCACTAGGCCACCTTATTTTACTAACTTCCTAAGCCTACACCTTGTTTTGAAGCTAGGAATCCTGTACAAAGTTTGCACTTGCATTGAAAGCCTGGTGTCACCAGGACTGGGACCCATGATCTTTCTATCCCGAACCAAGGCCCCAAGCATCCTAGCGAGCTACTCTGCTATGCCTATTACCCCACCATAATATATAAGGCCACTGTTGTAAGCGTTGTTTCCAACAGACTGATGTTCTATCGTAACATGATTTCTCTTAAGCAAAACTCTGTGCACCCAACTTCCACCCACTTGACTTTACTTTGTTGTGAACGTGACTTTTGGAAACGGGTGGTTTTTTGAATGTCATGTACTGTGCTATCCTTTCTATAGGCACGTGTTCTTTCATCCTTTCTCGTATCTCTGTAGGTCTTACGCATTCCAAATCTGGAAGTGCTATACCTGAATCAACAAGAAGGTCTTCCAATGACGACGATGCCAGAAGATCTTGGAGTCTCTAGTGTCACTGAGCTTCACCTTCAACATAATGAGTTTAGTGTTTTGCCCTCGTCTGTATCAGAAATGGTGAACTTACGACAGCTTTATCTTAATAATAATAAACTTCAAGAGCTTCCGGACACCATCTGCGCTATGAGAAATATGGAGGTAGTTATTATATGCATCTTATTACTACCTGTTTGGAGCTTTTATATCAATTACCTATTTGAAGAAGGTAGGAATAGGATGCACCTGATGGGATCTGCCATATTTGTGAAAATCCCTGGTGGCAGTTATCAGTTGTCTCTCACACCAGAGACTGGAAAGTTAGCACCAGTCTGGTGTCCACTCCCAACAACCTCACCCTGGGGTGACACAGTGGCTCCAGCTTAAAAACCTTGACGGAGGAGAATTTCTCAATGTTGTGGGTAGGAGATCTCCCATTCCATTGACAGCGATAACCGTCTTTGCAATAATTCCAAGGCATCCCTCTATGAATGGTGGTTGTATTTGGCTTAGGTCTCCGCCCTGATTCTTATAAATAGTCAAAAAGGCAATTAAATGATTATATAGAAAAACTTGGAATTGCTCTCTCTTGAATGTTTCCACTGGGGATAACGGCTCATGTAAAGTTTGAACCAAAACTAATCAGCCATACGTTATACGATTTGGAGAAGTTCCTAGTCTTGATTGATAGGAATTTTTTTCACCAGGTTCTGCATTTGAATGACAATGAGTTGGTACATCTGCCAACTTCCGTGGATGAGATGACTTCGCTGACAGATCTCAATCTTGATGGCAACCCGCTTAAAAAGCCCCCACAGGAGGTCTGCGTTGGGGGTGTCATTCAACCGATAGGTGTATTCCTGCGAAGCGATACTGCAAGACAAGGTATATCTTCCTCAGGTCATGCGTACTTGATATTACCTTTGGAATTGAAAGAGGGCAGGGTTTTCGACTGCAATATCTTTCAGATGCTTTGCAAAATCTGCTCTAGGGATAAACTGATGGTGATTTGAATAGTGTGGTGTGGTACCCGGCTCAATTCCCGGTTTAACTTTGACGTGTTACCTCCTCTACTGGCCACACACCATGGTTCATAGGCTTAGTGATGCTATTTTTCTTATGAACTAAAACATACTTCCGGCCCACACACCTTGTACAATAGGTCTTAGTCACCAAGCGCCATAATATTGTTCCCAAAGCTCCATACTGACTTGCAGCTTTTACTTCTGCTCTATGATCTTGAAACGCACTAGCTACCACATTTTTGTTACTGCTGTGTTGGGATGTGTATAGATGGCCACCCTTGATAAGCAGTCAAGCATTATGTATATTTCTGTTGTATGCAGCTGTGCTTTTGGATCAGATGTGTGTAGCCATTGAGGACTCCATAGATAAAGAACAGCTGCGGGATTTGTGGAGAAAGTTTAAGTTGGATGCTGATGATATTTATCTGCTGGAAACCGAATATAAAGGAAAAACCATGCTGAAGGCACGAGTGTCAGCTTCTCTGGCATTGTGGTGAGTCAAACGCATATTTTTAATGACGATTCTAATATAATGCAACGAATATACACTTCCATGCTATTATGTGCCATCGCAGGGGCGGGGCATGTACCTGGTGTTTTAGTTGCGAACAATCCTGATGAGGTATATTTGCAAGGTCTCAATTTGGACAAAAATATCTAAAGTTTCTACCAGATTCGTGCTTTTGTAATTTCACTATATTGTATGTCAAGTATTCAGATATGGCCGCAGATATCCGAGAGGTCTCTATGGATATACAGTACAATGCCTTATAGCCGCTGGAATGACTCAGAGGTGCTCATTTGCTAGGTATATATATGAGGATGCATTGCTCGGGTCTTTTCTGCAGGAAACAAGGACGTGGTATGGTCGCTACACCGAATGAGCTCGTCCGCATTTTACATCTGCTTGGAATGGAGGAACAGGAGGGAAAACTCCGCTATATCAAGCTCTGCGCAGAACGCACCAAACTGTAGACAACCTAAATATATAGCAGATTGATTAAATATTCTTGTCATGCGGTGTGTATGGACTGAAATCAAACCAAACGGTTTATTCCTTGTGAATTTTCCAATTTAGCCCTGTGCTAATGACTGACCGTGCCCTAATGCCATATTATACTTTTCGCCAATGTGCCAAGTGTGTTTCCTATTGGCATTCCCAACCTGTAGTAAGTCTTCCTCTGAGCCATGGCAATCTGTGCAGAGACTGCAAACATTTATTTTTTTAGTTTGGACTTGTCTTCAAATATTAAACTAGTCGAAAGAATCTTGCTTCTTGTCAGGTGTTGTGTATAACGGCTTAGCAAGCTCATGAGACTTTGATGCATAGAATTGAGTGTATCAAGTTAACCTTAATTTATTTTACAAAACAAATTGTATAAAAAATACATGAGCTATCACATGTATATCAAACATGGAATGGCTTGACATTGCCATAGATACGAGTAGCTAAAAAAGCATCTTCCTACTTTAATGCGGCACAAAAATTGTTATATAATAGTTCACCGATCTGATTAGTTGCATCATCGCGGGGATGAATCAAAACTCTCGAATATTTGTATAGACGGGAGGCGTACTCCTGGCTGGGAACTGCGGCGCTGACCCGGATCGGCCCACATTCTCATTCAGACGCCTACAATATCAAAGTCCATTCAACCTTATGGCCATAACATTGACATACGCACAGGCGAAACCATTACAAATAGCTGGATAAATCAGATCTCAACAGACTGTCATTAGGGGTAATGTGTTTACCTCCCTTCGATAGGGCCATAAGGTCACAGAGAACATAAATCTTTTATAGGCTCACATCTAAGGACACGAGCCCAAACTTATTACTATGGGCTGAGTTCATAGAATAAGGGTACTGTCTGGAAAATTGTCGACGGGTTCGCAGAGTTGTCTTCGGACAAATTGAGGTTCTGAACTGGAATAAACCATTTTAACTGAAAGAAACTAACAGCTTATAGAAAATAGTACTGATTCCAGTTTATTACGACCATTCCTAACGATATTTTTTTTCAGAATTCAGCTGAAATCGTAGCTCAACTGGGTACCGGCAATTGGAGATAAATGCTCTAGGACTGTAGACAGTAATACACCATTCGCTTCATCCAATGGGATATTTGGTACTCTTTCGTAGATTGATTCATGCTCAATGAAGACAGAATCAAAACCAGATAAGAACCTTATAAAAAAATCAACCCAAACTATAACTACTAGAATGACTACGCCTATTCCGGTGCTTAATCAACGATGGAACGCATTACCTCAATGACGGGAAATGCTTGGCGCATTGCTCTGTGAAAACCCAATTGTGACACCAAGAGAAATATAATAATCCTATTAGTACGGGGTAAAGCATCATACTGGCATTGAACCGAATAAGTGAATGGAGGCTACAAGCCAAACTATTAGCAGCAGGAAACTAAAGCATTGAAATAAAACCACCTATTGATTGAGTGTAGTATCAGAGAATTTTCGGACTTCAATACTAGTACTGAACAGGGCTCAACAGGAGCAAGCATGCATTAGCCACGAAGTAGCAGAAACGGTAGGCTAGTGACAGACTAGCACTAACAGAAGCGACTAGCTGAACCATTGGGACGCCAGGATTCCAGGATGCAGTGGACTAACAGGGGAGGGTGGATGCCTGCGTGAGAGCCAGCCACTTCATTGATGCAATGCCATGTGGCCAGCTAGGTATTGGATAAAGCCTTTTTGCAAAGACGGGTGCCATTGGGCCGAATAATGGACCCCGGAAAGGTAAAGGAGCTCACCGTGTCGACTGTACTTCTACAAGGCACATAGATACACATGCTATCGGGAAGGAAGAGGAGCGTTTCAATAGCTTAATATAAGAATCAATCTCATGCACACACTTCTGCAGCAAAAGGTGGTGGTAAAGGAACACAAAGAGAAGGGGGATACATCTAGCCTTGTGATACATCTTTGGGTAGTCGGGAATGTTCTCTGCCAACGTACCCATGCTGCAGCGGACGAGTTAGTTCTGTGGATGCAGGCGCCATATCCGACTCTTCGCTTACTCCGAGTCCAAACGATGGCGGCACCTAGAAAAGTGGCACAGTTTTATATACTCCCGAGATAATAACCAGTCTGCTTTCTATTGGTCAGATACGTCCTTTTACTTGGATGAAATATGCCAACCTTACTTCATACTATTATAGATGTATATAATTGTTTAGGGTTAGCATAGTTCTGCATACTATTATAGATGTATGTAATTGTTTAGGGTTGGCATAGTTCTGCATACTATTATAGATGCATATAATTGTTTAGGGTTGGCATAGTTCTGCATACTATTATAGATGTATATAATTGTGTAATAGAGAAAAACTGAAGCAGAACAGTAGAACAAAAAAACAGTCAAATATCAGACCTGAAAATTTGCCGAATAAAAGATCTCATTCCCTGAAATGGTTAAAGTTTATGAATGACGAATACATTCTCCATGACAGTTGAGAAAGGCAACGTAAACTTACCGAGCTGCGAGAAGAAATGGGTAATTTCCTATCTTGTTGAGGGGAAGCATTGGGTGTAGGATCGAGAGACTCGGAACTCCCTCTGGCGTTGTATCCCACCGATGAGAACTTTCGGGCGACGGCCTGGGTGGTTCGTTTGACTTTCTGACTGAAAGACTGGGTACGCGAAAATGCGCTTATATCATCAACTACAATACATTAGCTCCATATTTCATCCAGATGCCTGAATTATAAGAGTATGCGGTAGTCATGATTCAAGGAGTATGGGTTTGGTTCCAACTGCTGGTAGGTTTTGTTCCTTGGGAGAGTCCTTCCCTTTCACCACAAGGTAAATAAGACAATAGGGGAGTTTCCAATCAGTGGAAAAATGTCAGATCACTCCATGGTTGTTAACGATCACCCCCACAGTCCCCATAAAAATCGGAGTTGTCGACGGGCAATTATAGAACGTGGCTTAGGCTTGGATACCTTTAATATCCTAGGAATCTGAAGAGGATATGGAGAACCATTTGGATACCGTGCCCAAACACCATGGCAATGCTGTATCATCATCAGTAAATGCCACCAAGGCAGTCCCATATGAAAAGGGAGTTAGAATCCCGTCAGCGGATTCGGCGAGTTTTTCCTTGAGGGGAGCACTTACCAGTAGCACCAACACTAAGACTCTGCCGTGCCGCATTCAGTAACATCTCTACAAAGAAACTATAGTTGACACGTAGCAGAAAATGTGCAAGGTCCGAGCCGAGTCACGGAAGCCATCAGCGCGTGCCACGCCAGTGTTACCCTCATACGATAAAAGGTAGCTTAATTAAAACACCGCACACAGCCATGTGTATGTGAAAAAAACAAAGCCATGCGGAATGGCGTAATGATAAACAATTCTACGTCTCAAGAGTTCTCAGTGGAAATTATACAAGCCAGTGATGGGTGTTACCTAGTCATTGGCGGTCACTGCGACTAACTAGAATGAAGAATTGACAATGACAACAAACAAAAACAGGCTAGACATACACCAATGGGGAATAAAATTACAACAGCGAGTGATGCGTGGAAACAGCGAGTGATGCGTGGAAACAGCGGGTGATGCGTGGAAATAGCGTCACAGTGTGATCTGTTGACAAGGACAATAATCCGGAGTTTCGCTGGGTCTACTGCAAAAAGTACCCTCAGATAGGAACGATCTGTGAATTGCATGTGCCTGGATGGGTACAATCCAAAATCAACTTGGTGATACGGCAATCATTACAATCAAGGATTCTAAGAGTTTTCCCTATTACAAATTACTTACGCTGTATTCTGGTGGAACACGTTCGTCTCAAGTACTGTTTCGGCCGTTTCCCATAGAAATCTCGGGCGTTTGGCTTGGCTCCTACAATCATAGAATCTACTCAAAAGACTGACCCAGGTCTGAAGTTCAGCCTTCAATGGACAAGCCCTTTGGATGCCACAAGGCTTTCCTGGTTAAAAATTACCATTTAAAACTAGTTAAAAGATAATTGAAATTGATAACAGATTTTTACTTACGGCAAAGATTAACCAATAGATCTATGCACTCCTCATTGCCGTTCATAGCGGCCAAATGGAGCGGGGTATAGCCGCAATGTGACTTCAGATTGGCGTCTACTTGATGACTATTCAGCAGCTTTATTACTTCGGGTTTTCCATGTTTTGCAGCCCAGTGCATGGCGTTCTGTAAAAATAAAGTGATCAGTGCTCAGGATAGCTCAATTGGTAACAAGCCTGGAGTTGCAATCTATGGATTGCAGGTTGAGTCTCATTGCCGGAGAGGTTGTTGTCTTGGCATGGGCCTTTAGCAAGCCTCTCACTGTTAATTGCTAGCATGGGCTCGGATCACCATGGTAAGAAGATGGAGGTCTCAACCGATGAATGTCGGCGGGTGATATGTAAACAGATGGCTTAGGTTGAATGACCCTGGGTTCAAGACCTATTCATGCTAAGCGTCCATTTTGAGAATGGGCCCCTCACATAATTCCTAGTTCCTACTGCTCCAGCAAGCCTCAGATTGAGGAGGTCCATTAAATAGGATGGCCAAATACCGGAGTAGGAAGAACAGGTGTACTTACATACTGCAATCGAGAACTTACAAGTCATCCATCACATCATTCCCCGTGACAGAAAACGGTCATACAAAAGCAGAAAATCATGTTGTTAGGATAAGTGAGCATACTTCTCAAACTACAATTTCATACCAGAAACGTCGATGAATGAACTAGTGTCCTCAGAGGTCATACTCATAGACACAGAAGCATTTACACAGTAAGGCTGAGACCGACTATGAAAAGGTGTGAACTTGTTATTATCAAAGTTAAAGCTCACCAGAAATACCGGGAGAGCACTGGGGTCGCAACCGTGAGAATTTGAATTCGAATCTCAATTATGGTGGGCTCCCGTTGTGAGTATGAACTCCTCCTATTAATCCTAGCTTTTTGAGGTGGAGCATTGGTACTGATGCGCTTCTGCCACTCCATGCTAAACCTTGACCGGTAAAAAACGAGTATTTACCTTGCCCGCATCACCAATGTTCAGTGAAAAGGTTATAAAGGAGAAAAAGCTCACCCCATTAATGAAGTCTCTTCTGTGCGCCAGATCCGGCTGATCTTTGAGCATACGATGCATCAGCTGATAGTCGCTACTAGAGGACCCTAGCATCCATTCCTTCTCGCTTTGCTCCAACTGAAACCACCAACACGGTGAATATCACTGACGGGGTGCATAATGTTGCCGACATGTGACTTCTGAGTGAAGGAAGGACGTGTTAGAAGCCGGATTGTAGCACCATGCTGGAAGGACTAGAATGTTATTGGACACCTTGCGTGACTAAGGATGAGCCGTAACGATTACAATTATGAGGACTCTTGCTTCATGTGACCATACTAGTCGAGTATTAGCACCATGTTGAAAGGACTAGAATGTTATTGATAAAGTGCTTGGGAAAAAGGGTTTGATTGTGAAGTGTGATGTGGACAACAGACAGACGCGTATTAGTCAACTCCGGAGAGTTATCCTCTTTCTAGTGATAATTATATGGTCTAGAAACAGGAGGGAATACTGCATCTACCACATAACCTACTACCGTGTCCGCTAGTAAGTAACCATGTATAAATACTACCGATTGATAATCAAAGTCGGTAGAGGTTTTTGGTCGATGTTCCGGAAAAGGCTCAGCGAACTGAAGGAGAGCAAACATTTGTAAACAATAAGTGAAGCAATAGGTCTGTACCATTACTGACTTTAATGACAAGTAGCACTGCCTGTTGGTGGAGCAGTGTGTATACATATTGTTACCCAGTGTTTTGCAGTAACAATGTCATGCAGTGAAAGCCCTACTAGCAGCTTGCAGCAATGAGAGCAAGTTTCACCAACAAGCGAATTGGAAATCAAAATGCTATCCATGTACAACTTGCAGCCGCCAGACAGGTGAATTAGGGCATGGGGTACAGTGCCACCTCGTAGAGTAATCTTCTCTAGGATAAGCATTGGCTTTGTTCAGATAGTTTAACCGAT
>Ga0224501_10004701_pt1 | contig 10760 bp, 7 predicted proteins | sample SF_Oct11_sed_USG_4_FD_169105 | JGI IMG/M metagenome (GOLD analysis project Ga0224501, IMG submission 169105) | Sediment microbial communities from San Francisco Bay, California, United States - SF_Oct11_sed_USGS_8_1 | ecosystem: Environmental > Aquatic > Marine > Sediment | place: USA...
GGCTGATTATTACAATGTGAGACGTCTTGACTGTGTGCTGTTCGCCTGCTTTTATTATACTCAGACGCCTCATTAGTGGGAATATCGAACGTCTAGCACCGGGCGAATAGGCTTATTGTAACTAAATAATTATATAGTATTTTTTATATTTTAGTTTATTTTTACCTATAAGATTTTATGACACCAACACTTATTTCAATATTTAATTAATTTCATTCAAACATCACCTTATAGCATGTTCAGTTTTCAGTTAAAAAGCACGGTTTAATCTTCAATTGTTTGTAAAGTTTCAGTTCTCAATAAATTTGCACTCAACTCGAAAATAATTTTCTACCAGCGCCAGTTTCTATATCCGACCGTCTGTCGCGTCACAATAGATTGAATTTTCTCACAGTCACAAGGTTGATGCGGATTTTGACTTTTGGCCACCGATTTTGGAGGAAGGAACACTTGTCTTGCGCCATACTGTAATTACGAACATCCAAACCGCTACCGAGTTATTTCTTTCTAGAAGCCGCAAAACTTGACTGATTTATAGTACATGCAATACCCAGCCCCTGGGATCTACGCCATTATAACATAAACTGTATTAGGTAATAACCAAGTATTGGAAATAGTGGTGATACTTTGTCTCTTTGGTATGTTGTTTAGCTGCGACTAAAGCTATTAGGTACATTCGCTCGGTTTTTTCGAGACCGAAATGGATTTTTAAAAACATTTCTGTCATGAGCACGGGAATGCTCCTATTATGCTGAAGCTGCAATTCACCATCGCGCTAGCGTGCTTTCCATACAGTGTTAGCAATAAGTAAGCTCAGTCTGGCATAGAGTATTCACATCTTTAGACAGTTACAGCCACTCAGCATTCAACATTTATAACCTGACTGACATAAACCTGACTTCATATTATTTTTCAATATTATAAACGTTTTTGACTTCAATAACATAAAGCTTTGTTTTTTACTCTCTTTTCTTATTTCCGTGTCTATAGGTTTATAAAATATTTATTTATTTGCGCATAAATAATAGCTATGAAGGTTTCATTATTTGTCTCTTGTGAAGAAAAATGATTTTTTAATTAAGGTATGGCAACACCTATTTATCAGACTTTGTAGATTAGTTTATGTACTGATACTAAGTGAAAAAGGCTCATTTCTCATATAACTGATGCGCGATAGAGTAAAATCTCACAACGCTAGTGAATACATATTGTAATAGGCATTAAGTTAATGATTTTTCATATTTATGATTTTTTGCAATGTCAAATAAAGATGGATCTAGAAAAATGTTATTAGGTGACTGAAATATATCTAAATAAAACTGTGATTTTTTTTCATCGAAGAAACAACAGAGTAACTTCTGTTGGACATTACTAAAACAATGGATAATAAATCAAAAATAGGTCACTTTTTCACCTCACCACATTGATCCGTGCCCAAGTCAATCCAGGCGACCATTTTGACATAAGTTCTCATGGACTGCAAATAGTTACACATGTACCCTGCTATTACGTTAGCCATAACTAAAAACAGATACTTCGTAGGCATTATTTTGAAAACAACTCAACGAGATCATTCGTATAAAATCTTCGAACTTGAGTCAACTGTTAGTTAAATGACATCTAGTCAATTCATAAAAACATCCTCTACTGAGAAATTGCTACCCTCGGGACCACCCTTCTTCGGGCAAGGTCACTTTGCTGCCGACCAATTTATACAATCATACAGCGGCTCATCATGAATACAAAAAATTATTTTAAACGACTCAAAATGCCCACTTCATTTAAAATGAAAATAGCTCCAAGCAATTTAATTCCAATGATTGATATTCATAATAAAGAAAAAGTTTTTAAACCAACAACTAAACCTTCATGCGTGCTTTCAAAGACAGATTCGATCAAGACCTGGGAAACTTGGGGATAATTAAGGCGAAGTTTTTTCATTGTTCTATTCCGGCACTTGACTGGCCTATTTAGTAAACCCAGAGTCCACTGTGGCGGAGATTTAAGCCCATGTTCTCACAGTTGCAAGCCCACCCCACTACCACTGAGCAATCCCGCTATCTCAAGCATTGAACAAATGAGCAACCAACTGAACTGAGCTAACGAAACAACCGGAACTGTCGTAAGGCGTAAAACTGGTTGAGGGTAATTGGCGCCCTCTACAGCGGTAAGTAACTTGGTTTGCGCAACTAGCCGTATGATGATTAATATTAGGTCTAAGTCGTCTTATTATTGCTCAATGAAAGCCCATAACTCGATCGCGAATTTCTCAAGACATTACGACCCTATTCTGGACACCGAGTTCACGTTTCCGACAAGCCATACAAACTGCCCATCAATGTGTTGTGATGTCAATTTGATTCTCTAGGCAGTTAAGAAATCAGGTTACAAAAATCTTTGTTATGAAAGGAACTTTGAGCCTAAGCGGTTTTCATTCATAAGAAGGAACCATAAGTGCATAAATTTTGGATGGCCTTGCATGGTTTTTCCCAAGGACGCGGTCCTCTTTCCCCACAGCGACAGCGAATAATAATTTACATCTAATCCCTTAAACATTCAACGAGGCGCAGCGCAGCAGCACAGATTAACTGGATTCGCTTTCCTTCATCTTCTTATTTGAATGGACACATCCAGTAAAAGGAACCAGAAAGGGTAGTTAGTCGTCCAGAGAAATTAAGAGATTCTTGGAAACATTCTTGAGATAGACATTGGTTATATTGACAAAGAGTTCACTTTTATCAGTTGACCTTGGCAGTTTAGGTGTAAATGAAATAGTTAATAAGCTCTCCGTATGACCGTCATCCCAGCCCATGAATTGTCTAGTTTCTACGAGATACTGCATCATCTAATCCCCTTGTGGATAATCATTGATAATCCTATTGTCAACTAAAATAGTGTGTGTGGAGCGCGTCGAATGACGACTGGCGAGGCATGATATCTTTCAAATACCCACTGTGTGTTGTAGAACGATCCCCACTTTTATGAGCTAGACAGAAATGGAAGTTGTTTGCTGTTGGGTCAATTTGTTCTGAAATTCGCTCAATGTGCCATGTATTCATGATAATGTCACCTTGTAGTGGAAGGAAGTTCTAACCATAGAATTGACTGTCTGTGAAGTGTAATTTTTGTGTTAATAACGAATTCTATTGGACATTTCCACAAAAGCAAGAAAAGGAAAATTTAAAGAGTTTAAGCTGAGTAACGCCAACATAGCAGTCAGTTGATGCATCTAACCTAACTTATGGCGCACAGTGGGTATTTGAAAGATATCATGCCTCGCCAGTCGTCATTCGACGCGCTCCACACACACTATTTTAGTTGACAATAGGATTATCAATGATTATCCATTGTGGAAATGTCCAATAGAATTCGTTATTAACACAAAAATTACACTTCACAGACAGTCAATTCTATGGTTAGAACTTCCTTCCACTACAAGGTGACATTATCATGAATACATGGCACATTGAGCGAATTTCAGAACAAATTGACCCAACAGGTACTTGACAGTTCTTCACGCTTTTGAAGGGTCACCAGATGTGCTTCAAATATCAGCGCCATCTTGAGATCCAAATAGTATTTGCCTTTAAGTAAGTTTTATTGAGATGCAACTCTTTTCATGCTAAGATCTCAATACGGAATAATAAAATCGATTTTCACTCATTCAAGGCAAGTGTACAATGGTCAGTCTAGTTTGTTATTTTTTTCTTGGAAATGACAAGTCTTTTGTTAATTCGGGTCTATAAACTATACACATGTTTCTAATGGCCTGCAATTCAGAGAACTTTGGTTCAAATCAAGATCATGTCGGGCCACCATTGTGAGTCCTAATGCCCCCACAGGCCTCAGGTATTCAGCTTTAGGTGGTCTGTTAGATAGGATGGCCAGGTAAGTAGCCAAGCAGAATTTAGCAGTGTGCATGTAGTGCAGCGATGGGTAGGAGAGTGCCCAATATTCTGACTTTCACCCACAGCAAGAAACTGTGGCTCAATTGTGTGAACAGCAACTGATTTACTGACACAAGTCGTGAATTCACAGTTTGGTAAAAGTTTGGTGCAAATTTACTGCTATAGGTGCTAGCTACTGACAACAAATCTGACTCAATGCGCTTGTAATTGGTGAAGTGATAGCCTAGTGGATATCGTACTGGGCTTTGGACCCGGAGTCTCGGGTTCGACTACCAACTCGGGGAAGTTTTCCCCGAACCAGGACTCTTCTGTCACAGTAAGTGGCTAAACCACTGAAAAACTGAGAGAGCTTCCAATCCAAAAAATGTTAGTAATATTAAAGTAATACTAGAACAGACCTATAGGTGAGTGAAGGGTTGTAATGGCCTTTAAACACAGACATGGCAAGGTCGGTCGTTGCTTTGTGTTTAGTTTAAAGGAGATTTCCTAGACATAAATGGGAATTGAAGGAAGCAGTGTATAGTTTAAGGAACACTTCAATCTATTATTCTCTTTTTGTTAAACCCAAGTCTACAGACTATACACAAATTTTTAAGATAAGAAAAGCTCTGAAATGAGTGTGCTTGCAATGTGGGTGTTGTGCATTGATTGGCCATGAAATTTCTACGTATTACGCTGATAGGGACCTTTCATGGCAGGTGCAGATGCTAAGAAGATCAAATGAATGAACAAACTCAACTCTTAAGAAAATGTCAGCTAAGAAAAAGTAGAAACAGCTATAGCCTATTAGATAGTGACTCAATCAATTCGAAGAAGTGGTAACCATCTGTTAAATTCATCCAAGTGGTTAGTTTCATTCTCATTTTCTGTTGGATGGCATTGCAGGATAGAAGCACGCTGGTTAGCACACTGTGACATAGGGGTCATGAACCTATCCACCGGGAATTATGGGACACATGTGTAACGAACCTCTCTTCCTGTTGGGTGGCATTATGGGATACAGGCTGCGTTTTATCGGCACTGGAAACAGGTGATCACTGGCTCCGCCTTCAACTTCTGAGTGACCTTCACCGTAGTCATGAGGTGACGTGGCGTCTAAAACAACACGAAGCGAACAGTCAGTACAGTCCGGATCAAAAACAATCACATTAAATGCTGCGGAATTCAAGAAAAGACCAAAGAAACTTGACCTACCGTTCAGAGGTAGTAGGCACTGCGATTGGCCACTACCCATTCAGATGCAGAGCTGGAAGTCCAACGAGCGACAACAAACAAGTGACTACTATCGAGGCCACGCCCAGTAATTCTTCTAAGGTCAAATTTAGGAATATGTTGATGGATCGTGAACTTGTTGATGGACATACATCCAGGGGTATTTATTTCAGAAGAGTTTCCATGGTTATATACAAGAAAATGTATTACCAGGTACACACAGGTAAAATGTATTACCAGGTACACACAGGTAAAATGTATTACCAGGTACACGTCGCCGGCAAAGATCATTTACTCCTCAGCGGTTACCCAAAAAGTGACACTTCCCGTTTGGATTAGATCATTATCGCAGAAAATAAATCACCCCGCCGAAGATTTTCTTTTTAATCTGAATTCACCTGACTATGATGAGGGAGTAATATACAACCATGCTGTTTTCGGCGATGATGTCATGAAGATGGTGATACAGAAAGCATCGCAAAGCTCTTGTTTAGCAGAAGTACGGCACAAAATCTCTTAATTCAAAGAACAGTCGTTTCCGAGATTTGAATAATTCTCTCTCAAATGTCAACTCTTTCTGGCATTCTCAAGTATATCGATTGAATTTTTTGAGCTGAAGCGGTAGTTTCGTGGATAGCGTACTTGGTCTTGAACCCGGGGTACAATTCCACGTTTGGGCAAAAACTTTGTCTCTTGCAACACCCACGTTGGTCTCGAATTCCAGCCACAGAAGCGAATTAGGTTCGATATGGCATAAGCCGGGTGCAAGCAGGAAGTCTAAGAAACACCAAATCAAAGACTCCGTAGGCCAATTGGCACTGGTCAGCATACAAAAGAAAAAGACCTTTTTTAAAATAATTATAATGAAAATATGACCCCACTGATTACTGAGTATCATGGGTGTTATCTGGCAAGTCAGATAACAGCTGGAAACATGGGGAGGTTGTAGTGAGAACTGGCTTGCCCGGGCCAACTCTCACTACCAGGGCACCCACAGTGTGACACTTGTGCTACAAAAATGAACGGGTAGTCATGGGAGGCTGGGAGTTAGTTAACCTGGGCCATTAGTTTACACATTCACCTATCGAGAATTTGGCATCTTTTAACTAAAAGGGATAGGTAAATCTTTGACAATCATGGATGATCTTGACCCTTATCCACTGGTCGTCCCGACCAGTGGATAAGGGTCAAGATCATCCACGATTGTTTGTACTATGGTGTTCCGAAGCCACGGTTCAAAATACGGTTCTGCTCAGGACAGTCAACTAGTACAGGGGAGGATTGCTGGCGGGTCAGAATAGCTGGACATGGTAAATCATCCTTAATAACCTGACAGGAATTATTTATCACACCGCTATTTCAACACCCGGCTTTGGTCGGCGGCATTGGTCGCTTGTGACGGAATTGGTACCTTTAAAGAATGACTCGTAGTGAAAAATGTTTAGCCCGTATCAATCACATGTTTACGTGCGCATGTCAATACGCCGTAAGATTAACCACCTGCGCCGAGACAAGTTGAGTAAACTTGTAGAAAAATAGGGCGACTTCAGATGCTGACCTTGGGTTGAGATCGAGCTGGCGCTGCGTCTGTGTGTCGCTGCTGCTGATCGGTGCATATGGACTTTACACCACTGAGATTGCTTGTGGCTGAGCCAGTCTTCCAGCCTGTGGAATCTTTGATTACAGTAGCCACAAACATGGTGATCACCGTCATCTAGAAGAAACAAAATGGCCGAGTTTACTTAAGAGGAAACGAGTCATCTCTTTTTCTCCGACTCTGATCTGTACCAGTGGTGTCTCTGCGGTGATAATCGCTAAAGTCAAATAGTTCCAATACAAGAAATGATTAGAAGTACAACTTGCTCTGGTTACCATGAAGGCCCTTTCTAAGCTCAAAGACTTGCGATGCAATAAGCGTCCTGCCCCATACAGCACAATGAATGACCTCCAAAGACTGAGTTTAGAAGTTATAGTATCTAGATGGATTTAGTATGCCACATATTCAATCATCCACAGACACTCCAATACTGACCCAAGAGATTGGAATCCAGTAGGAGTCCAAAGAGTTTAGAGTTTGGTAGTAGGGGAATGTTTCTTTGTAAAAACAGAAAACTGGGTTTAATCGGTTCTTCCAAGACAAGGAATGGCATATATTATTTAGACATGTCCTCTACAAGTCATAGCCAGCCTAATCCAGATAGTCTTAACTTAAAGCTTGTTTTAATATAGAGGACATCTTATTTATTAACTTAAATTCCTACGCATTCTTGGAACCGGTGTTTAAAAGTTTAACTGATTGCCAAGAGCCCCAGATAGAATCTGTGGTCCTTTGAATGGAGACATTTAAGTTTCCACCTGTTATCCATCACTGTATAAACTGATTGTACTTGATGTAAAGTTACTCAAAACTTGTTTGCCAATAAACGAATAGAGAACAGGTTTAATCTGCTCTGGCCATAATTCTTGGTTAGGGTTGTCCCCTACACAGGGCTATATATGGTTAGTAGGTTTGGTTTGCACAAGCGGCTCAGTTGATCTGTCAAGTTTGTTTAGGGTTTCACCTCTAGGCTTATTTAATGAAGGTAGCTTAAATTCCCAAGGTATTAATCCACCAGTAGATTTCTATCTAAAGTTAATAAGTGAAGCCCGATAACAGGAGATTGTTTTTCGTCTCCCCATAAATCAGAGGGGATAACTATGTGGCTTCAGAGAGGCCACTTGGCAGAGGGACCTTAAAGATAACAGCAAATAATAGCAAAATATCTAAACATTCTCTGAAGGTTTTCACAAAAAGGATACAGGTCTGGTACAAAGTAAGGTGATGATTGTCCCCATAGTCGATGGGCGTGTGGTGGAGGTGGCTGCTAGTGGTGCTGTAATGACAAACCCCTAAAAATCAAAACTCTCTTATGCCATAAGATGTCTTCTGAATTGATAACATGACCGAAATATTATCAAGAATTCCTAACAAAATCACTCTCATCTAAAGTAACAGAGTTAGTGCCGCTAGGAATAATATAATTCTACGGTAGAGACCCATATAACTATGATAGAAACCGAGTAAAAGTTAAGGTGGGGGACTGTTACAGACCGGGTGGCGCACTGGGTGGCGAACCGGGAGGCGCACCGGGAGGCGCACCGGGTGGCGCACCGGGTGGCGCACCGGGTGGCGCACCGGGTGGCGCACCGGGTGGCGCACCGGGTGGCGCACCGGGTGGCGCACCGGGTGGCGTGTAGGCTACTCCATTAGAGACTGAACCATGCGTTTTTATCATTTTTATACAAACAGGCTTCCCATACAGTCATCGCTGGCGAAATAATACAACCTGAGTCCAAACTAAAGAGTCCAGACCATTTACCAGGGCCTCCTGGAATGAGTTACCACACTGGCAAAACATTTATCATGTCAGCTAAACTGTTTATTCACTAAGGATTGTTATCTAAGTCAACATGCAGAAGTTCACAAAGTCAGAAATCTGGCCTTACAATGAGGAACGATCTATGTAGTCTGTGCGATCCATTTTTTTCCATTGTTCAGCGTTGCTTTATAGGGGCATTGAGCTAAGTGCCAAAATTCCCCATCCTGATTGGGATACTGTCACCACGAGCAGGTCACCACGAGCAGCATTCGGGAGCTTGCAACTGTACAAAGCCCTAATTACGTGTTCTTGTGTCACCACCCTGAACACGGCAACAAAATATTCTGATGTCACCCAGTCTGATTCACGACTCAACGCGTAGAGACGTTTCTGGTTTTTCTCCATTGGCTATATTTAGACATTGCGCATTATAAGCTGCTACAACTTAGGGCTGTCGACTCTGTCACTGTTCACTCAGCTTTATACATTCAGCGTTCAGAGAATAAAACAGACCGGCTGACAGTTACTGGAGTTGCCTGCCCCACAGTGCCAAGCAACTCGGCTCCCATGTTTTGATTGTGTTTGAAAAACGCGAAGCGAAGAGATGAATTTTTAGAAAAACGTATGAAGTTACAGGTTTACTGAATCTTGGCCAAAAGTAAAAAGTAGTTATGGAAACATAAATTAAACATGGCTGATGAATGGCTTTATTAATGCAACAGCCCGCGCTGTAACGAGGGAGGCCAAACACTTAAGTCTATGCCACTGCTACAACCGCGCAAACTGCAGAAAATAAAATAAAGGTAACAGGAAACCACCTCAGCGCCACACCATGCCATGACAATGACAGGCCATGAAAAACCTGCCCTTGGTAGTTTATACCTCGTCATCGCCCCTTATGAGTGTTAGTTATCCAGCAGTGAATAGTGTGATAGCCACGGTTCAGTATTTCTGAAAGCCAGGAAGAGAGTCATGTAGAAACTATATCTCACTGAACTTATGATTTCCTGCACGGAGTGTTGGCATGCGATGTGAAGTGATAGCTGGGTGGATAAAGTAGTGGGCCTTGGACCCGGGTTCGATTTCCAGTGCAGTGAACTTTATCTTCCGCAGACACCTGGTCGGTTTCCGATCCGAAAAGAGGCCCTTCCAAAGAGTTATCTTCTCTATGGGCCACGCGGGCACCAGTAGAAAATCTCCTAATGATGTACCGTGGTAAACGCCGAGTCAAACACCCAGTAGGCCAACTTCTACACCACTCCTGACAGCTGATCTGTCATGGAGATAAGAAAAAGAACAGAACAGAATGATGGTACCGAGACATGAAAAGCTGGTATACAGGAGAGGAGGTCTTATCGATTCCGTCTGTGGCTTTCCACTTATAAAGTTAACCGGGGTACCACCGGGACCCTATATATGATTGGTAAGCACTGGCATAGACTTTCAAGAGCTGAGGGATCAATAGTCGTCCCTACCCAATTATCTCTTCCTTTCTAGTCATGGGCCTCATCCGAGCGCCCTCGACCAAAACAGTCAAAAGTTAATTAAATACTCAACAATGAACATCAGCGGAGAATTTAATAGCCTGAAATTCTTGCATTGACCCCATAACCAGCTTTGTAGGACGATGTCCAATCTGCCTAACATCAACTCAACAGTCTTGAACTAAGCCAAATTTGGGGAAAGTCCCAGCTCACTGGACAACAGTTGCTACAATCAACTCAAAGAAATGTTATAAACAGTTGACAACAGTGCTTGGTGCGAATACATGCTTGTTAACGCTCAGCCCTCAGTCATCTAATTGGGACCGATCATTCAAAAAACAAATCAATGTCTGGACTCCCATTATGACACCATATAAATACGGCTCATCTTACGAAAGGGCCTCTATATAGCCCATTGTGGCGGGATTAACATTTAATCTAGAATCGGAAGGATTTTTATGCAGGTCACGCTGCTTAGCAACTCAAAATCGTCATGAATCGCTACAGAGTGTAAAAGTTATACTTAGAAGCCATAAATACTAGTTTAATTAAGACACTCTGTCTTGAGATCAGCATTGAGTATGCAATAACCTTTCGGTTCAGCTACAACTATCAAAGCGGAAGCAATTAGCTGGTTTTGAGTCTGAGAAAGGCCCAGGTTAATGACCGTTTGTAATAACTGGTTGGCCTGCACTTACACTGGGACTATTACCTAACATCCACACAGCTGTTCCATATGATCTACCTCAGGCATGGATCCAGATAATTAGTGTTCAATACTCTGAATAGTACTGTAC
>Ga0224501_10004702_pt1 | contig 10760 bp, 6 predicted proteins | sample SF_Oct11_sed_USG_4_FD_169105 | JGI IMG/M metagenome (GOLD analysis project Ga0224501, IMG submission 169105) | Sediment microbial communities from San Francisco Bay, California, United States - SF_Oct11_sed_USGS_8_1 | ecosystem: Environmental > Aquatic > Marine > Sediment | place: USA...
TAGTGTACTCGTACGTAGCCAACTGGGAACAGTAGCCAAATTGAGGTTCTATATTTATACACCATATGCCTACACCTAGCAGGTTACGTATAATAATTTTTCAACTAATACGTACTTAGGCATTGTAAAGGCATTGCAATGCCAATGAATACCTTGGTGTGCCCTTTGATGCTTAGATTGGAGAAAATATTAAACCATTAACCACAGAGCACCCAAGGGACTATCACCAGCTAATCCTCCCCTATTACACACCACTATTCCATGCGGTACACTGCCTATCCAATACACTGGTTCAGGGAATGAAGCAGTCACACTCATACTTTGACTTCTCGATTACGACCGATTTCCTTCATATTGCAGTTATATTGAAATTGCCGGTTTAAATACTGGCTAGTTCACCAATTATGGTTTAGCATAGAGTACCTTGTATGCGGGTCAGCGTCAATGCCCAATCTCATGAGGAGGATTGTTTGTCTTTGCGCTAGGATTGTTGTGGGGTAACTAGACTCACAACGGGAGCCTGCCATGATCGACGTTTGAACCCAGGTACATGCGAAGCCCATAGCTCTAACCACTAGCTATCCCACTATAGACCATTACAAAGATTTCATATCTATGAGATGCGCAGTTGATAATGGGGCCTAGCAGTGGCCGTGAGTCTTCTCAATACGCGAAAGAACGTAATGGATTCAACAGATTGAACTTTGACTGCGACTCGGCATACCGATTATCGGAGAACGTTTTATGGGTCATCTAGCGAAGCCGGCTTTCGCCATTGCATTTGGGGAAAATTCAGCAATCGATGTCAAGTTTTATTTTTACCCACTGCAATGTCACCGAGAGAGTTACCAATTGAGAAGACTCGTGGACGCCGATGATCTACAACCTTGCCTGCAAAAATATGCAGCTATACTAATGTTCCAATAAACAATCTACGAGCTATCCATGAAGAGCTGCAAGAGTTGGATTTTCCGTAGCTACTAAACAAGTACTTGACTTGTTTCATGGTTTCGTTTACTGAAATTACTCTTTCTGGACCTAGCGTTCAACTTGCTCATTACTTTGTGATCAATTTAGTTCAATTCATTATCAAACAAAATTTCCTCAGAGTTGTGCACCCTCGTAATTACGCGCCCGTCGTACTTAGTGACTTTAGTGTGAGAGTGCAAAACTCCACACGCGTATACGCATCATGCACATACGTGCTTGGTGCGTTTCATCCCCAACCATGCAGTTTGCTTCGTAAAGTTCTTCCCATTGAGTGGGATGAGAGCACTCCAGACTGCCAATTGCAATCGGTGGTCACGAGTATGCGCGTGACAAGTGGGATTAAATTGGTGCTTACCCGTGTCCGGGCTCTTGGCCATTAGGTGTGTGTCAGCGCAATATCGGAGAAATATTTGAGCTTGGCTAACTGAGAAGCTGAGTATGGTGCTGTCGATATGTTGGCCAATTGGTCTAGATGAGTGCGTGTCATAAATGCATAAGTGGCAGGACATCATTCTGCGTCATAGGGTAGGATGGAATAGGCTTTTTTTATCTTGTATGGATAGCATTTTGAAGGTGGAGCCTTCACACGACAAATTATCCAGACACTACAAAATCACAGATTCCGAACCAGATATATACAACCTTATATATCAAATAATAAGTCTCTCAGATATAACATTCAAAGATTTAAGTGAAGAAAGCAGTTTATTCCAAATTTAGCAACATGTACACTCCAGACACGGTCAATAGGAGTGTAATTTCCTGATGCAAATCTAACTGCCTCCAGGGCAGAGCACTGCATGGTGTGTGTTTGTTGCATGCAAGAGACGTATTTGGTGGGAGCTGCTGTTTTTCATTTGTACACGGCTACAGCATTTGTTTTTTCTGGCGTATGTGTTTTAAACATGGATGATATACTTATCCGTAGCATTTATTTTTTAAAGGGGTTAATCCACGGTTGACGGTAGACGCACTTTCGAAGTAGTGTTCCCCATTCTTAAAGGGAAACAACTCCCCATTGGTTGCAGTGATCGTGTGTGGTCGTTTTCCACAAAACGAATATCGGTCATTCGAATAACTTTGGCCCGACTGAGTCAAATAGAAAGCAAATGGGCTCTAGCTACTAAAACTTAGTAACCTAATGATCTAAATTCCCTCATAACATAAAGTAGAACTCGAAATTGAATGTAATATCAGAGAAAACTGGGGTTATAAGAAGTGCTTTGCTGGGTTTTCCCTTGCCCTAAACGAAGGCTGTTGCATTCGGGCCTCTATAATTGCGCAATAATGGCACTAATGGTCGCTGACAGAGATGAAAAACTGCACTCTAAAATCCTATTTCTAAAGTTTTTTCCAATTTTTCCAAACATCAGCGCCTAAGCCGAGAAATCAATGCAAAAACCAACAGCTCTGTAATAATTTCCCATCTCGAAGCTAGTTCTGTTGCACCGACGGTCTGACAAGAGCGTCACTGAGGGCCCTAAGTATGAACAACGAATAGGGCTATATCTTAGCTTCCATTTGAGCTGGTTCTTGGGCCCATTCGTTCATGGTATGCTTCAGAATCTGAAAACAAGTGAAGACACTTTTGACCGTGGCTTTGACTGCACTACTCTAGCCCCCTACAGTTTATGAATCTTACAATTTTTGAATGTCAACAGAAACAGGCTAGATCATTGGAAAAGCAAGATTTTACAAGCAGCAAATTGTTTTTGTACAGTGTGCCTGGTTTTTCAGGGTTGTACTATCTGTTTGGATGAAAGTGCAAGCACCGATGCTAATTTACATGTATAGTATTTCTCAGAAACTCAATGTCGGATGAACATGCAATGGAGTGAATGGACAGTTATCCGCCTCACTCTAGAGAGGCGGTTTCTCTGTTATCTACAAAGCTTTTCCTGATTTAAGGATTTCAATTCAGAAGTATGACATGTGGTCCTGGCTTGGTGTCTTTTTGCCATTTCTAAACGCTAGGTCTGCGCAATGAAGGCGTACCCGGTCTATGGTATAATGAAGTTTTTGGATATTCGGTTGCAGATTTGTTGGATTTTGTCAAGGACCAACTACCCAGCGGAGACTATAAGAAGGAAGAGGATCCTCGCCTGTACAAGTCACAGCGGACAGGACGAGGGCCTCTCACTGTTGACTGGTTGACGCAGCGAGCCATACAGGGTGCACGCGCCGCTCCTGTCATGTGCGCTTATAAGCTGTGCGCTGTGGAGTTCAAATATTGGGGCATGCAGAGCAAAATCGAAAAGTTCATACACGATATAGGTGCGTTGAAAGATGTCGGTAACCTTTATTATATCTGTAAAAAAAATTTCTGCTATGATGATTGGATCATTTATTTATGAAGTCGTTGCTTGTAATAGTTTGATTAATCCACTCGGTCTGGAGACCGCTGCTAAATATGGCTTCATTGGCCTGCTATGGGAATGATACAACTATTGTATTAAACTTGGTCATGGGAATAAGCCACTTGAGGGCAGACACTTTCAGAATTGTGTTCCTCATTCTTAAAGGGAGGCAACTCCGTGTTCATTGCAGCGATAGCAAGTGGTCTTTTTCCAAAAAGAGAATATTGGTCACACGAATAACTACTGTCTGAATGGGCCGAATAGGAAGACTAAAACTTAGTAAGCTAATGATCTTTACTCCCTCATAACATGGAGTAGAACTCAAAATTGAACGTATTATCGGAGAAAACTGAAGTTATAAGAAGTGCTTTGCTGGGTTTTCCCTTGCCTTAGTTGCACAATAATGGCACTAACGCTCGCTAACAAAGGCGACAGACTGCACTCTGAATCCTATTTCTATATTTTTGTTGTATAGTTTTTTATTCACACTCGTGTAACTGCGGAGATCTTTTTCCAAACATCAGCGTGTAAGCCGAGAAATCAATGCAAACACCAACAACCCTGTGTTAATTTCCTATCTTGAGGCCAATTTTCTTGCGTCGACGGTCTGAAAAGTTACTCACTAAGGGCTCTAAGTTTGCGCAATGGATAGGGTTATATCTAAGCTTCCATTTGAGCTGGGTATTAGGCCCATTTGTTCATGGTAGGCTTCAAAATCTGAAAACTAGTGAAGACACTTTTGGCCATGGTTTAACCCCTTTAAGGTAAATGGTGCATGAACTTTGCACATTATCCTATTGGAATTGTTCAATATCTGCTTCATCCTATCACTTGGGATTTGCTGGGCTGCTGATCTGTATTAGCTGCTACGACTTCATTCTATATGCAAATGTGAAGCTGCATCCATCGTAAGGAGGCGCACTATAAGGTTACTCGCATAAGCGCTCGATGAAACATCGTATGGGCAGCTGATTTTACACAATTCACTACACGTTTTAGTTCTTTATTCCGTTCCTTGATGTGACTCAATCAATTAACTAATGCTTGTGCATAGCCTCCTTCCAGTAGCCTCGCTTATCAACTTACTGATGGTAAATCTCTCCCTTACAGCACTCAGGAAGACTATGGTGCGGGCACATAGACAGGCCTGGGCATGGCAGGATGAATGGCACGGGCTTTCCATCAATGATATTCGAGATTTGGAGGCTCAAACTCAGTCTGCCCTCGCTGCCAAGATGGAGAACGCTGACCTAGAGGATGGTAACAACACCCCATCGGTATGCGCTGCTATGAGCTGCTCCACTGACCGCATGATGTCGCCTCTTAGCCTTGTCCTTTAGAAAAGCGGCGCAGAAACTACGTTAGCGCTCTTTAACTCGCTTTTACAACTCAATGAGCTCAGCAAGTTGGGATAATTGAGTTTGATTAATGTACTTTAAGTTTTGATTATGCTTGCTTTAGCATGGCTGCTGGCTCCATAACAAACCCTTACCGCTATATCGCTTACAGTCTGAACCAAACTTTCCTTAGATTGACACAGGGGCTGCGACTCCTGAACCCAGTGAGTCGGAAAAGGATAGTTCCTACATCTCTGTAAGCTTCCTGCATTCATCCATCCGTGCAGACTAACCGCACATATATAGTGTGCAGTGCTTGCCTAGTTTGTCACTAGCATAATAGTTCACAATTAATTATGATCACTCAAGTAGTTTGGTGGTTCTATACCTCACCGAGATGCTTGTATCAAGGCCGCAAGAATCTGTGCATTATGGTGATTTGTAGTTCTTTTCACCATTTTAATGCCATTGGATTTTTGTTGTAATTTAAACACAGATTTTCAGGTATGGATATTGTAGGTTGAATACAATATACATTTACCTTGGCTTGGAGCTTGATAAACTGGTCTAAACTGTTGCAGGTTCCCGCCTTTCCAGAGGCAGAAAAGGAGGTGGAGGTGAAAACATGGCCGTCTGAAGAGACTGAGGCAAACAGAAGGAGAAAAGCATGGGAAAACTCAAAATCTGAATCATCCAGTAAGCCGTCTGTGTGTTGCTGGGTGTTTAATTAGCATTCAATTTGGCTGATCAACAGATTCAATGGTCACTACATGATAGGTCATTGTGCTCAACAACCATGATGGGCCTTGCAAACCGGGAGGTATTTAAAATTCACGTATTTGCCACTAAAGCTAGAAAGGAATGCAGATGATGCGTAAAACCATATTTAAATCGTGGCGAGTGCCAGTCGGTTGGGAGGGAGAAGCTCTTTGGATAACATATCTTTGCAGAGAGTATAATTGGCTCGAAGATCAGCTGGTCAAGTCTGGATCAGCTGAGGGATGGAAGCGACGATGATGATGAATTCTTCGACGCTCAGGGTATGTTGTCAATAATAAGCTATGAATCTTCTGAACCTTCAGGTGTCACGGGGAAGTGAACCACCTCTCTGTAATTAGTTCAGCGATAAAGGTTTCCTGCCCATTGTAGATACTGTTGAGGACTGCAGTTCGGTAGCCAGACCGCTAGTTCGCAGCAGCTCGATGGAGGTTGTAGAGGAGGAGCCTGACATTCTGGACACATCCTGTAAGTTTCAATACCTAAAATGATAACCAGATTTCTCTATGCTTAGATAGTCTCGTAGATACCAACCACGTCTGTTCATGGGGCATCACTTCCGATTTCATAGGTTTTTCACTAAAATACAACCCCTGCCAGTTTTGTAGGTGCCACCCCTGCCCCTTTCATTGCTACCGGCCCTCCAACTCTCATATGTACCACCCCTGCTACTCTCTTTTCATTCTCATAGGTGCCATCCCTGAAATGCTCAGAGCATCTGTCAACTCATTCCACGCTGGTTCCATCTGTTGGGATCAGCCTAGTGTATAGAGTTATCCTCTCTCTGTGGCTCTCAGTTTTCATGCCAATTTCCCATCATTTTCTATTGAGCACAGTATTTTATCCTTTCGAGTGGTAGATTTAGTGTTTTTGTTTTCAGCTGCCAGTGGTGCCAGCGAATCACCGCTAAGGAAAATGAAGCAGCAGATGACCATTGATGGGGATACATGCAGAATCAGCGTGCTATTTATAGTTCTACACGGAGGTTGGTATGGAACCTATGGCAGAACAGGCCTAGCTAGCTAAGGTTGTATGTTCTGTTTCTCGTTGCCTTGCTACTCCTTACTGAATGACTCTTCACTTACTAGGTAATTCATTGCTGGTTGAGTCAGACAAAAACTCAAAGATGAGTGATTTATCCACCCTGAAAGTAACATTCGAGAAAGTTATCAACCTACATTATACTAACTTCAGTAACAAGTATGCAATCAAACTGGTAGCCTGTCCGGCTATACATTCGGATGCTCTCAATCTATTAGCTAGGTAAGTCAATTCTAAAAGTATGGATGATGGAGGCAAATTTTTTGGCTCATCAGAATCAGGGTGTCTCAAAACCTACCTGAATCTAATTCTGGCGCAGTGGGTGCAGGAGAATCCATGCTAAAGACGGGCGAAATTGGCACCCCTCTGAAAAAACAGTTGAAAGAGGGCAGAACCTAATCAACCATTTATAATGTCCGGAGCTTGATGACTAGTCAATGGTCAGGCACTCAAAATTGATAACTTTAAACCGGGTTTTTTAGAGAGTGTCTCAATGTTTGGGATACTTCATCACCACCGACACATTCCTTAGGTTATACACAAGCGCTGAGTATGGGTCTAGGGTGACAGCACTAGCTCCAGCTCTGCCAAAGCAAGCGTAAACAGAGTCATGTTTGGTCGATATTGCCTACGAATTCCTGGGAATACACGTGACCTGCCATAACTACCGTGCTAAATAGTAGAGTTCACGCCATGGCTTAATCAGTTTTGTTTCTTTTTACTGTTATGGCCAGCCCCCAGTTTGCTGAAGTCTTATTTCAATATGTGTTAGTTGATATTGTTTATTTGTCTCATGCCTGATCTGCCTGATGTTGACATAATAGTCGAAACACAGATTTGGCAATATCGCCAGTGCCTGCCCTGAACCAGACCTAATATAAATACTAATGGTAGTTCTCGTGTTGTAGTATAAATCCGTACAGTAATGAGGCTAGTGACGGTGGCGGTCACATGTATAACGAGTATTTCCCTATAAGCTCAGTACCGTTATTGGCCACTCAGTCACTCGAGTATCAGGATGCCCTCACAACCGTCGCTAACAGAGCGAATAAAGTCTTCAGGGATTTCCTACTCACTGATGAGGGCCATGGATTTAATGGACAGGTGAGCATCATCAAGCTCCGGTGGTAGGACGAGTTTGTCCGATTATGGATAAGCCACCTGAAGTTTTGATAGCCGTTTAAATAGACAGCCTCTGAACTTCATCTAACGAACCATCGTGTTGAGCTTCGAAGGTGATGCCAGCAATGTCCCAGTTCAAGTTGGCCATGTAGTGGGGTTTGACAAAGTGACTGGTTACTGCGAAGGACTGAAATTCCCAATTTCACCTGACCCATGCTGAATTCCGAAGACTTTCTCCTGACTTACCTCAGGGTTGCCACACTTTGCCATGTGGCAAAGCCAAACTGGACCATCACTGCCATCTCCTTGGAAGTCTGACAAGATGGTCCACAAATGCCTGCTTCAAACGGCCGAATCTGAAGATGCACCTTTCAGCACGGTGTGCTGAACTACAAAGGCGTGTGTCCAACAGACGAAGCTCGTGCTTTGATAAAGCTAAAGTGGAACCGCTATATCGACCGTGAAGAGAACACAGCTTCTTATAAAAAGCTCAAAAATCACAGATTATATATTTTTGTCCACCCTTTTTTCAACTTGTCGATTCCATTAGAACACCATTCTTAGTGCAAGTCAGGGCGAATAGCACTGCACCCTGACCATGCTATTCATCCTGACTCGCGAGAAAGAAAGAATTGTTACAGGGAGTTGATCCCGCTTATTATGTGACAGAACTCTGCTGGTATTGGTGTGATGTTGATTCCCACTAATACATGCTCATGTATCCAGTTGCCATCACCCAACGTTTTAGGTTGTCCTGATTGGAGACTGCATGGGGTCTGTTATGGCCTTTGATATTCTCTGCTCTCAACAATGCGAGTCCACATTCCAAATCGGAGGCTATAAGGAACATAAGAAATACTGCAGCGAATCAAACCTAGCTGAATCACCGGAAAGGCACCAGGATTTCAGTGGTGGGTAGCTAACAACTGCTAGGAAGAGGAATGTTCCCGTTTCTGGTTAGGGTTTTAACTGTACGACTGTACCCTGTGTGGGAGGGCATGAAGCTGTTGTTTGATATACCGTCATAATAAAAACCCTCAGAACCTGCATGAATTGTCCAGTTCCTGTTGCACTAACCACATCTGCAGCTGGATTTCCACATCCTGTTTTCCTACAAGTATACCAGTACGGTATTTATCTGGATACATCTGTAGTATTATAAAAACTCCGTGATCTGCGGTGGCAGAACAGACAGAAAGATTTTCACAAATGCACCGATGCTTACCATTTGTAGATGGCATACATGTTCAGATGAATGCTCTGTATCTGACACCATCATTAATGCTTGTCTATCTGCATTTCAAATGAAGTGTTCGACTCCTCTCCCATTTGTGGACAAAAACCCTGCAGACCTCGCACCTTCCTGCTATATCCCATCCTTCTCCTTTACCTTCTTACCCATTTCCCCCTTCTCTTTTATACCCTCGGGTGTACTGCCCATTCCCCAACCCAGACCTCTTTGTCTTGCGCGGTTAACTCGCTTCTCTTGTCGTTGGCTACAGGGCGAGAGATGTATGTGTCTAGTTCGTGTGAACATCTGACACTACGTAGGTAACAGACAGGTGCTGAACCTCTCATCTCCCTTACATACAGCCCCTGGACTGTCCCTAATCTCGGGTGTTTGTTTGGTGGGTCCATTCAGTGTCAGCACCTTGTCATCCTGGTTGGAATGCTGTGCGCGTGGTCCCGGGCTCACTAATGCTTGGGCGGCCTTCCACTCTGTTTGCTCGGCTAAATCCCATTGTATATTAACCTTTATTTACGGACTGCCTGCTCGTGAATCTCCTTTTGCAGCGAATCAAAATGTTTGCGTTTTTTATCATTCGGAGTGTGCGTATACAGTGATAGCCCAATGGTTGATGTGATCTATTTCAGTTTTATACAGTCTATTTTCAGTTTTGCGCTTTTCTAGTTCATCGAGTTCGATGCCTTAGGAAGGCTAAAACGGTTGATGATGACAGCCACTCGCATCATGGTATATCATTGTCTTTTACTAGTCTCCTTTCGATAGTCCAGCTAAATTCGCTTCCAATATGCTTACATGTTCAGGCAACCGTCAGTCACCCTATCAAAGCATGTCAACATTGTCAGTACACCATGAACAGCAGCACCCGCACCCTACTACTCACCTCCCATAGTAACACATTCATTACCTTGACAGGAAGAAAAAGGTCCCTCCGGCTGACAATGTCAGTTGGTCAGAAGCCACGAGGTATATCACAGTGCTTCTTACCTAGTAGTGACAGTAGTACCCGTGTTGTTTGGGATTACCTCCTTCGCACCAGATAACTGTACTCAATCTGAAAGTGTCCTCCACATTTCTAGAAGACTGGCAATTTAAAAGCTGTGTGGGCTGTTTTTGTTATAAAGCATGCCCTGTATCTTCTTTGACATGTGTATACTCTGAATACCAATAGATGGATTATGCTTTGCATGTTTCATTGTTGCGACGAAATGTTCTTGACGTTCGCTGTTCTAGTTGGGAACTAAATTTTTCGACCATATTAAAGAAGAACCTCTAGTTCTCCCCTTAATCCGTTCTTCATTTCTGTAACTATCACCTAGTTAGACCCTCAGTACAGCAGCATATTTTGGTTGGCTTGCTCTTTTGTGTTTTCTAGCTGCTACATATACTCATACTATTACAGCATCACATCCGGCAGGCTACCTGACCAACATGACCTCGGCGATGTCCAATCAGCATCCAGCTAGCTATGCGCAGCTAAACCAGCAGCATCTTATGGAGACCCGCAGCTTTGAGTTTGATGTCTCCGAGTTCTTTATGTTGGGTTCCCCTATTGCTCTGGTGCTTGCTCAGAGAATCATTCAGGATGGACCAGGTAACGGCCCATTGGATACTAGCATGCAGCCCATGGCTACAATGTAAGGACGAATTTTGTTCTGCCAACCAACCATCAGGCTACAGCCAATTGGCTACTGATGAATAGCAACTGTTAAATTTAGCAGTTGGTTTCACGATGACCAACATATTATTATTTCTATGTAGTGGATAACTCACTCGGAGTACGAGGTACATCACAATACCCAACGGGTCCACCTCCTCTGCTATATATATTACTTTCGCTCATGATCATTTGTCGCTCGCTAGTCACTTTGTGTTTCCTAATTCAGAACT
>Ga0224501_10004703_pt1 | contig 10759 bp, 12 predicted proteins | sample SF_Oct11_sed_USG_4_FD_169105 | JGI IMG/M metagenome (GOLD analysis project Ga0224501, IMG submission 169105) | Sediment microbial communities from San Francisco Bay, California, United States - SF_Oct11_sed_USGS_8_1 | ecosystem: Environmental > Aquatic > Marine > Sediment | place: USA...
CCTGTGTGGCAGTCCCTGTGTGTCAGACCCTGTGTGGCAGACCCTGTGTGGCAGACCCTGTGTGGCAGACCCTGTGTGGCAGACCCTGTGTGGCAGACCCTGTGTGGCAGACCCTGTGTGGCAGACCCTTTATACCGGACATATTTTCTTATCATTGAAATTCTGGATAGACCCTGCAACCCTGACCCTGACCCTGACCCTGACTCGACCCTGACTCGAACCGGCTTATGGATTCTCAATCTTTCTCAAAGTCTCAAAAAAGCATTAAGAACAAAAGACGTCTAATTTTAGGCAAGTATTCTGCTCAAAGTGAAAATTATTCAAACTCATTCACAAGACTATAGAACAGTGCTTCTGGGGCCCTGGATTTCAGTCAGAGTATTTGTTTGCATTATTCTTTTTGTAGGCGTGGGAGGGAACCTAGTGGCTGTACAGGCCAGTCGGCTGTCCACTGGACTGCATTCGAGGGCACAGCTGGGATCATTACCGGATGACATCAAGAGTGTATGCTTTAATCCGTTCAAGACTTACTTTGGTAAAGGTATGTTACTACCTGGTCTACATTCATACCCTCATTTGGTGTTGCGTTTGTAAATGTAATAATGTTGTATAAGCATCTTGATTGGTTCAAAGTTCCTACATTATTTAATGATTTTCTAGGTCTGAATTCGAAAACCGTCCGAGTCCTACTAGCGATGGTGGTTCCTGGTCATTTAATCTTCATTTACTCCATCAAGTTCATGAACGCTGGCCACACTACAACTAGTCTCAATTTTGTGCTCATCTACAATACAGCGGCTTTAATTCAGGTGAGAATCAAACTGATCTGCATCCAGTGTATGCCGCTTCCCCTGACCGAGAAAATCATTTTTCCTGACTACGTTCGACTTCCAGCATACGGTGGAGCAATAGGTAGCGGATAAATACGGAACGTAGTACCCGAGGTCCCCGGTTAGATATCCAAATTTGGGCCTTGTTCTTTTGCGTCACTACGCTCAATCAAGATTCATGGGTAGACTTGCATTTTCTGTGGTACTTGCAGCTGCAAGCAATAATTCTCCCATTGACGCACCCTGAGTAATGTTGAATCAAAGGCTATGTAGGACAATTTCTGCATACCCCTGAATTCAAAAGAGAACTACCACCATAAAATTTATCTCCCCTCCCCATTACCTTCAACGAATGGCTGAGAAGGAATGAAACAATGGCTTGCTTTAGTGGATAGCGTAATAAGCCTGGGTTTGATTCCCAGTTCAGGCAAAAACATTTGTCACACCCTGGTTGCTTTTAGATCGCAAGGAGTTCTTCCCATAAATTTACAGGTCACACAGGCGTAAGCCGAAAGTCTCCTTATAACATATCCCGGAAAATCCTGAGTCAAATAGACTCGACTCAGTAGGACAATTTCCAACCTTAATGCACACACATATACTAGATACGAGCCCAGGATGGTAAAGTCCCCTGTGTCCTACCACTATTAGGTTTTATTCCTTGTAGGTGATTCTCTTGCTGTATATCTGTAATACGATGGTTCACTGGATGTGGAAGAATGGAGATGATCCGGATAACTTTGCTATTCCCTACCTGACTGCCCTGGGAGATCTGCTCGGTACATCCCTTCTCGCACTGGCCTTCTATATTCTCTACTCCATAGGGGACCGAGATTCTGATGTAGGAGACTAATATCTTGCCAATTTATCATGTGTTGTTATCAATGACGATGATAACAAATGCTTGCATCCCCATTTGGATTTTCTATGTTTTTTCAAATTGTTTACCTTATTGCATATACTTACTGTTTCGTACCGATCCATGTTTTACTTCGTGTATACAGATTGACTTCATCAGTGGTGCTTCATGTTTGTTATCAGATTGAAATAAAAGAGATTCAAGAGCAGTTCATTCAATGACCGTTTTCCCTTAAATTGCGAGCGCTCGGGAAAACCCTATTCTCCCTAATTTCAAAGCTTCGGCTAGACTTACTTATAGCATAGAATAAATAGGACAAACTACAAAGGGTCCATATATCTCGTGACAGTGTCTATGTAGGAACCCTGTTGCTATAAAAAATGAAAATTGTTGTGTCATATTTAAAAGTAAAGCATGATTGGAGATCATGAACAAATAATGTATTTTGGTACTTCGTGTCCGTTTGTGAAGATAAGACAACTCCGGATTTCATTCTTATAGCGAGTCCAACACAATCGCACTCCAGTTCCTGTTTTCCTATGCGCTCTTACGGACGTTATACTTATAGCATTGGCTAGCTAGGCTAGTCAATAGTTTTTATTATATACATAATATATTTTTTGCATGTATACAGCTTTTGCTGGAAGACGACAATATTGTTGGTGTGAGTACCTTATCTCATTTGCTGTATCGTTTTGAGCGGCACAGTACTGATGCCAAAACCTAAAATTCCTGTTTCAGTTCAGATTCAGTTAAGCCTAACTCTAACTCTAAGGCCTGACTAAGCAGAGGGTTCCAATCACTCTGTCACTGAATGAGTGTATCAGAAACTTTAGAATCAAAATCAGAGATGAAATTGAGATGTTTCAGCTTCACTCGTCATTCTGACACAGCCATATCATTACTGCCTGACCATTTTGTTTTGACTCAGACGGCGAAGAATTTCACTCGTGATGAATGTTCACAGTCACACTCACAGGGAACAAGGAAGTTGTGTTTGTGCTACTGCTACTAGTACTAGTACTAGTATGGCTTGCTTGGAGAGTCAGAATGTGTTTGAAATTTTAGAAATGTATGAAGAATGCTTCCTGAATAACATACTACTAGGAAAAAGATTAACTGGCCAACTCCACCCAAATGTAAGTCATTGAAAGAACATCTAATAAATATATGTTCAAAATGACAAAAATAATGTCTATCTGTGACCATCCCCCACCTTCTTGGGGCAAGCTTTGACCGCCTTCTCGGTAGTCAATGTCACGTTATATCAGTCAGTTACTATGTGCTGAATGAATTCTGATCTCTTAAAAACCTGGTCAGCTCACAGTTAACCAAATACCAGAATAAAAATAGTGTTGTAAGCCAACGGACTCGCTAGTTACCACCTCGGCTCTACTCAATTTGTCAGTTAAAATCAACAACGGTGTTTGTGTGGTCAATCTTTGAATGTTTCACTTTTAAGGCCAATAAGCGACAGTGACTACCTTGGGCCATCCGGGGCGCTAGTACAGCTTTGGCACATGGTTCACATATTACTGGTCGAACATGTGTATTCTTAGTGAATCTTTAGCTACAAAATGTTGATGCTGAAAGAGTCATGCGCATCTATCTTTGGATAGATTTTCGGAAACCTCATGATTGTGATCCACCGTGATTGTAACTGAGACACTCGAATTGGATAGTCTTTCAGGCAAAACACGGGCCCAATCTTTCTATAAGCTACTTCCCTGTAACAATAGCAAACCTAAGGGCTTTTCATCAAATCATGATGATTCAGCTACCAGTGGCATGTGTAAACACTGCACACTTCTGCTGATTATAAGACACCTAATATCATTCAAGTGGCCAACAAAGTTACACCCTTATAAGTCAGGTCTTTGTTTTCGGACTATAAACAAAATCTAATACTCCACTTAGTGTTGGTGATCTGCCTAAAAGTTTTATACAGTGGCCGTGCTCAAGTTCAAAGATTTAGAGCAATTTAAATTTCTCAAGATCAGAGACAGCGACTGGCCGTGGGCTACGGCTACACTAGCATTCTTAGTATGGCAGGAACACCAATATCCAAACGTCTTGGATATTCAAGTGAGTTCATTCGTTTTTTATAGACTGTGCCTTTGGTAGTCTGTCATGACCTGGAATAAGATATGAGTAAGCCGGTTGGTTTCCAGCCATATTTCTATGGCCGAATCACACGAGATGAGGCGGAACAATTTCTCAAAGAGCGGGGCTGTCAGGATGGATTGTTCCTTCTCCGAGAGAGCACAAAGAGAATGGGTGACTATGTGTTATCCCTCTGCTGCCTCAATGGGTAAGTTGGCAACCATCACAATCATTCGGTAGTCGATCTTCTTTTCCTTTCCTCACATTCATTGGGTTTGAATTTCTCACCTAATCCGTTGCACCATGGACGGGTGGTGGTCTTGCAGGGTACCAAACTCTATCCCCGCCTGCCAGCTCATTCTGTCTTTCTACCCAGAGTGGTCTGCCTCTCTTTTTATCATCCTATACACTCCCCTCAGCCACCATTCTAATAACCTATTTCCTAATTCTACTGAGGTGTTGGGTGCGACTTGCTGTAAAAAATGTTGTCTACCCATGGATACCTACAAGGTGTGTGTCAGACCAGATAGTATAGGTGTTGGTAGAACTGTTACATTAGGTAACATTGCTAGTTTTAATAGTCACCTGCTTCTGAATCCCAGCATGCAAAGTCTCCATGAATCATAGGTTTTGTAATTAGTTAATTGATTTGATGATGAAATCTTAATAGTCCAGATGTTATATAGATAATGAACCACCAGTGTGGTGTGGGATAGCGATTGTGTCCTGCATGTACTATTTTCGGCGCTAGATCTTCCCCACAACGTGTCAGTTGCTAATAAGCTCACTTTCAATACATGCTACCGATTATGCGGTGAGATTCTTGCTGATCTTTGTGTGGAAAGGTCAATGTGTACCATGATGAAATCGTCATTGTCCGATTTCTTTGCTTTCAAAAGGGTATCGGTATCAGTCCGCATTGAATAATCAGACGCTAGCTAAACTAGGGACTAGTGAATATGCCCCATGGGCGTAGTCAAACAAAGGACTGGTGTATGCATGCTTATTTACCATCCGAATATAACTTATAGAGCAGACTGTTAGTATAGACATACTCAAGACTTATACTGTTATAGGATACACCATTACTCTATGGAGACGCAGTTAGATGGCAGAGTGATGATAGAAAATGGCAAACGATTTAATAGTCCTGTTGAGCTCATCGAATATCACAGAACACACCGTGATGGGTTACTCACCTACCCCACTATACCATGTACAAGGGCGCCTGGTGAATCCTACATAGTCTTTCGAGGTGTCTCATCTGTTGACTTGGAAAATATACTGTTGGAAAAAGCTCACGAACTTGGCATGAAGGTAAACATTTATGATGGTCATCTTCAATCAAAAAAAGGAATTTAGTTTGAGTTATTTCTCCATGTTTGTCAACCATTTCTCTTTCGATCCAGCGATTTCATTGTACTAGAACTTTCATCAATCAAAGGCCTATTAAATGACACAAAAAATCAAAAGATGTATTTCTTACTCTAATCCAAGCAAGAAACTCTTTGGGTTTGTATTGGTTGAAAATCTTAGACTGTGTAGTGTCACTCAGTACCGTGATTTGTGTGTGGTCTTTACCGTCGTAATTTCACTTTAGGGGAACAAAATGGAACTGTTGTCTGGCGAAAACAAAACCTATCTGATAAATCAGGTGAAGGGAATTCTACACATCTCACAGCCCTGGTTTCATGGAGATATCAGTCGTGATGAGGCGGAGAGACGCTTTCAGAGGGCTGGACACGAAGATGGGAAATACCTGTATGTTTGATACTCTTTTCTTTTGTAATTTTGCAATCCTGAGTTGTTTGCCCAAGGGCTCCCAACGTAAACATATCTAGTTTTACTGTCATTGAGCATGAATTAGTTCATTAAGCTTCCCTGTTCTTTTTGGAATTGCACATGGTTTTCTGGGAGTGGGTCATTTGATTGATATAAGGCCAGTCCAATACCTGGATGTTAATTATTCCATTATGGCATCCTCTGTACGTCTGTCTGCCTGGCCATACTTTTTTTCATTCAGACGCTTGGTTTTCCTATTTATTAGACCACCTAAGCCCAAGGCTTGTTAAAGCGGTAGGTGCTAGAATTTAAAGGGGTTATGACATGGGCAAAAGTGACTTCACTTGTTTGTAGATTCTGAAGCCTACCATGAACAAATGGGCCCAATACCCAGTTCAAAAGAAAACTTAGATATAGCCCTATCCAATGTGCATACTTAGAGCCCTCAATGATGTACTTTTCAGATCGTCGACACACCAGAATTGGCCTTGAGATAGGAAGCTAACACAGAGCTGTTGGTATTTGCATTGATTTCTCGGCTTACGCGCCGATGTTTGACAAATGCGTTTGCATATGTATACTAGACTTGTAGTTACACAAGTCTGAATAGATAAACCGTGCAACATAAATATAGAAATAGGGCTTCAGAACGCAGTTTTTCACCTCTGTCAATGAGCGTTAGTGCCATTATTGCACAATTATAGAGGCCCGAATGCGACGGCCTCTATTTAGGGCTAGCGAAAACCAGCAAAGCACTTCTTATAACTTAAGTTTTTTTCCGATCTTACGTTCAAATTCAAGTTCTACTCAATGTTATAAGGTGGTGAAGTGATGGTTACTACGTTTCAGTAATTATATCCCATTTTATTTCTATTTGGGTCATTTGGGCTGTAGTTATTCGAGTGACCGATATTCCGTTTGTGGAAAAAGACCACTCGCTATCGCTGGGATGAATGCGGAGTTGCCTCCCTTTAAGAATGGGGAACACAACTCCGAAAGTACGTCGACAATCGACCGTGTTATAACCCCTTTAAGTGGGGAGTTCATACGGACAACATGATCGGGATATAAACCCTCCTTTTCATAGTTGTGAGCCCTATGCTCGACCACTAAGCTATCCCACTGATTAGATTTCGGAAATATCGCTGACATTGGTTAATAGTGGGTTAATGACAGAAAGGCAAGCAACAATAAATTGGAACCCTTGCTAAGTTAGAAATTTTGTGAAATCTAATTCTCATGGCAAAACGCAAATAGGGAAAAGGCCGCATGAATTCAGATATATTAATGTTAGTTTCCATTGAGGTCGCAAGGCTCCCAATGGTTTGCAGCAAGTTGGGATTGTGACCTCCTGCAAATTTTTGCCACTGCAATGCTGGGGTTTCCATTCAGGTCGGAATTGTCTCCACTGCGAACCTCCCTTGTTGCGGAGGTAGGGAAAGTGGACATTACTAGTACCTACTAGCATTTGTAGAGGATTCCGTGATTGTGCATGTCTCACTTTGCTACCTCTCACATAAAAGAGTAAAACCAAAACTGTACCTCCAAAACAAAGGAGCATTGCAAACCTGCGTTTTTTGTTTCCATACCTCGCAACAACCCCAAGAATTTCATGGATGTTCGCAAAAGTTGAACATGTGCGACTTGACTGGGAATTTCGCAGACACTCCCAAAACTTCGCAGAGTGAGTCCCAACCATGTTTCCATATCAGTATGCATCGCAGACGCAAGCCTGTTGTGAAGCTTGCGAGCCTTGCGACCTGCTATGGAAACTAACCTTTAGATTACTTTCGTCCCTTGCATAAAAACAGCAGTTGTTTAGTTGCCTCTCTTGTTTGTGTTGATGAGAGATGCGTGTTGGTCCCTTTTTGTAGATTGCGGTTCCAGAAGGATAAAGGGGAGTTCAGACTCACTCTGAGTTATCGGAGTGAAGCCAAACATTACATCATAACATTCAAAAACAGAAAGTTCTTTATCGAGAACGGTCCGACTTTTGAAAGTCTGATTGAGGTGAGTCCCGTAGAACGAATGTCTGGTTTTAGGCGGAAGACCAACGCGCAATGCGAAGGTTCGCCACCATGAAAGTCTAATAGACTCAGTAGGCCAATTTCTTTCAATTACTTTCCTATCAGAAGAAACAAACTCTATCATGGTGAATTTTTGAAGTAAATCTTTATGACTTTTGGTGACAACCCTTCATCATTACAGATGGTGGATCACTACCATAATAAAGCTGATGGTCTTCTCTGCCCGCTGAAAGTTCCGTGTGTCCGACCCAACTACCAACAACCACACGGACGAGCGGCTAGCGCAGGAAAAATCATCCAAAAAGCTTCTACCGTCAGCCGTGGTTCAGCGTCTAAATCTACGATAAATCCGCGAGGTTGGTCACACTTACCAACAATAGACATCAAATTTTTTGAGTGGCCTCAGCTCTAGATTGTATGACTTGATTTCATGATTGGTATGAAGAAGTGTGAACAGTGTGAGCATGTATGCATTCCTTGTTATCTAGAGCAGCATGGCGCAGCCAGCGCCCGCCCTCAACGACCTCCCAGACCGTCACATGGTGAGCTGTCAGTGACGCTGGCCAATACGGTCTGGGATGAGCCTGAGGTGCCTCCCCACCAACCCGTGTGTAAGTAGCTGTGTTAGTTTGTAGATATCCTCTAGCTCTTTACACTCTTTACATTGGTGATAGCTGCTGGTGGCGGTGCATGTTGTGGCTTTGGTGAAGCTGTTTTGTACAGGCTATTACACCACTCCCCCACTTCCTATGCTATCAACATCAGAACAACTGATCCACAGCATATTAGTCTTGTGTTAATGACCATTGGCTTTGAATGGTGTGATTTTCCTCGACATTTGTTATGTCTCTGAAACTAATGGTTTGCATTACCTTTGCGCCCACTTACATATTCCCTGCACGATTCTCTGGCTTCCTTACCCGTCTGAAACAATCCTTTTCTCTTTACTATTTTTTCAGTAGCATAGAATGTGTTTGCGAACTATTATGGCCAGGTGCAATTTAAAACTTTTCACGCAGCATGCTTTATTTTGAGTATTTGTCAATAGAACCTGTATTGCGAACATAGAGTGAACATGAATTCTATGATTGTAAATGACAATATGGCTAGCATTAATAATGATAGGGACAAAATTTGTTCCCTTAAAATAGCTTTCTCGAACTTCCTCTACCCAGTTCTTAATTTTGACAGATGTTTGCTCGTTAACCCACCTCTAGGGGGATTTGAATGCAGTTTATAAATATAATTACCAGTTGATCCACTAGATCCACAATAAAACACATAAATTCCCTCCTGTTGCCCACTGTAAGAGCCTATCGTACTGTTTCTTTTTCGCGATATGGTTTCTGTTGTTAATTCTGTTATCAAACATGCCTTTCAGGTGTTCCCAGCTTAGATTTGGGCGATGAAACACAGAAGATTTATGATTCGGTACCAACAACAGAGGCATCCTTTAACCTCCCACTTGAAGCTCTGGAGCTTAAAGATAAACTGGGTGCTGGCTGTTTTGGGTCTGTACTTAAAGGCATTTATAGAAGAAATGACCAGCTTATACCAGTGGCTGTCAAGACACTAAAACTGGATGATGACGCGGGAAAGGTAACCAGTAGTCTTACTCTCTTTGTGGCAGACTTTTTGGACTTGCCAAATGGCTGAATAATCTTGTTTGATACTGTAGTGCATTGTTATTCATCAAAAATTTGAAAAATTGTTCATAAACCTCAAGCTCTCTGATGACAGGAAGAGATTATGAAGGAAGCTCGCATAATGGCTGCCCTGAAGCACCGCCATGTGGTGAGATTGATAGGAGTGTGTCATGCAGAGACTATCATGTTAGTACTGGAGTTGGCTTCTCTTGGACCACTCAATAAAGTGCTCAAAGATCTACCGTAAGTAACACGTCTGTAATTTAATTGGTCTACATGGGCATTTAGCCTTCCTATTTTCCGGACTTTGTAAGCCGGATACTTGCTCGGGACCTGGACATGAAGTCAAGATCTAACGATCAAGAGCCTAGTGCTTTAGCCACTTGCTAGCTATCCTCCTATACTAGGTCATATATGATGGTGACGCCATAGTTTTATTCATCAGCATCTATCAGACATAGCCCGATAAGCTGCCAGGTGTGCTCCCCTTCAAGTCATATCTAGATTCATTATTAGCGCATACCATGTTATTTACTAATAAACCCATATTAAAGCAAGCATAGTTGGAATTCCTTGGTAACCGTTATAGCTTAACGGAAGATCACTAACATTTTTTTTGTAAATGGCATATAAATTTCCAAATCATGCTCAATGAAGTTGGTTTGCATTTTGGGCCTAGGGCTCAATACCAAGTGTGTGCGTCACTTTGTGCTTTCTTCCTCACTGGATTTGTATCGCGACGTTAAATAAAGGAGTAGAGTGGAGTACGAACTCTGTGGGCAAACCTTGGACCACCCTGAAAACAAACCATTGGCTTACCCATGCCATTCATGTAAAAGAAGATGGTGTCATCTTATCTAGATTATTATCCACCATTTTTTCAGGCAACTGCCTATGCTCAAAATAATAACTATCATGTTCCAAGTTTCACTTGGCATGAAGTACTTGGAGTCGCAGAAGTTTGTACACAGAGATCTGGCCGCCCGTAATGTTCTGCTGGTGAATGAGAATTTTGCCAAGATTAGTGACTTTGGCATGTCCAAAGCTCTTGGTATGGATGGAGAGTATTATAAGGTTTGTGCATATATGCGAAACTCTGTATACATGTACGCTGTTGATGCCCAGCTTGCCGCCTGGACATTAAAGGCCAAGCTTAGCATAGGCACACAAATGGCACAAATTATACTATGGTTCTCAACTCTCACTCCATTGCCTTGTAACGACTGTCAGAATTCAATGACGTTATCAACTCTGGTTCTCGCATTCTAATAGAAAAATGTGTTAACCCCAATTTTTGCCATTTTCTCAGGCTTCTGCGGCGGGCAAGTGGCCTCTCAAATGGTATGCTCCGGAGTGCATCTACTACTTTAAGTTTGACTCTAAATCTGATGTGTGGAGTTACGGAGTGACAATGTGGGAAGCCACGTCAAGAGGTGGCAAGCCATATCAGGTGAGGGGGCTGGTTAGCAAACAGTTCTATCGGGGGGGGGGGGGGGGGGGGGCCACAACAGG